>Ga0070754_10003045_pt1 | contig 12009 bp, 10 predicted proteins | sample VirMetDEL_Sep_01_FD_75181 | JGI IMG/M metagenome (GOLD analysis project Ga0070754, IMG submission 75181) | Aqueous microbial communities from the Delaware River and Bay under freshwater to marine salinity gradient to study organic matter... | ecosystem: Environmental > Aquatic > Marine >... | reverse complement strand
TCAAGATGCTCGCGCGCGTTTCAAAAATCATGGAACAGCTCGTGCACGCGTGGGACGTGCTGGCCACCATGACGCCGCCCGAATACAGCGCCATCCGCCCCTACCTGGCGCAGAGCAGCGGCTTCCAGAGCCACCAGTACCGCTGCATCGAATTTGCCATGGGCAACAAGAACGCCGCCATGCTCAAGCCCCACAAGCACAACGCGGAACGGCTGGCCGTGGTGCAGGCCGCGTTTGAGGCGCCCTCCCTCTACGACGAGGCCCTGCGCCTGCTCGCCCGCCGGGGCCTGCCCGTGCCGAAGAGCCACACCGAACGCGACTGGACCCAACCTTATGAAGCCAGCGACGAAGTGGAACACGCCTGGCTGCAGGTGTACCGTCAACCCAAGGACCACTGGGACCTGTACCAACTGGGCGAAGAACTTACTGACCTGGAAGACGCCTTCCGCCTCTGGCGATTCCGCCACGTGACCACTGTGGAACGCGTGATCGGCTTCAAGCGCGGTACCGGAGGCACCGGCGGCGTGAGCTACTTGCGCAAGATGCTGGACGTGGTGCTGTTCCCGGAGATCTGGCGGTTGCGGACGGAGCTGTGAAGCGCGTGTCGGCCGGAATTGGTCGGCAGCAGACACCGAGCCATCCGGGCCCTGCGAGGCTCAGTTGTCCACGCGCTGCCACCAGTGCAACAGCCGGCGCTCGATCGCGAGCAACGCGAAGTTCAGGCCGTAGCCCAGCGCCGCGAGCAGGAAGATCGCCGCGTACATGTCGCTCGGTCGCATGGCGTACTGCATGGTCATGAGGTAGTAGCCGATGCCCTCGGAGCCGGCGATCATCTCGGCGACCACGCTCACGATGAGCGCCAGCGCCAGGCTGGTGCGCAGCCCCGCCATGATGAACGGCAGGCTGGCTGGCAGCACCACCATGGCCAGGGTTCGCAGCCGGCCCACCTGGAAGGTTCGCGCCACATCCAGGGCGGTCGGATCCACCGCGCGCACGCCCGCCATGGTGTTGACCAGCACCGGGAAGAAGCACGCAAACGACACTGCGAACACCTTCATCGCGTGATCAATGCCCAGCAGCAGAATGAGCGGCGGCACGATGGCCGGCATGGGTATGGGGCGCAGCAGTTCCACCAGGGAACGCAGCGCGGCGTTCGCGAGCGGGAAGGACGCCATGGCCACGCCGAGCAGCACACCCGTGGCCGACCCGATGGCGAAGCCTGCCGCCATGCGCCACAAGGTGGAACCAAACACCTGCATCAGTTCCCCACTGCCGAGCCCGGCGACGATCGCCTTCAGGATCTCCGTCACCGGCGGCCAGTTGGTGCTCGTCACGCAGCACATGGCGGACACCTGCCAGAGCACCAGCAGCAGCACGAGCAGCAGCACGCCCCAGAGCCGGTACGAGCGGGTGCCCATGCGTCAGGCCTCGTGCACCAGCCGGCCATCCACGGCGGTCGCCAGCACGCGTGCACCCCGCAAGGCCTCGGGGTCGCAGGTGACGGGGTTCACCGACAACACCGTCCAGTCCGCGAGCAGCCCGGGCCGCAGCATGCCGCGCTCGTGCTCGCTGAAGCTCACGTAGGCGGCGTCTCGCGTGTAGAGCGCCAGTGCCTCTTCACCGCTCACGGCCTGCAGGCGCCCCACCGGTTCGTCTGTTCCCGCGATGTGGCGCGTGCGCGCCTGCCACAGCCCCAACAGCGGCTGGTAGGGCGTGACGGGCGAGTCGGAACCGCCGCCCACCACCACGCCGCCGTCGATCCAGCTGCGCACGGGCGTGGCCATCGACATCAGCACCGTGCCGAAGCGTTTCACCAGCAGCGGCCCGAAGGTGTACTGCATCGAGCACTGCGTCGCCACCGTGATGCCCATGCGCGCCGCTTCGCGGATGTTGCGCGGCTCCGGCCAGAGGTAGGCGTGAATCAGGCTGAAACGCAGCGGGCGCAACGGGATCTCCTGGTCGATCTCGGCGAACACCTCCAGCGCGATGTCGATCGCCTTGCCCCCCACCACATGCACGCCCATCGACCAGCCTTGCCGGGCGCACGCCCACGCGATCTGCCGGAACGACTCCGTGGGCGTCACCTGAATGCCGCAGTTGCAGCGCTCGTCGGGGTAGGGCTCGCGCATCAGCGCCGTGCCGAGGGACGCGCCGCCATCCAGGAACAGTTTCACCCCGCCCAGCTTGAGGCGCGCATCGCCAAAGCCCGTGGCCACCCCGGCATGGGCGATGCGGTCGAGGTTTTCCTGCAAGGGCAGGCTGGAGTCCGCCAGCGGCATCGCCACAGTGCGCATGGTGAGCTCGCCGCGCTGCCACAGCAACTGGTACAGGCGCAACATCTCCGGCGCGACGCCCGGGTCCATGATGCCCGTGAGGCCGGCCGCATGGTAGGCGCGCTGCATGTCGCGCAGGGCATCGGCCTGCTCCTCCACGGCGGGCATGGGCACGAGGCGCGCCACCTGCTCGAAGGCCGTGGGCTCGAGCAACACGCCATTGGGATGGCCATCCGCTTCGCGTTCGAAGCGTCCGCCGGGCGGATCGGGCGTGTCGGCGCCGATGCCGGCCATCTGCAAGGCCAGCGTGTTGGCCACCCCGGCGTGTCCGATGCGGGGCAGGTACACGGGCCGGTCCGCGCACACGGCGTCCAGTTCCTGCCGCGTGGGGTAGCGGCCTTCACGCAGGCTTACCACATGCCAGCCGCTGCCGCTCATGATCCACGGCTTGTCTGGGTGACGCTCGGCATAGGCACGCACCGCCTCCTGCACGTCGGCGATCGAGCGGGCGGGCGCCAGGTCCACCAGCCGCGTCTGGAGGGCGGTCCACTGCATGTGGTTGTGCGTGTCGATCAGGCCGGGCACCACCGTGCCTTCGCGGTAGTGCAGCTCGCGCGGCGCGGGGCCCAGCGCGGCCAGCGCTTCGTCGCGTGTTCCCACGGCCACGATGCGGCCGCCATGGATGGCAATGGCCTGCGCGCGCGGCCGCGCCGGGTCCATCGTCACGATGTCGCCGGTGACCAGCACCTGGTCCTGCGTCGTCATGGGCGGTTCGGCCTCAAGCCTTGATGGCCGTGTGGTGGAGGATGGACTTCGGATCGAATGCCCCCTCCAGCAGGCCGTTGCGCCGCATCTGATCCACCACCGGGTCCAGGGCGGCGGGGTCCACCACTTTTTCGAAGGGCGCCATCGGAAGCCTCGCGATCACTTGAGGGGGGATGCGGGTGTAGCCCGAAATGATGTTAAGGAGCTCCTCGGACTTCAGGTTCTGGTTCACCCAGTCGACCCCCTTCTGGTAGGCGCGCGCCCAGCGCTCGATCACCAGCGGGTTCTGCTCGATGTAGGTCTTGCTGGCCGCGTACTGCGCAGCCGGCAAGCGCTTCTGCACCTGGGTGTAGGGGTAGCCGATCACCTGCATGTCGGCGGCGACGGCGCTCGAGACGAAAGGCTCGACCGCGAACGCCACGTCCACGCGGTCGCCGCGCACGGCGTCCACCATCTGCGGGAACGGCACCTCGAGGTAAGTCACGGCATCGGGGTTGCCGCCAGTGGCGCGCACCCAGGCGCGCGCATACAGCCAGATGATGTTGTTGCGCGTGTTGACCGCGATGCGTTTGCCTTCCAGGTCCTTGCCGGTCTTGAAGGTGGCGCTCTTCTTGGCAATCAGCGCCGCCTGGTCCGGCGGCGCGTCGCCCGTGGTGCTGGCCGGCGCAATGATCTGGACGCCCAGGCCCTGCTTGGCGGCCTGGATGATCGACACCACGTTGCTGAACACCACCTGCACCTGCCCCGCGGCCAGCGCGGGAATGCCGGCGGCGCCTCCCTGGGTCGGCGTCGTGTCCACCTCGATGCCCTCGGCCGCGAAATAGCCCTTGGCGATCGCGACCTGCAGCGGGGCAACGTCGATGATGGGGATGGTGCTGACCCGGATTTTGGTGGTCTGGGCGCGCACCAGCGGCGTGGCCAGGCCGAGGGCTGTGGCTGCGATGGCGGTGGCGACGGTGCGCCGGCGCAGGGGGAGGTTGCTCATCACGTCTTCTCCTGGTGGGTTGGGGGCAAGGGAAACTTCGTTTGACGGGTTCAGCCGGTGCGCGTGCCCGACCAGTGAATGGCGCGCCGCTCGATGCGCACGAACACCTCGTTGAGCGCATAGCCCAGCACCGCGAGGATCACGACCCACGCGTACATGTCGACGATGCGGAACGAGCGCTGCAGGTCGATGATCAGGTAGCCGATGCCGCCGGTGCCGGCCATCATTTCGGCGATCACCACCAGCACCAGGGCGATGCCCAGGGCGATGCGCATCCCGGCAAGGATGAGGGGCATGGCCGACGGCAGCACCACCTTCCACAGCAGCGCCGCGCGCGAGTGCTGGAAGGTGCGTGCCACGTCCACCAGCACGGGATCGACGCCGCGCACGCCCTGGACGGTGTTGATCAGCACCGGGAAGAAAACGCCCAGCGCGACCGCCGTGATCTTCATGGTGTCGCCCAGGCCCAGGAACAGCATCAGCGGCGGGAGCAAGGCGGGCTTGGGCAGCGGGCGAAGGACTTCGACCAGCGGTTCGAGCAGCCCGTGCACGGGGCGAAACCGCCCCATGAGAACACCCAGGACGATGGCCAGCACGCAGCCGATCGCATAGGCCACCACCAGCAGGTACATGGTGCGGCCCAGGGGTTCGAGGAAGCTGCCGGCGATGACGACGGCGAAGACGCGTTGCGCCACGGCCGACGGCGGTGGCACCAGCACGGCGTTGACCCAGCCGGCACGCGTGGCGAGTTCGAGCAGCAGCAGCAGCGACACCAGGACCGCGGGGCCGAGCCACGCCTGCAGCCGCCTGGCAGGCATTCCCCCGCTCATGGCTGCTTCCCCAGCAGCATCGCCAGCAGCTCGTGCCGCAGTTGCTGGTAGCGCGGCATCAGCGGTGTCTCAAGGCGATCGCGCGGGCGCGGCAGCCCGGTCTCCAGCACCTGGACCACGCGCGAGGGCCGGGCCGAGAGCACGGCGATGCGGTCGGCGAGGAACACGGCCTCGTCCGCGTCGTGCGTGACAAGCACCGCAGTGAATCCATGTTTCTGCCAGAGGTCCTGCACGAGGGCGTGCAGTTCGAGCCGCGTGAGCGCGTCGACGGAACTGAAAGGCTCGTCCATCAACAACACCCTGGGCTGCGCGGCGAGGGCACGGGCGATCGTCACGCGCTGTTGCATGCCGCCCGAGAGCTGCGCGGGGTAGTGCCCGGCGAAATCTGCCAGACCCACCATGTCGAGGTAGCGGCGGCTGCTGGCTCGTGCCTCGGCACGGCTCATGTCCGCGCGGTGCTCCACCGCGAACGCCACGTTGTCGACCACGGTGCGCCAGGGAAACAGCGATTTGCTGTATTGCTGGAACAGGTAAACGATGCCTGGCGGCGGTGCCGTGACCTCCTCCCCGTGGAAATGCACGGTGCCCCGCGTGGGCTGCGCCAGCCCCGCCGCGATCTGAAGCAGCGTGGACTTGCCACAGCCGGAGGGCCCGACGATGGCCAGGAACTCGCCTTCACGCACCGAAAGTTCGATGTTCCCCAGTGCTTCGGTCTGCCCCGCACCGCTGCCGAAGGTTTTGCCCACGCCAGACAGGGCCAGGCAAGCCGGCACGTTGACACGGCCGCGTGGTGGGTTGATCGATTCGTCCTGCTCAGCGCGCATGCACGTCCTTCCAGAGGGGGCAATGTATACCGTTTTAAAAAAGTTGTGTACATTCTTTGCATGAACCGCCACGAAACCGTTCTCCTGCAGCTGCGGGACCTGATCCTGCGCGGTGAATTCGCGCCCGGGGCGCGCCTGGGCGAGCAGCATCTCGCCGAGCGGCTAGGTGCTTCGCGCACGCCGGTGCGGGCGGCCCTTGTGAGCCTGGAGCAGGAGGGGCTGGTCGAAGCGAACGGGACGGTGGGCTACGTGGTGCGCCACTACACCGCCCAGGAAATCGCGGACGCCATCGCCGTGCGCGGGCACCTGGAAGGCATGGCTGCCCGACTCGTGGCCGAGCACGGGCTGGGCCGGCAGTTGGCGCGGGACCTCCAGGCCTGCCTGGACGAAGGCGACAGCGTGGTGGCCGCCAGCGCGCTCACGGTGGAGGAATACGCGCGCTATTCGGCCATGAACGACCGCTTCCACGGACTTCTTGTCGAAGCCTGCGGCAACCGTGCACTGCAGCGCGCCATCGCCCTCAACAGCAAGCTGCCCTTCGCAGCGGCCAGCGCCTTGCTCCCCATGCAGGGCGCCTTCGCGCTGGACCGCGACTCGATGATCTACGCGCACCGGCAGCATCACATGCTGTTCAACGCCCTCGAACGCGGGGAGGGGACGCGTGCGCAGGCACTCGCCGTGGAGCACATCGAAGTGGCGCAGTACAACCTGCGGCAGGCCCTGGAGCACCGCATGGAGAGCGAGCGCCTCCTGCCTGCTTTCAGGTTGGTGGGGACGTAGGCGTCATCCTGGGCTTCCCTGGGAGCGACCCGCCCTGGCTCGAAAGGGCGTGGTACCTTCCGCGTATGCCCCTTGCATCACTGAAGGACCGCATCGAGTCGCTGGTCTGGACACCCGCCCGTGAAACGGGCTTGGTGCGACTGGCGCGCACCATCCTGATCCTCGGCCGCGACCTGGCCTTCGGGCAGCTCACGCTGCGCGCCATGGGCCTGGTCTACACCACGCTGCTGTCCATCGTGCCGCTGCTCGCACTGAGCTTCTCGGTGCTCAAGGCCTTTGGCGTGACGAACCAGATCCGCCCGATGCTTCAGAACGTGCTTGCCCCCCTGGGCGAGAAAGGGGGCGAGATCTCGCTGCGCATCACCGGCTTCATCGACAACATGAACGTCGGCGTTCTCGGCGCGGTCGGCCTGGCGTTGTTGCTGTACACCTCGATCTCGCTCATCCAGAAGATCGAGGAGTCGCTGAACTACATCTGGCATGCGCCGCGCACGCGGCCCCTGGGCGAACGCTTCACACGCTACCTGACCGTGCTGATGGTGGGCCCCCTCCTGGTGTTCGCCGCTCTGGGCGCCACCGCGACCGTGATGAGCATCGAGCTGGTGCGCGGGCTGATGGCGTTCGACGTGATGAGTCAGGTGGTGCAATCCATCAGCCGGCTGGTGCCCTACCTGCTGATCAGCGCGGCCTTCACCTTCATCTACCTGTTCATGCCCAACACGCGCGTGCGGCTGTGGCCGGCGCTGGTGGGTGGCGCCGTGGGAGGCATCGCATGGCAGACGGCAGGCTGGGCCTTTGCGGTGTTCATCGCCAACTCGAACAACTACGCTGCCATCTATGCCAGTTTCGCCATCCTGATCCTGTTCATGATCTGGCTCTACCTGAGCTGGCTGGTGCTGCTGTTCGGTGCCAGTGTGGCGTTTTACGTGCAGCACCCCGAGTACCTGTACCTGCGCGGCGGTGAGCCCCGGCTGAGCAACCGCATGCGCGAACTGCTGGCCCTGGCGATCATGGAACTGGTTGCCAGGCGCTTCATTCACGGCGAGGTGGCGCCTTCGCAGCAGGCCTTCACCCAGCACCTGAAGGTGCCGGGACATGTGCTGATGGTGGTGCTCGACGAGCTCGAACGCAAGGCGCTGGTGGTCGCGACGGCAGATGAACCGTGTGTCTACCTGCCGGCGCGCAACCCGGCCCGCATCCTGCTGGACGAGGTGCTGGCGGCGGTGCGTGCGGCCGACGAAGAGGGCTTCCTGTCACCGGCGGCAGTGCCCACATCGGCAGCCGTGGACGGGCTGGTCGCGCAACTGCAGCAGGCCACGACCACCTCGCTGGCGGGCATGAGCCTGCACGACCTGGTTCAGCAAGGCGACAGGAACACGATGCCGAACCGCCCGGAAGCGGTGGTCGCCCCGACCGAGGCATCGCCTGTCGGCGCGCTTCCGCACGCACCGTCACAACCAGTCGACTGAAGCCCTCATCGCTCCAGCACGTGGCACGGTCGCATCGGCGGGCACGCCGTCCATGCGCAGGCGCGTGAGCCGCATGAAGGTGAAGCGCCACTGGCCGTCGTCGCCGTGCCGATACGCTTCTTCGTAATGGCCGCACGCACGGAACCCCTTGAATCCGGTCCAGTCGGGCGAGACATATTCCGGCGCTTGCCATTCCACGAAATCCTCCATGGCCCAGATGCCTCGGGCTTCGGTGACGGAGAGAAAGCGGAACTCCGGCGTGTGGCAATGGTGAGCGGTGATGGTGTGGGTGTGGCGCCGGCCCACGTGTTCCACGAAAGTGTCCACATCGGCACTCACGGGCAGGTTGCCCATGCCTTCGAACTGGCAGTCATCCGTGAACAGCGAACGCAAGTCCGGCCAACGTTTGGTGTCGAGAAATCGGCAATAACGGGCCTTGAGTTGACGGAGTTGTTCGATGGCGAACAACTGCTCGATCGGGGTGGCAGTCGACATGGAAGGGCCTTTCGGTAGACACACGCGCTGGAAGGTTGTTCGGGCTCCTGCGGGGAACGCCGGCGGCTGCTGGCAGTATGCCGTCTTCATCCCCCCAAGAGGTTCTTTGATTGACTGTTCGCGACGCCAGTGTCGACGCGGCTCTGCGGGCCTGGTTCCTGCAGCGCGGCTGGACGCCAGCGCCGTTTCAACGCACCGTGTGGCGCCACTGGCTGCGCGGCGAGTCTGGCCTGCTGGTCACGCCCACCGGGAGCGGCAAGACGCTGGCGGCTTTTGGCGGTGCGCTGCTGGAAGGCTTGCGCGGCATGCAGGCCGTCGCCCCCGTCCCGGCGCAACCGCGCGTGAAGCCTTCGCGCCTGCGCCTGCTCTGGATCACGCCGCTGCGCGCGCTCGCCACCGACACCACGCAAGCATTGCAGCATCCCATCGACGCGCTGGGGCTGGGCTGGACGGTGGCCAAGCGCACGGGGGATGCCACCTCGCGCGACCGGCGCCTGGCGCGCCAGGGCCAGGCCGAAGTCCTGGTGATCACGCCGGAATCGCTCGCACTGCTGCTCTCCTATCCCGAGACGGCGGGGTTGATGGCGGGAATTCGCGGCGTGATCGTGGACGAGTGGCACGAGCTGCTGGGCAACAAGCGCGGCGTGCTGTTGCAACTGGGCCTGGCGCGCATCCGCGCGATCGCACCCCAGGCGGTGACGTGGGGCTTGTCGGCCACGCTGGGCAACCTGGACGAGGCGCGAGACGTGCTGCTGCCACACCGGCCCGATGCGCCGGTGGTGCGCCACGCGCGCCGACGCAACATCACACTCAAGACCTTGCTGCCGGCCAGACCGGAGCGCTTTGCCTGGGCCGGGCACCTGGGCCTGTCGCAACTCGAGGGCGTGATGAAGTTGATCGCCGGCACGCGCAGTGCGATCCTGTTCACCAACACGCGGTCACAGGCCGAGTTATGGCACCGTGCGCTCTCGTCCATCTGGCTGGAGCCGCCCGAAGCCCTGGCGCTGCATCACGGTTCGCTGGACGTGGCCTTGCGCGCGGCCGCAGAGCAGGGGCTGCGGGACGGCACAGTGCGCTGCGTGGTGGCCACCTCCAGCCTGGATCTTGGCGTGGACTTTCCTACCGTGGACCTGGTGATTCAGGTGGGCAGCCCCAAGGGCATTGCGCGGCTGTTGCAGCGCGCCGGCCGCGCGAGCCACCGGCCGGGTGCTTCGAGCGTGATTCACTGCGTGCCCACGCACGCGCTCGAACTGGCCGAGTTTGCGGCCGCACGCAAGGCCATCGATGCGGGCGAGATGGAATCGCGACGCCCGCCGCGCCTGTCGCTCGATGTGCTGTCGCAGCACTGCGTCACGCTGGCGCTCGGCGGTGGATTTCAGCCTGACCAGTTGCTGTCGGAAGTGCGGGGCACGCACGCCTTTGCCGCCTTGAGCGATGTGCAGTGGCAGGGTGTCTTGCGCTTCATTGAACGCGGCGGCCAGGCGCTGGAGAACTACCCCGATTTCCACCGCGTGCAGCGGGACGAAGAAGGCGTCTACCGCGTGACCGACCGCCGCGTGGCGCTGAACCACCGGCTATCCATCGGCACCATCACGGCCGACGGCTCGGTGGAAGTTCGCTTTCTGCGGGGCGCCTCGCTGGGCTCGGTGGAGGAAAGTTTCATCAGCCGCATGAAGCCACGCGACCGCTTCCAGTTTGCCGGGCGCACGCTGGAGCTGGTCACGATGGACCAGATGACGGCGTACGTGAGAAGCGCGCGTGGGCTCACGGCGGCGGTGCCACGCTGGCAGGGCGGGCGTCTGCCGCTCTCTACCGAGCTCGGTGCGGCGGTGGAAGCGGCGCTCAGCGCCGAACGCGACAGCGCGGAAATGCGCGCGCTGGCCCCATTGCTCGATTTGCAGGCGCGCGTGTCGGCGCTGCCCACGCCACAGACCCTGCTGGTGGAACTGGTGAAGCTGCGCCGTGGCAGCTCGCTGTTCGTGTACCCGTTTGCCGGACGTTCGGTGCACGAGGGCATGGCGACGCTGTTTGCCTTGCGCCTGGGTCGCCTGGCACCGCACACCGTGGTGTTTGCGGTGAACGACTACGGCTTCGTGCTGAACTCGCAGCAGACGATGGAGGTGGATGAGGCCACGCTGGCCGGCATTCTGTCGCCGGACGGGTTGATGGACGATCTGCACGAAGGCCTGAACCTGACCGAGATGGCGCGCCGGCAGTTTCGCGACATCGCGCGCGTGGCCGGGATGCTCACACCGTCCATGCCGGGTGCCACGCGGCGCAGCCAGCGGCAGTTGCAGGCGTCCAGCGGTTTGCTGTTCGACGTGCTGCAGCGCTACGACCCCACCCACCTCCTGCTGGCCCAGGCCGTGCGCGAGGTGTTCGAGGCGCAGATGGACGTGCAGGCACTGGCCGCCGCGCTCGAGCGCTGCGCCACGCGCCGCATCGAACTGCGCCAGCCCCGCATGCTCACGCCGCTGAGTTTCCCGCTGTGGGCCGAAACCGTGCGAGGCGAACTCAGCACGGAAGACTGGAGCACACGCGTGCGGCGCGCAGCCGAGCAGTTGCAGGCGCGCCATGGCTGACGGCGCGGGTTCGATGAAGGTGGTGCTGGCCGGTGAAACGCTGCGCCTGTACGCCGACCGCGCGTTGTACTGGCCCGCAAAACGCCGCCTGCTCGTGGCCGACCTGCACCTGGGCAAGGACGACACCTTCCGCGCCGCCGGCATCGCGCTGCCCACCGGTGGCACGCGGCACGATCTGGACCGCCTCAGCGTACTGATCGAACACAGCGGCGCGGAGTCGCTCTGGTTTCTGGGCGATCTGCTGCACGGACGTTTGATCGACACGCACTGGCGCGGCGACTGGGCGCGCTTTCGCGCGCAGCACGCCGGCGTGGACATGCTGCTGGTGGAGGGCAACCACGACCGCGCGGCCGAACGCGCGGACCTTGGCATTGACCACCGGCGGCACTGCGTGGCAGAAGCCGGCAGCGCCCTGGCGTTTGCCCATGCGCCACAGTCCGCTGTGCCGGGTGGCGCTGGCCGCGTGGTGGTCTGCGGCCACCTTCACCCGGTGGCGCGCGTGCCTGGCTTTCGGGGGCGCTTTCCTGCGTTCGCAAGGATGGGCCAGCAGTTCGTGCTGCCCGCCTTCTCAACCTTCTCCGGGGGCTGGCTGGTTCAGGAAGCCCAGGCGCGCTACGCGTGCATGCACGGGCACCTGCTGGACATCGGCGCCACGCGCTGACCCGCCCTTTTCGGTAAGGTTTGCTGCAATTCAGGCGGATCAACGCCGATTCATGCGAGCCCAGCGGCCCAGGCGGGTACACGCATTGCCCCGCAAGCCCCTACTTTCAATGAAACGAAAAGGGGACTTCGGATGACCAGGAACCGGCTGACCACAGGCATCGCCATCGCCTTGGGCTTGATGGCACTCGCTCTGATCGGTGGCGGTGTGTGGCTGCTCGCACTGGGTGGCACCCCCTACTACCTGGTGGCGGGTGTCGCGCTGGCGGTGGTGGCCGCGTTGCTGCACAGGGCCAGCCCTCTGGCCTGGTGGGTTTACGCCGCGCTGCTGCTGGCCACGCTGGTG
>Ga0070754_10003044_pt1 | contig 12010 bp, 15 predicted proteins | sample VirMetDEL_Sep_01_FD_75181 | JGI IMG/M metagenome (GOLD analysis project Ga0070754, IMG submission 75181) | Aqueous microbial communities from the Delaware River and Bay under freshwater to marine salinity gradient to study organic matter... | ecosystem: Environmental > Aquatic > Marine >... | reverse complement strand
TTAAAGATTTATGTATATTTGATTAATTAATTCTATTGCTCTGTCTTTATTTCCTTTACGTCTAGTGTTTAGCAAGTAAAGAGCATCTAAAGCTTTGTCTTTCATTTCTTTTTTTGTCATAATAATAATTGGGTTATTGGTTAAGACACCGCCCTTTCGGGCTGAGTTTATTTACAGTTGATATTCTACTTCGGCAAGCATTGCGTCTAGCTCGTGAATTATGTGAGAAGTCGCCCCGTCTATCAACAAGTTTACTCTCTCTAATTCTTCTTTATCCTTTATTGGGTCAAGTGCATCTCGTTTTTCTTGCCCTAATTTTATAAAATCAATAGCTTTATTTCTTCTTTCGTAACGATTTAGTATTTTTTCTTTAGTACTTTTGTGCATAATAATAATTGGTTATTGGTTATTGGTTAAGACACCGCCTATTGGCGGTCGGTGTTTCGGCTATTAAAGCCTCATCAGTTAACCTTTTAAAGTATCGTGCAGTACACGGCTCATTGCTGAGTCTTATTGAATGTCTCGTCTTGATTGCTATCTCATTGCGGTAGATCGTGACTCCTCTTAGGTGATTTTCTAAGGATCAAAGTGCGATCTTAATATTGGGCATATACGCTATAAGTTCCCCTTGGGATTCGAGCTTCTGAATAGACAGTATTTAATATTATGACTAGACTATGGAGGACTATTCACCATAAGTCAACATCTAATTTGCCGATTAATGAATCTCAATTCACTCAAAATGAAACTATTAATCATAAGCCTCCCATATTTACTCATCTAATTACCGTTATAAAATGTCGTAAGTCGTTGATTACCAACAAAAATAACGGTTTTAAGTAAAGGGCGAATCCACACTATGCCCCCTCAGATGCCCTACAAGACGTCCGATTTCGGGTTGGTCTCCTAGTACTCACATCTTATTCACAGCCTACAGCGTACATCCTCGCAATTTCGGGTTTTCCTTATTACTAATCAAAAAACCGTTAGGATTTCTGACCCGTCCGACCCTTATTGATCCCCCTAATGTGGCCGTGATGATTCACCTTCAGTCAGAGAAAATTACTTATTCAAAGCATAAGGAACGCTAATAGTATACCATAAGGAAATCTAATGGCTTCCATAAGGAACTCTAATGGTAATGTCCGCAATGTTACCTAATCTAAAAACCGTTAGGGGTGGCGGGGGTCGGCATCACACGCGGAGCTACACATATATATCATAAAACGGGCCTCAAAAAAATAGTATCCTCAAAGGCCCTATGTTATAATGACGGTATCCTTAAGGTTTTTTATTTACTTAATAAGGAATTGAACTTAACAAACAATCGTTAAGGCTTGGATCCCTTAAGGAGACAATAGATTATACCATAGATTTTTCTTGACTGTCGAGAAAAAAGTAAAATAATTAAAAATAAATGGAAGATAAAGAATTACTAATCCAGCAGATTACGGACTCAATCCGGGAAGTTGCTGATAATAAAGAGGTTAATCAACTAGGTAGTCTAAGCCGGCACAATCCGGAGAAGGTAGCTAATATGCTTTATCTATATAGTATAGGTACTAGTCAAACTAGGTTAGTCCGGAAATACGGATACGAGAGGTCAACGGTTATAAGTGTACTCACTGACTACGCTGACCATCTAGGCAAGTTCAAGGATATGGCCGGGAAGATAGCTGCCAAGAATTATTTAAGTATGTCCTCCTTAGAGGAGGATCTTATCCAAGAGGTCCGGAACCGGATGGAGACCGGCCAGCTGGAGCCCACATTCCGGGATCTAAAGGAGCTGTCAATAGCCAAGGCCAATGCTTCTAGAGAGGCTATGACTGCTAGAGGAGAAGCTACTAGTATAACTGAGGATAGGCGGGTGTATACTCAAGAGGACTACGAGGAGACAATCAAGGCTGCTCGAGACCGTATAAAGAAAATCAAAGACGCTGAGGTAATAGATATAGATGATAACTGAAGATCACGACGAACTATTTGACCGCATACGTGGTAACTTAGGAGAGCACTTCTCTAACTATATGTTCATTGTAATGGATGACGAGGGAGATTTGTTTTATGACTACAGTAACCACCGGGTGGGTAGGATGCTCATACACGAGACTCACAAGGATATGGAAAGCGATACCTTAGATATAGTATGGGACGAGGAAGAACTCTCGGACGATATATCTGAAGATGATTCTTTATGGAATTAAAGTTCACACAGCACCCGATAGTAAAGCCACCTACTGACGAGGAGATACTGTTCCTTGCTCAGAATGAGCCAAAGATACTAGCGGAGTTACACGCAGCCCACGAGGGCCGGATCCGGGGAGCTGAAGAGGACCCGCTTAGGCACGGGTTTGATTTAGATGGTTGGCAAAGAATGCGTAGGGGTCTTACTGATTACAATGAATGCTTAGTACTAGGTGGTAACAGATCCGGAAAAACAACGGGCTGTGCCAAGATGGTTATGCAAGCCGTTACTGAGAACACAGACGGGCACGTAGTATGCTTCAGCCAGAACGCTGATACATCAGTCAAGGTACAGCAAGCTGCGGTATGGGAGATGATGCCCAAGGAGTTCCGGAGGAAGACTAAGAGTATAGACGGTTACATTAACTTCTCTATGCAAAATGGTTTTACTGGTAGTTCGTTTATATTTCCGGACACCAGAACGCGTGTGGACTTCAAGACTTACACACAGTTCAGCAATAACCAGACTATCCTCGAGGGCTTTGAGTTCGGGTTCAAGAATCCGGGCACCTTAAACATAGGGGCTTGGCTGGATGAATACCTAGGGGATTCGGCATTAGTAAATACATTACGCTTTCGATTAGCCACACGGGACTCTAAGTTACTTATAGGCTTTACTCCTATCGATGGGTTTACCCCATTCATATCAGAATACCTACGAGGTGCTGAGACTTTAGAAACAAAGGAGGCAGAACTTATAGGTAATAAAAAAGTACCGATAACTCAGTACAGCCCGGAGCGAGACGCTGCTATATGTTATCTGCATTCCGATGAGAATCCATTCGGGGGTTATGAGCGTATAGCCAAGGATCTAAGGGGACGGCCGGAAAATGATATAATGGTACGGGCCTACGGGATCCCAGTAAAGTCAATGACCTCACTGCTACCTTTATTTTCCCCGGAGGTCAATGTACTAAGTGATGAGGAAAACAAATACGGTATGAAGTTCCCCGAAATCACTGAGGACTTTACAGTATACCAAGTAGTGGATCCAGCTGGTGCTAGGAATTACTCAGCTATATGGGCAGCCGTTAATGAAGACGAGGATATATATATAAGAAGGGAATGGCCGGACCGTGATACCTATGGCGAGTGGGCACTGTTCGGGGATCCTAAGTGGAAATACGGGCCAGCATCAAAGAAGATAGGTCTAGACGTACAAGGATACGCAGAGTTATTTAGAGAAATAGAAGAAGAGATGGGCGTAGAAGTAATGGAACGGATAGGTGACTCCAGATTTTTTGCTAAAGAAAATGAAAACAATACGGATTTATTCTCTAGCTTTGAGGATCACGGTATGATATTTGTACCAAGTGACGGTAAGACAGAGGACATAGGTATCGCTGCTGTCGACGAATGGTTTAATTATAATCCTAACTACGACATCGATGAGGCCAATAGGCCACGATGTTTTATACACGAGGACTGTAAGAATTTGATTGACACTTTAATTAATTACAATTCAAATGGAAAGATGGATGAGGCCCTAAAAGATTTCTTTGATCTTATTAGGTACTTACGTATGAGCAATGGAGGGCTAGGGCCCGATCACTATACCAGCTATCAAATGATGGCTACGGTAAAATCCCAAGGAGGTTACTAATGAAAACTAAACTTACTAAATTAATAGAGGACTATGATGTAGAGTTCGATGAAGCTTTACAAATAGCACAAGACAAATTACCCCGAGAAGAAATAACTGGTAAGGGTAAAGGTACTTGGATAAACGAGGAGGGTGTTAAAATACTAGACGAAGCATTTGATATACCGGAGATTGTACCAAAACATATTAAGGTAAAGATGCTATCCGAATGTCCTAACCGTTGTTATAACTGGGGTCATAGTAAAGAGCTAGGTAAAAAAGTACCAGTACTTATACCAAGAAGATTCTACGGAGCACTTATTGGCAAGACGGTAAACGTTGAATGCATTACGGATGACACCGGCACTAGCTACAGATATGTCCACCAAAAAAGAAAGTAAAGATATAACCGCTAGTAGAAAATGGCGGAACAAACAAATAGATAGATTGTCAGCGTGGGAAATGTTATGCCGATATATAAGGCACGAACATACTATAGAGATGTCACACTCGGATATGTGTGATAGAATAGGTACACCAAAAGATTTGTTACGACACGTACTAGAATCCGCAAGAAAAAAAATAAATGGAAAGTGATTCAACTTCTAATGCTTTAACTTACGCAAGTAAGGAGCCCGATATTAAAACATTAAGCACAGCTTATGACCAAACGGTTATTGAGCTAGAGGCTTACTTTGATTTGTGCAGAACATCTTACGATGATCGTAGAAACTTCTGGCCGGGTAAAAGCCGTGACCACAGAAAGCACGGTGCCGATGCATTCCCTTGGGAGGGTGCCTCAGATATAGAAGCCCATACTATTGATGAACGTATTACTCGACTAGTATCTTTGTTTATGTCCAGCCTTAATAGGTCCAATGTACGGGCATATCCAGTAGAATCATCCGATATAGGTAGATCTAAGGTAGTATCTAGCTTTCTTAAATGGATGGTAACATCCGGTTATATTCCTCGTTTTAAACGAGAAATGGAACTAGGAGCTAACTATTTACTAGAACGAGGCCTATTGATTACATACGTAGGCTGGCACAGAGAGGATAGAACATTCTTACAGAAGCTTGATATAAATCAAATAGGACAGATAAGCCCAGATATTTATAGAGCTATTGAATCCGGAGGTATGGATAAAGAACTTACAGTTCTTATGAGCCAAGTATTCCCTACGGCTTCCGAGAAAAGAATTAAACAAGCACTCAAGGATTTAAGAAAAGGGGGAGAGGCAGAGTTGCCTATCGTGCGTAGACAAGTCAATGCACCAGAAGTAAAGACACTAGCACCGGACGGAGATTTCTTTTTCCCTAGCTATGTAACTGATCCACAACGTGCACCGTATTGTTTCTGGAGAACTTACTACACAGCCCAAGAGTTACAGAACAAAGTTATTACTGACGGATGGGACGAGGACTATGTTGATTACATTATTGAACACTACCGAGGAGTAAACATTGATTCCATTGAGCGTGAACAAGAGGGTCGTAGAAGCTTTTCACTTACTGACAATGCTTATGAAGCAGATGAGTTAGTAGAAATAGTATACGGATATCAAAGACTTATAGATGAGGAAGATGGATCCGAAGGTATTTATCAAACTATATTTCATAAAGAATTTAGTGGAGACGATACGACTGCCGGCTATGCTAAGTTTGAGTTAATGAACGGATACGAGGACTACCCGGTGGTTGTTACTAAGTTGTCAGAGGACAGCAAACGTCTGTATGATGTACAGACTGTACCGGATTTACTCAGAGGTATACAGAATCAAATTAAAATAGAAAGAGATTCTCGTATTGATAGGAATAGTATTTCAACATTACCTCCGATACTTCACCCAGTAGGCCAAGCTCCTACAGATTGGGGACCCGGCCGTATGATTCCTTACCGTCGTAAGGGTGACTTGGACTTCGCACCTACACCTACATACAATCAAGGATCAGTAGAAATGGAAATGACTATGTCGCAACAAGCTGATAGGCTAGTAGGACTGGACGAAACATCTAACATTAGCCAAATAAGAAAACAATTTTTAGTAGATAAGTTCTTGACTCACTCCGCTGAAGTATTAAAGATGGCTTATAGATGCTTCCAAAGGTTTGGACCCGATAGTATTTTCTTTAGAGTAACTGGTGTGCCCGACGCACAAACATTTAGTAAAGGAGATCCGGACGAGAACTTTGATATGGTAATTAATTATGATGTACTTAACTCCGATCCCGAAACAGCAGAGAAAAAACTACAAGCGTTTGTTTCCCTTACGCAGCTGGATAGAAGCGGTAGGATTAACATTGATAGTTTGCTTGACGTGGCTGCTAATAGCATCGATCCGGTTCTTGCAGATAGTGTTCTTCAGCCTACAGAAGCTGCTCAACAACAAGTTGTTAAGGATGTTACTGATGACCTTGCTAAAATCTTTGCTGGTATTGAAATGCCGGCTCGCCCAAATGGTGCACAAGTTGCTATGCAAGTTATTCAACAATACACATCTCAACCAGACATTGCTCAAAGAGCTCAACAAGATGAAGCATTCGGTGCTCGTCTGCAAAAATACGCTGGCCAATATACTTTCCAAATGCAACAAATGCAGAATGCGGAAATAGGTAAGATAGGTACTGCACCCGCACAAATGGGTGGTATGAATACTCAACAAATGTAATGAACAGTTTAGAGCTTGATATAAAAGCATTAGCTAATCACGAAACCTTTGCACGTTTCATAGAAGTAATTCATTCCCTAAGGGAAGAAACTATATCCGAGATGCATAATGCGGATGTAGATAAGTTACAACAGCTATCCGGTAGGATAATTACGTATGACCAGATCATACAGATGGCTGACTGGCAGCAGCTAAAAGTTCGTCACCAACAGTCATTAAATAATTAACGACTACTGTGGTATAATACTTTCATCGCCATCGCTCGGCGTTAAGGAGTGGAAACAATAAATATATATGTCAGACGAAATTACAACTGGAGACGTTGAACCAGCCCAAAATACGACGGAGACAACTAATATGACAGTTTCGCAGTTTGCGAACAGAAGACTGGGAGAACTTACCAAGAGCCAAGAGGTTCAAGTCGAGGAATCCCAAGAGAATACCGAAGAGGTTTCTGAAGTAGAGGAGGTAGCTCAAGAGGAAACTCAAGAAGTTGCTGAGGTTACAGAAGAAGTTTCTGAAGAAAATGTTCTTTCACAGTTAGATATAGACAACTTATCAGAAGATGAACTGAAAGAGTTGGCGGACAAACTTGGCAGTAGAGCTGTAGCTAGATTCGGAGAGATGACGGCAAAGCGTAAAGCTGCTGAAGAGAAAGCTGCTCAATTGGAATCAATGCTTAAGGAAAAACAAAACCCTCTGGATGCACCAAAGGAGATTAAAGATAATCCGTTTAGTGACTTAGATACTATTGAAAAGTTACAAACAAAGGCGGAGGAGATTACATCTACCATTGAGTGGGCCGAAGATGTTTTGTTTGAAAGTGATGCATACTCAGCAGAAGATATAGTTACAGAAATAGATGGCAATGAGTTAAGTAAATCAGATGTGCGTAAAGCGTTATTAAATGCACGTAAGGCACAGAAACAATTCTTACCGGATCAACTAAATAAAGTTCAACAACGTGAGCAAGGACAGCAGCTAAAGGCAGCGTTCGAGGAGCAAGCAAAAACAGAATTAGATTGGATGAGCGGTGAGGACAATGACACTAGAAAACAATACGAAGCAACAGTTAACGATCCTCGTTTTAAAAAATTAAAAGAGGTACTTGATTCTGAAGCTCCGGACATTAGTAGTCAAATTGAATACTGGTTTGCTCACGCTACTAACAGCATCTATGGACGTAAACCTATTATTGAAAGCAAAAGTTCACCATCTCTTAATCCTACTAAGACCGGAATAACTTCCGCTGCTAAGTCAGAACAATCTAACTCAAAGACTAACAAAGCTCTTAAAGATCTTCAAGCTCGCTTCAAACAAACTGGAAGTACAAGTGATTACGCTGCAATGAGAAAACTACAATTACAAAAACGATAATCCTAAATTAAAATAAAATGTCATTTTCAAATACATTCGATATTACTAATCCGGGATCTGGTGTTTCCAACAGAGAAGACTTGACTGATGTCTTGACTATTCTTGCTCCCGAAGAAACTCCGATCCTTTCCTCTGCTTCTAAGCAGAAAGCTAACGCCACTTTCGTAGAGTGGACTGTAGACAGCCTTGCTGCACCATCAACTGTTGGTGTCTCTGAAGGTGCTGACGTAACTGCATTCACAGATAAATTTTCTGGACGTGCACGCTTAGGTAACTACACACAAAAATTCCGTCGTGACTATATGGTTTCTGATTTACAAGAAGCTGTTGAATCCGTTGGACCCGCTAAAGTTGCTCAAGCAGAAGCTAAAGCAATCCGTGAACTTAAACGTGATATTGAAGCTACCCTAAGTGGTTCTCAAGATCGTGCTGTAGAAAACGGTGCTGGTACTGCATACGGCCTTCGTGGACTCGGTGACTGGTTAGATTCAGCTGGACCAGCTGATGTTCCGGCTGCATTCCGTACTCCGGCTGACAGTGTTTATACTACTACCGAAGCTGCTGCTACTGCGTTTACTGAGACTACATTAAACGATATCATCACAAGTATCTACAGAACAACTGGTGCTACTAACAACCTTACATTAGTTGCTGACACTGGACTACGTCGAGTCATATCTGACTTCGCTCGTTTAGATTCAGTTATCGGTACTAATAATGTTCGTAATGTAAATTACGATGGTGGTTCATCACAAATCAAACTATCTGTTGAGATGTATCAATCAGATCACGGAATGGTTTCTATTGTGAATGCTAATCCAGATTGTACTCCTAACTTCGGTGGTTCTACTTCCGACAGTTCTGCTTACTTAATTAACCCAGAATACTTCGGTCTTGCTGAATTAATTCCTATGGGATCAACTCGTCTACCTAACTTAGGTGGTGGTGAGCGTGGTTATGTTGACTGTGCTTTAACTTCACTTATGTACCATCCCGGTGCACACGGTGTTATCCAAGACGTAACTTAATAATCTTAACCAAGGAGAAATAACAATATGGCTACAACAAAATACGGTGGAAAAACCATCCAAGAATTATCAGCTTATACTGACTCAATTCGCATTACTCACGCTGACTTAACTGCAGCTGCAACAACCCAAACCCTTACAAAAGCTGTAAAAGCTGGCGATCAAGTTCGTTCTGTAGCATACAAGTTGCATACAGCTTTTGATGGCGGTGCTACTTCAGCACTTAAATTGAATGTTGGTGACGGAGATGACCCAGATGGTTACATTGATAATCCAGAAATTCATCTTGATGCCACTGAAGTTATGTTCGGACCTCAAGGTTTAGGGGCTGAAATATTAGTCGGTAAAGTATATGCGGCTGACGATGATATCGACATCTTGTTCACAGCTACTGGTGCAAATGTATCAGTACTAACTGCGGGAGACATTGAAATATTCTTTAACATTATTAATATTAATAACGTTTCAGACGACTTCAAGAACTCTTAACGCTTAAATAAATTTGGTTGGGGGTCACGCAATGTGACCCTCAGCTATTTTTTTTTAACTTAAAATTACTTATGGATATTATTACTAATGTACCTAGAAGCTTTACTGACGGTGAAGTAGATGCTGCATTCTTGGCTGAAATCAAGAGTGGTTTTAAATTAGAAAAAGAAACTGAACACTTACGTGTTGACCAAGCAAGGAAAGAAGCACACGAGCAAAAGGGTAAGAGCCATCCTACTCTTGGTAAATGTGTAGCCACTATACCGGCTCGTGATTTCTTTCGTTTAACTAGCAAGTATGGACACGATCAAGTTCATTCAAAAGAATTTTTAAAATACTATCAGAAGAACTTCTCTGATCTTAGCCCGAATAAAATATAATGCAGACTAGAACTTACGGTGATTTATTTAAATTAATCCAGTCAATGGCTGGGGTTACTGCTTTTGCTTCGACTGAGCAAGATGATATAGCTAATCTCATAAACCGTAGATATTCACAAGCTTACAATACTAGTCAACAGTGGCCTAGGTATTTAGTTCCTTCAGAAGAAAGACCTATAGCTTCTATTGAATTTAAAAATTATCAAAACCAAAGTCCGGCCGATACTCTTTTTGTAAAGATAGGAACTTCGGATACTGCTTTAAGTAGAGATGAAGGTGCAGATGTATTTGTATCAACTTCTAATAAAACGGATAGTTGGTGTAGAAAAAACAACAAATGGCAATACAGTACTGGTTCTCAGTATACAGTTAATCCACTTACGAATGTAGTAACTTATACATCAGATGATGGAATAGAATATTATTTTCAAAAAAGTACGGACACTACAGTTTATTCAAGTCCGGCTGATGTTAAAGAATTTGTACACTCCGGAGGTAGTACTAGTCCAGCAAATGCTCCGGCTAACATAGAAGTAAATGGTTGTGCAAAAATTATGTATGACTCCTTTATGTTTCCTATATTAGATAGTAGTAAAGATACCGGAACGTTAACTACTATAAGTGAGTTTATAAGAATACATAGGAATAGGGCATTTCAAAGAAGCTCCTCTATTGAGTATGATTTTTATGTAGATGAAGATGGGGCAAGTATATTAAATATTACTAACACGGAAGATGTAAAAGGTTTTGTTACTTATAAGAAAAAGTTTGTACCATTTACTACTTCATCTGATTTTACTACATCTACCGAAGCAGTACCTTCAGAATTTTTTCAATACTTAGCTCACGCTACTTACTCAGACTTTTTGCGTATGGATGGCCAGCACGAAAAAGCTCAGTTAGAACAAGGAAATGCCGAAGGGTTCCTTGCTGCGGAGTTAGAGAGAATAGATGTTATAATGAATAACAATACTATTAATAAACGATTTACAACTTACGTAAACAGACAATCAAGATAATTTAATATGAACTCAAGAGTATCGAACTTATACCCATCTCCTAGTGGTGGAGTAACAGCAATGAAAATGTTAGCTGTCAGCAGTAGTGCTGTACAACTAACTGACGGTGGTTACACATTCAGTAATGTTTCTCGTTACGTTACATTAGACGTACAAGACGCAGATGTATTCGTAACATATACTGGCGAAACACCGAGTGGTACTGTAGGACACCGACTATATGCCGGCCGTTCTTACACTTGGAGTGTAAACACAGCTAAGGCTGCTAAGTTTATACGTGCCAGTGTTGACGCAGTAATTGCAGCTTCTCAATTCACTGACTAATGTCATCAGAGAAAACAGCCTCCGCGGTTAATATCCTCAAGGGTGATCTGGCCTCTGGCTGGAATTTACTAGAAGGATCTTCTGCTGACTATACTGATCTAGGTATAGCTCGTAGATTCGGTGGCTCTTCTGTAGCTTACTCATTGCGAGACATTGGTGCAATGAATGGTAGGGTAGTAAAGGTCCGTAGGGACTTAGCCGGAGAAGAGGCGGACCCCGAAGAAGATTTTTCCGCAAGCCAAGTACAGAGCGGTGCGTTAGAGAACTGGGTAAATGGTAAACTAGAGAATACACTACCAGCAGATGTAGCAACAGCCGCAGCTGCTTATAGTCTTCGTAGGGTATCAGAAGGTTCTTTACATTATACAAGTGATTTCAGTTCAGATACTGATACTATAATTGCTAATACTACTAATTTAACTCTTACTGGAAATATAGATGGTATATCAGATGGAACCACATCTAAGGATAATGTTCTGAAGGTAGAAAATGATGCGACACAAACTCCTCAACTAGCCATTACAAATGCTGATTATGTAGCATCTACGGATGGTATTGTTGAGTTCACTTATTATGTACCTACTGGTCATCCTATCATAGGAAGTTTTTGGCACATAGGAACTGGGTCTGATATTCCAAATAATTATTATACAGACGATGGAGTAAAAATCGTTGGAGGTACTTGGACTACTGCTAAATTATTTTTTGGTTCAACTCACAATGGAGTAGACAAACCTACAACTACTGGGACTGGTGGTAGAAGAATGCTTACTATAGCTAACAACATTAAGTCTAGTAGTGTTACAGAAACTGTACAAGCAGATGATGGGGATATTTATTATATATCAGCTCTTACATTTAAAGAGACTATAGATAATGCAGTTCGTGTTCGTAGA
>Ga0070754_10003042_pt1 | contig 12013 bp, 9 predicted proteins | sample VirMetDEL_Sep_01_FD_75181 | JGI IMG/M metagenome (GOLD analysis project Ga0070754, IMG submission 75181) | Aqueous microbial communities from the Delaware River and Bay under freshwater to marine salinity gradient to study organic matter... | ecosystem: Environmental > Aquatic > Marine > Coastal... | reverse complement strand
TTGGGGCAGCAAGCGTTGCAACAACTCGCCGCCGCCGACGCACTGCAGTCCCTCAGTGGGCACAGAAGGCAACAGGTGTGGGACGCCGCTGCGCTCAAGGCCACACCCGCGCTGCTCAAGGAAGCGCCGGTGGACGAGGCCACGCTGACGCTTCCCGAAGCCCCCGAAGGTGAAGCCATCGTGTGGGACTACGCCAGCACCGGCCTTAGCTTGCGCCGCCACCCGCTCGCGTTGCTGCGGGCCGAACTCGCGAAACGCAGACTCATGAGCGCCGAACAGCTCAGGGACGCGCCCAATGGCCGTCTGGTGCGCCACTGCGGCATCGTCACCCTGCGCCAGCAACCCGGCACCGCATCGGGCGTGGTGTTCGTGAGCCTGGAAGACGAAACCGGCGTGGTGCAGGTCATCGTGTGGCGCCACCTGCGCGAACGCCAGCGCAGCGTGCTCGCCAACTCACGCCTGCTGGCGGTGCGCGGCGTGTGGCAACGCGAAGGCGAAGTCACCAACCTCATCGCCGGCCACCTGGAAGACCTCACACCGCTGCTGCGGGGCCTGTCGACGGTGAGCCGGGATTTTCATTGAGGCGGGGAGGACTACAGTGGGCCATCCAACCCGGAGGATCCTCGCATGAACGCTCGCAAACACATGGCCGTGCTCCTGGGTCTCCTCGCCACCGCAAGCCCAATCGCACACGCCCAGGCAACCCCACCCCTCGAAGACGTGCGCGACAACACCGCGCTGCTCAAAGCCTTTGTCACCGTCAACGGCCAGGCCATTCCCAACATCCATGCCGACATCCTGGCGCGCGAGCAGATGGGGCAGGGCGCGACCGATGGCCCCACGCTGCGCACCAGCATTCGAGACACGCTGATCAACCAGGCCCTGATGGCGCAGGCCGCCCGCGCCGTGGGGCTGGATCGCGCCACACTGGCGGCCGCGCAGATCGAGCTGGCCACGCAGGGCGCGCTGGTGAAGATGTGGCAGCAGCGCGAGGTGGCACTGCACCCCGCCAGCGACGAAGACCTGCAGGCCGAATACCTGCGACAGGTGGCCGGGCTGGGCACGGTGGAATACCAGTTGCGCCACCTGCTGGTGGCCGACGAAGCCACGGCGCGCCGGCTCATCCGGCAGATCCGGAAAGGCACGCCCATGGCGAGTCTGGTGGTGGCGCATTCCACCGACATGGGCACCCGCACCACCGGTGGCCTGGCCGGCTGGGTCCCACGCGGCCAGTTGCACGCGTCCCTGGCGCAGGCCATGGACGGCCTTCAACCCGGCGCCACAGCCCCGAAGCCGGTGCGCAGCCCGGCCGGCTGGCATGTATTGAAGCTGGAGGCTTCGCGGCCTCTGGTGCCCCCCAGTTTCGACGCCATCCGCCCGCAGGTGGGCCGCGTACTGGCCGAGCGGATGCTGGACGCGCAGCTTCGGGTGCTGCGCTCGACCGCGGCGATCGAGTGAGCGGACCTCGACGTCAGGCCCGCTCCGGGTCGACCGCCTCCCCCTGTGCGCTCGGGCCAGATGGTGGCGAGGCGGAGGCCGTGCGTTTGCGCAGTGGCGCCATGATTTCTTCGGCCAGGGATTCCAGCAGTTTCGCGTCGCGCAGGCTCATGGTGCGGGGTTCGGTGTCGTGCAGGCACAGCGTGCCCAGGACCTGGCCGTCGGCATCGCGCAACGGCGCACCGGCGTAGAAGCGGATTCCGCTCTCGATCAGTGCCGGGTTGCCCGCAAACCGCGGGTCGCGCTGCACATCGGGCACCACCATCACCGCGCCACCCACCACCACGTGGCCGCACATCGACTCACTGCGCTCCGGCCCGCGTTCCGGATCCCCTGTGCCGATACGGCCCGATTTCGTCGAGTCGCCATGGTTGTACTGCCACTGGTCGTCGATCAGCGTGATCATCGCCGTGGGCACGTCGAAGATGTCGGCGGCGCGTCGCGCGGCGCTGTCGAAAGTGCCACGCAACGAAGCGTCGAGGGCGCCGCTGTCGCGCAGCGCGCGCACGCGCTCTTCATCCTCGTCCCTGAAATGAGCGGGTGTCCAGCCCACGGCGCCCTCGCGGTCCAGCCGGGCCGACACTTCGGTCACCAGGGCGTTGATCGAGCCCACCGCCGCGTCGACTCCCCAGTCGGCAATTGGCCATGCCGCGATCTCTGCGCCTTCCACATTCCACAGCGCCAGCACCACCTTCGATTCCGGCCAGCGCCGCTTGAGACGGCGCGCGAAGTACTGCGCGTGCTCCTCGGATTGGGGCTGAAATACGACAACACGAACACCTTGGCACCCTCGGAACCCAGCGACGCAATCAGGTCCGCGGTGACGGCGCCTGCCGCCGTCGGTGCGGCCGCAGCGGCCACGCCGTCCAGCGCCAGCGCGTGGGCCGCCATGCCGGCGCCCAGGGTGTCCACGGTCCAGCGGCTGCCGATGCAAAGCGCTTCCAGCGGCGCCTTGGGCCGCTCGGCGGGGTAACGCGTGCGCAGCTCCTCCATCACCGCCGCCATGCCGCTCACGACGCGGTGGCGGTGCTCCGCAGATGCCTCCTGTGAGCGGTGGTCCACGGTGGCCATGCGCAGCACCGGGATGCCCACGTCCTCATAGAACTGGCGCGGGCTCGAAGTGTCGACCAGATCGTCGGCCAGTTCGATGGCATCGGCGCTGTTGCCGGCCAGCAGCCGCTGGTACATGCGCGCCGAGGGCTCCAGCGCAGGCCGGCTGCCCAGCATCACGTCCAGGAAGGCGAGCTGTGGCAAATGTTTGCCAAACACCAGCAGGCACACCGTCAGCGGCGTCGACAGCGCCAGGCCGACCGGTCCCCACAGCGCTGTCCAGAACGTCGCTGCAACGATCAGCGACATCGTCGACAGACCCGTGCTCGCGCCGTAGAGCCAGGGTTCGATGATGTTGTTGCTGATCAGCTCCAGCACCACGATCAGGGACACGGCCCACAGCAGCATCTCCCAGCCGGGATCGACCGCCACGGCCAGCAGCAGCGGAAAAACAGCCCCCACCAGCGCACCCACGTAGGGGATGAAGCGAAGAACCGCAGACACCAGCCCCCACAACAGGGCGCCAGGAATGCCGATCAACCACAGCCCGGCCGCCATGGGCACCGCGTAGCAGAGATTCACGACCAACTGCATCGTCAGGTAGCGGGTGACGCGCTGGCCCGCGTCGTTCAGCGCATCGGTTGTGCGGTGCACGCTGCCACCCAGCAGCCTGACCAGGCGATCGCGGAGGTCCCCCGGCTTCAGCAGCACCAGCACGAGGTAGATGAGCGTGGTCGCAAAAATCGCCGCAGGTGGGCCGAATCGCTCCAGCCACAGGCCGACGGTTGCATAGGCCCCGGGCGACGCGGGCACCACTTCCACACGCGCCGGGCGGCGCTGCGCCGGCGTGGCGTCTTTCTCCAGCTCGCCTTGCGTCTGCTCGATTTCCGATTCCACCGCGTCGATGACCCGGCTGGCCTCGCTGAAGACACCGGGTGCGCGCAAATGCGCCCGGAGCCGGTCGAACTTGGTCGCGATGTTGCTCTGGTAGGTGGGCAGTTCCTTGCCCAGCTCGCGCACCTGCCCGGCCATGAACAGACTCAGCCCCACCAGCGCGCCGAGCGTGACGAGCACCACCGCAATCACCGCCACGGCGCGCGGTATGCCCACTCGCCGGATGCGCTCGGTCAGCGGCGCCAGCACAAAGGCCAGCAAGGTGGCCAACGCCAGCGGAATCAGCAGATCCCGCCCGAAATAGAGCGCGGTGACGACCACCGCCGCCGCCAGCAACCGCTGCGGCAGCGGCAGGGATGTTTCTGATTCCTGCAAAACCGCTTCTCCTCGATATGGCACAAAAGATCCGTGCCATGGCGGCAAGGCCTGAACGCTTCCGTCTTTCGCACTATAAGTTGATCGGCGCGTCCAGAAACACCAACGTCTCACCCGCTTCGGGCCGATGTCTGCATCATCACCAGGCCAGCGCCAGCAGCATGCACAGCAGGCTCGCTGCCGACAGCGCCAACCAGTTCCTGCGCATGCGCCCCGCCAGGGGGGACCTGCCCGAGAAGTCGTACTTGAAGTGTTCCGAAAGGATGCGCTCCGGGGGGACACCACGCGCCACCAGTGCTGTCTCCACCGCATCCATCATGGGCTCGGGTCCGCAGACCAGATGGCAGGCGCTTTCGGCCACAGGCGCCACCGCCGGGTGCGCCAGCGCTTTCGTGAGGCCAGCGGCATCGAGGCGCCCGGTGAGTCCTTTCCATTCGGCGTCCGCCTGTTCGACCATGGGCAGCAACTGGAAGTCGCGCAGCGCGTCGGCGCCTGAAAGCGCCACCACATCCACCATTTGTCGAACGTGCTTGTCTGCATAGATCAGGCGAAACGGTCGGTGGTCCTTTCGCGCCACGGCGTCGGCCAGCAAGCTCGCGAAAGGCGCCACGCCGATTCCACCGGCATGCAGGACGACCCCGGTGGCTTCGGCAGGAATTTCAAAGCGGCCATGTGGCCCGTCGACGTAGGCGATGTCGCCCACGGCGTGGGTGGCCAGGCCGCGGGTCATGTCGCCCGCCTCCTTGATCAGAAACTGCAGCTTGCCGCCAGCGCCTGGCGCGTTGCTGATGGAAAACGGGTTGTCGCGATGGGGCCAGCGATGCCCGAGCCTGATCCAGGCGAACTGGCCGGCGCGGAAACTTGCATCTGCGGGCGATCGTGGCGCGACCTCCAGCAGCCAGATGCGGTCGGCGCAGCGTTCCAGTGTTTCGACGCGGTAGGGGTGCGCAGCCTGCCACACGGGGCGCACGGCGTAGATCCAAAGCCACGACAGCAGCGCCAGGCCGGCCAGCACCCACCAGACGGCCGCTACCGATCCGAACTGAGCGTAGCCGCCCGACACCAGCGTGTGATGCAGGCCCAGACCCAGCACGGCCAGCGCCAGCGCGCTGTGCATCAGGCGCCAGCGTTCGTAGGCCGTGTCACTGCGCTGGCGCCACACGGCGAATGCCACCAGCACCAGCAGACAGCCCAGGGCCAGCAGGCCGGTGGCCAGTCCCCAGGAACCACCGCCGATGCGCAGCGCCTGCGCTGGGGATGCCTGCACCGGCCCGGGCGGGGCGCGCCACAGGGTGTAGAAGAACGGATGCAACAGCAGCAGGACCACGGCGGTGCGGGCGAACAACTGGTGCGTCTGCATCAGCAGGTCGCTGCCCAGGAGGCCCGACAAGGGCTTGAATCTCCCCAGCAGAAAGAACGAAAGCACCACCAGGGCAAATCCGATCATGCCCAGGCCGGATGCCCATTCATCCAGCCACGGCCGGCGTTCCAGGCCCGCCGTGCGCGCGGCCCACGTTCCCACCCCTGCGGGCAAGAGGACCAGAAACAGGTAGAGCGATGCCCAGAGCAGCTTCTTGCGGTTCACAGGGGCGCCTCTGGAGAACGTCGCCGGGCTCATCCGCCCGTCAACTTGCGCTTGATGAACCCCCAATGCGCCTCACTCACCGGCGTGATCGACAACCGGTTGCCGCGCTTGAGCACCACCATGTCGGCCAGTTCCGGCATCTCACGCAGTTCGGGCAGGCCCATCAGGCGCGTCTTCCTGACGGCCTTCACGTCCAGCAGCAGCCATCGCGGTGCGTCGGGTCGGGAGGCAGGATCGAAGTAGGGCGACTTCCTGTCGAACTGCGTGGGGTCGGGCCGGGTGGCCGATGCCACCTTGGCGATGCCGGCGATGCCGGGCTCGGGGCAGCTGGAATGGTAGAACAGCACGCCATCGCCCAACTTCATCTGGTCGCGCATGAAGTTGCGAGCCTGGTAGTTGCGCACGCCGGTCCAGGGCACGGTGGCATTCGGCGCGTTCAGCGCGTCGTCGATCGAGCACTCGTCGGGCTCGGATTTCATCAGCCAGTACTGGTGGGTCATCGCGCCATTCTGCGGAATTTTCCCGGGCTGTCGAGACGCGCTGACTTTCAGCGGGTCATTTTTGTTTCAGAAGGATTCCCACTCTTCGTTGTTCGCACCCGCCTTGTCCGCTGCCACCACCCTGGTTTTCAGCGTGGGGGGCGTGGCGGGCCTGGTTTCGGCGCGCGGTGCGGTCTTCGGCGCTGGTTTCACGGCAGGCGCCTTGCGCGGCTCGGCTGGGCGCAGTTGCACGATGGCGCTCTGCGAGGCCGCGTGCGCATCCACCCGGAACACCTGCACCACCTGGGCCAGGCGGTCGGCCTGGTCGTTCATGCTGGACGCGGCGGCCGCGCTTTCTTCCACCAGCGCGGCGTTCTGCTGCGTGAGCTGGTCCAGGTTGGCCACGGCGGCGTTGATCTGGTTCACGCCATCGGCCTGTTCGCCCGATGCGCTGGCGATCTCACCAATCATGTCGCGCACGCGCACCACGTTGTCCACGATCTCGCCCATGGTCTTGCCGGCCTGGTTCACCAGTTCGGTGCCGGTGGTCACCTTGTCCACGCTGGCGCCAATCAGCACCTTGATTTCCTTGGCGGCCTGCGCGCTGCGCTGCGCCAGGTTGCGAACTTCGCCCGCCACCACCGCGAAGCCCCGGCCCTGCTCGCCCGCGCGGGCCGCTTCCACCGCTGCGTTCAGCGCCAGGATGTTGGTCTGGAAGGCGATGCCGTCGATCACGCCAATGATGTCGTTGATCTTGCGCGAGGCCTGGTTGATCTCTTCCATGGTGGCCACCACCTGGCTCACCACCGCGCCACCCTTTTGCGCGCTCTGGCCGGCCACGTCGGCCAGCTGGTTGGCCACACGCGCCGAGTCGGCCGACTGGCGAATGGCGCCCGACATTTCCTCCATGCTCGCAGCGGTCTGCTGCAGGTTGGAGGCGGTCTGCTCGGTGCGGGCCGACAGGTCGTTGTTGCCAGTGGCGATCTCGCGCGCGGCCACGTTGATGTTCTCGGTGCCGCGCTTCACGTCGGCGACCACGTTCACCAGCCGGTCGCGCATGCCGAGCAGGGCCGCGCTCATGGCGCCGAACTCGTCCTTGCGGTCGTTGCGAATCTGCGCGGTCAGGTCGCCGCTGGCGATCTGCTCGGCAAAACCCATGGCCTCGCGCAGCGGGTTGCGGATGTTGCGGATGAGAAAGAACGCACCGGCCACGATGCCGGCCACGAGGATGGCCACCTGAAAAGTGGCAATGGTCAGGCTGGTGGATCGGCGTTCGGTGAACTCGGCCTGCGCTTGCAGCCGTATGTCGGTCTGCATGCGGGCGAATTCGCGCAGCGCGGCTAGGTAGGGCGTCACCGCGCCATTGAAGCGCGACGAGATTTCCTGCGAGGCGCCGGCGGCGTCGCCTGCCTTCTTCATTTCGTTGGCCTTCGCCAGCGATTCCAGAACGGCTTTGCGCAGCCCGGCAATCTTCTCCATTTGCGCCTTTTCAGGTGCGCTCATGTCCATGGCCTGCAGTTGCTTCTGCAGTTCCGAAATGGAGGCCACGCCGGCGGGAATCAGGTCCTTGTACATCTCGGCGATGACCGGGTCGGTGCTGGCAATGGAAGCCTGCACGGGCGTCACGTTGGTTTCGGTCAGGCCCGCCCATTCGGTGGCAATGGTGGTCTTGGCGGCGAGCGCCGACATCACGCGTTCGGATTCTGCGTTGAGGCTGGAAGAGCGCGCACCAGCGGTGGCGACCACCACGAACAGCGCCACGATGATGGCAATGACGCCGGCCCACAGCCTGGCGCCGACGGAAAGGTGTCGGAAGAAGTTCATGACGAAGGGAGGGGGAGATTTACTGAAGAGCAGCCGGCGCGTTCACCAGGCCCAGTTCGGCGCTGCCGACCAGAGCGCCGATGTCGGCCAGGATGAGCATGCGTTCGCCCACGTTGGCGATGCCGGTGATGAAATCGGCGTCGAGCGAGGTGCTGATGGGGGGCACGGGCTTGATCTGGTCCTGCGCGAGTTCGATCACATCGCTCACGGAATCCACCACCAGGCCGATCACGCGGTCGTGCACGCTGATCACGATGGTCACGGTGAAGCCGTTGTATTCCACCTTCTCGCAGCCCAGCTTGATGCGCATGTCCACCACCGGCACGATCACACCGCGCAGGTTGACCACACCCTTGATGAACGACGGCGCGTTGGCAATGCGGGTGGGTTCCTCAAAGGAGCGGATCTCCTGCACATGCAGGATGTCGATGCCGTATTCCTCCGCGCCCAGGCGAAAGCTCAGGAATTCCCCGGCGCTGGCCAGCGCAGGGGCAGGGTGGCGCGTGGCAGCGCCGGCAGTGGGGTGGTGTGGGGCGTCCATGGGTCCGGGAAGGTGGGTTGATACCGCCGTATCGACGCGTTCCCGGAATTCTTGAGTGCTTTCAGCCCAGCGCTTCCGCCTCTGGCCACAGCTTGGGGAAATAAAACCGCAACGCGTGTTGCGGCACACCCAGACGCAGCTTGCCGTGAGGCGAGTCGGATTCGAGCAGGCCACGCTTGAGGAGGGCGCTGACCTGGGCCGTGGCCAGTCGGTCGCCCAGGCCCAGCATGGCTTTGAAATCGGAGCGATCCATTTCGCCCTGCAGGGCAAACAGATAGTGCAGGGCGCGCAGCGCCTCGATGCGCACGCCTTCCTTCACCACCTGCTCCTCGTAGCTCAAGCAGGCCGCCATGCGGTCCTTCATGGTGTCCAGCGCCAATGCGTTCGACATGAAGCTCACCTGGTCCTGGCAGATCTCCAGTACGTAGCCGATCCAGTGCTCCAGTCCGCGCTCGGTGAGGTTGCCACGTCCGTCCAGTGCACCGGCCCGCGGTGCGTCTGCCGCATCGAGGCGGGCGTAGTAATCGTTCTGCCTGCGTGCAAAGCCCCGCAGGGGCGACCACAGGCCGTTGGTCAGGCCCAGGTGTCCCAGCACCAGGTGGCTGTGCAGGCGGGCCACCCGCCCGTTGCCGTCGCGGAAAGGATGGATCCACGCGAGGCGGTGGTGGGCCGCTGCCATGGCCACCACCTGTTTTTCGCCGCGCCTCACGCCGCCGTAAAAGTGAGCCCATCGCTGGAGGAACAACGGAAGCTGCTGCGCCGCAGGCGCTGCATGACGGCCCACGCTCACTTCCTTGTCTCGCAGCGTGCCTGGCAGCAGCGCCTCAGGCGCCGACTCGGGGTCGTTGGAGTCAAGTGTCCGATCGGCTTGCGGCAGGCGCGCAAACAAGTCTTGATGGATGTCCTGCACGGTCTGCTGCGACCAGACGCGCTCGTTGTCCCACTGGGGCCACAGTTCTTCGAGGCGTTGTTCGGTGGCCATGTGGGCAAGCGCCAGCCGCTGCCGACGCGCTTTGTCCGCATCCTTGGCGTAGTCGTTGCGCAGCGCTTGCTCGATCTCCAGGGGAAGCGTGTGCTGCCCTTCAATGCGGTTCGAGTAATACGAGTTCATGGCCCGCAACAGGTGACGCAGACCCGCGAGGGCACCGGGGGGGCACAGTCCGGTGAGCCGATCCGATTGCCGTATGAGGTCGTGCGCTTGTTCCAGCAGAGGCGCCAACCGATGCTCACCCGGCAGAAGCGGCTCCATGTCAACCGGATCGTTATGAAGCTCGAATTTTTGCGACTTTGAAATCATGCGTAAGTGTATGACTTACATGGATTATTTCAAAGGTGTGCGAGAATTTTTGCGACTTCGTTTGCGACTTCATTTGCGCTGGTCTCAGTGCAGCTTCACCAGCGGCGTCGCCCGCTTCACCAGGAACCGCGCTACTGCCAGCACCGCAGTGCGAAGCGTGCCCAGCACCGCCTGGTGGTGCATCAGGTGCAGGCTCACGTACATGGTGCGGGCGAACAGGCCCTGCACATACCAGGTGGACTTGAACAGGTTGCCCATGAGGCTGCCGACCGAGGTCTGCGTGCCGAGCGAGACCAGCGAGCCGTGGTCCCTGTAGACATACGGGCGTTTCTGCGCAGGTTTGTCCATGGCAATGCGCAGCAACTTTTCGTGCAGGTAGCTGGCCTGCTGGTGCGCGGCCTGCGCGCGCGGCGGCACCCAGCCGCCTGCTGCAGTGGGGCAGGCAGCGCAGTCGCCCAGGGCGTGGATGTCGGTCTGGCCTTTCACAAGCAGGTGGTCGTCCACCTCCAGTTGCCCGGTGCGGTTGTTGGGCAGGCCCAGCTTGCCCAGCACGTCGGGCGCCTTGATGCCGGCGGCCCACACCACCAGGTCGGCCTCGAACACACGACCCGTGGCGTCTTCCACCTGGGTGGGCGTGATGCGGGCCACCCGACACTTCGTCTCGATGGTCACATGGCGTTGCTTCAGCAACTTCGCAGCAGCTTCGGACACTTTCTCCGGCAAGGGCGCAAGGATGCGGTCGGCACCTTCCAGCAGGGTCAGTTGCACATCGCGCTGCGGGTCGAGGCGGCGAAAGCCGTAGCGCGAATGCACCACGCTGGCCTCGCGCAACTCGGCGGCCAGCTCCACCCCGGTGGCGCCGCCGCCGATGATGACGATCCTCACCTGGCCTTCGTTGCCCGCGCTCTTGCGCAATTCGGCAGCCGTGAGCAGCTTGAGCATGCGCAGGCGAAAGTGCTCGGCATCGGCCGGGCGGTTGAGCGAAAGCGTGTGCTCCGCGGCGCCGGGCACGTTGAAGTGGTTGGCGGTGCTGCCCACGGCGATCACCAGCTGGTCGTAGGGCAGGGCGCGCGCAGGCACCAGTTCGTCTCCGTGTTCGTCGAGCACGGGGGCCACCTGCACGGTGCGCGCGGCCAGGTCCAGGCCCGTCATGGCGCCGAAACAGAAGGTGAAGCGGTTGTCGTGCGCGAGCATCTCGTACGACAGGCCTTCCTGGTGAATGTCCAGCGTGCCCGCTGCCACCTCGTGCAGCGAAGGCTTCCAGATGTGGAACAGCTGCTGGTCGACCAGCGTCACCTGCTCGGCCCCCAGCTGGCGGCCCAGCTTGCAGGCCAGCTCCAGGCCCCCTGCGCCGCCGCCCACGATCACGATGCGTGTCTTCATGGGCACCACTGTAGTCCACGCGGTCTGCGGCCCGTGTCGGGTTCTGGCTGGCACGCGACTGGCTATGCTGTCAGCATGAACGTATCCCACTGGCTGCCAGACAATTTCCCTCCTTTCCTCGTCGAGTGGGTGCCCGCGCTCCTGGTGGCCGTGCTGCTGACGCTGCTGGCGGGGGTGGCGTACCGGGTGGGCCGTCGCATCGTGCAGCGCGCCGGGCGCGATTCCCCCATGGTGCTCAGCGTGGGCCGGGCGATCGAGGCGCCTGCGCACCTGCTGCTGCAGTTGCTCGCGCTCAACATTGCGTGGCAGCAAGCGCCGCAGGGCATGGTCTGGCTCACCTGGGCTGAACGGCTCACCACGCTGCTGCTGATCGGCGTCATCACCTGGCTGCTGACCCGCACCGTGCAGGGCGTGGCCAACGGCGTGGCGGCCGCGAACCCGCTGGCCGTGACCGACAACCTGATGGCGCGTCGCATCCGCACGCAGACCCTGGTGCTCTCGCGCACGGTGCAGGGCCTGATGATCCTGATCGGCGGTGCCCTCATGCTCATGACGTTTCCTGCCGTGCGCCAGGTGGGGGCCAGCCTGCTCGCATCGGCGGGCGTGGTGGGCATCGTGGCGGGCTTTGCGGCTCGTCCGGTGCTGGGCAACCTCATCGCCGGCCTGCAGATCGGCCTGAGCCAGCCCATCCGCATCGACGATGTGGTGATCGTCGAGAACGAATGGGGCGTGATTGAGGAGATCACCGGCACCTACGTGGTGGTGCGCATCTGGGACCAGCGCCGGCTGGTGGTGCCGCTGCAGTACTGGATCGAGAAACCCTTCCAGAACTGGACGCGGCAGTCTTCCGAACTCATCGGCACGGTGTATCTGTGGGTGGACTACCGCATGCCGCTGGCGCCACTGCGCGAAGCCTTGCAGCGTACGGTGGAGGCCTGCGAGCACTGGGACAAGCGCTTTGCCCTGTTGCAGGTGACCGAGGCGGGGGAGCGGTCCATGCAGGTGCGTTGCCTGGTCACGGCGGCATCTGCCGGTGCTGCGTGGGACCTGCGTTGCCACGTGCGCGAACAGCTCATCGATTTCCTCCA
>Ga0070754_10003040_pt1 | contig 12016 bp, 20 predicted proteins | sample VirMetDEL_Sep_01_FD_75181 | JGI IMG/M metagenome (GOLD analysis project Ga0070754, IMG submission 75181) | Aqueous microbial communities from the Delaware River and Bay under freshwater to marine salinity gradient to study organic matter... | ecosystem: Environmental > Aquatic > Marine >... | reverse complement strand
TACTAGTAAATATGTTTGTGAATATTGTGGCTTTGCCGCTAAAAATGCTGCTGCTAAAAGTGCTCATCTTAGAGGTTGTGCGGCAAAAAAATCACAGGCTACTAATAAATCTGGTAATTCACCACCCCCTACTATAACTATCGACCCTTAAATTCTAATTCAAATTTGAATTCCAGTCGTAGCAAAATTTATTTTCTCATTTTTATTTGTGTAAAATATTAAAACAGCCAACTTCGTTGGCATGTTGCAAAGCAACTGTTTTAATATTTTATTAGTAACTATTATCTCATCTAGTATTATAATGGCTATAGTTGGCATCATAATACTTGCTATTGTTATCGCTGCTATTCTTAAATTCAGAAATTACGTAAATACTCAAGGTAATCCTGCCTTAAAAACCGCCATGAAAATTGGTGATTTCTTCATTTGGATTCGTTTTATTGGATTCATAATTCTATCTTTATTTCTTGTCGCAATATTTACAACCGCAAAATTATCTAAATAATTTTAAATATTTCAAATACCTATATTTGATATATTACTATAACCTTTTTGTCTCTCCAATAAAGGCGTCTGCCGCATATCATTTAACCAAATTCTCTTACTATTTCGTTTACTTGAACATGGTGAAAATTCCAATTCCTGCTCAGCCAATAAATACTGAAACTCTAACTTTACTTGATTTAACCAATCTGTATGACTTTCTAGATTGCTTCCATTTGAACTATCTAGACTATTTTGATAAGTACTCATTATACTTATATTTAATAACTATAATTTATTTCAATTTTTGTATCTTATAATTTTATTAAAAATTACTCGTCAAATATTTAGGATATCCTAATTTACTATCTATTTATTAATTATTTATCATTAATATACTATTTATGTATTCATGTTCTTTAAATTAAAATTACTGCGTTTATTTTTAGAATTAAAATTTCTGTATTTTTTGCCAAAAATTTTAATAAAATGTTTTTTTATTTTATAATGAGTTAGGAGAATCTTAATTCTGGAGAAGCAGAAGCCCTCGCTAATGCTCGCCTTGGTGACCTTCGTAAAAAGGTCAATGCTGAATCTTGGTCTGATAATATGGAAAATCTAATGAAACAATGGGGCGAAAAAGCTGCTGGTCTTAGATTCATGCATGCCCATTCTGGAAGCAAATGGAAAGCGTTCTCTGATAAACTTGCTATTACTGGTATTGTTGTTACCGGTGTAGCTTCCACTGTTTCTCTCATTGCCACAAGTCTTGATGATGAAGATGTAAAAGAAGCTGTCCTTTTTGGTGTTGGTGGCGTCGGTCTTGTATCTACTCTTATCCAGTCTTTCAAAAAATTCTACAATGCTGAAGAAAAAGCCGCCGACCACGGTTCTGTAGCTAAACAATTTGGTTCGTTCTATAGATATATGACTCTTCAAATGGGCATGTCTCGCGAAGACCGTGACCCCTCCGACGTTTTAACTACTTGGGCTTTAAAAGAATATGAACGACTCCAACAAGAAGCTCCTAATATCGGCGGCGCATCTGTTGCACTTTTCAAAAAAACTTTCCAAAATGAACATCAAGCCATTCCTGATGTCGCCGAAGACGAATTTATTATTAAGATATTCAGACCTAATGCTGAGCCCGAACCCGAACCCGAACCAAAAGATAATGTTGTTATTGCCACTAAAGAAACCCCTGCAGTTGTTGAGGCTGTTTAAATATTTTTCTATTTTATTCTAAAATATTTAAACTATATCCGGTTATACTACTTTTACATTAACTTGGTCTGTAACTTTATTCTTTCCTATTCTATTGTTTAATTTATTAACAAATAAATCTATATATTTACGATTGACATTATCCTCCAAATTATCATATATTTCCTCCACAGATGGTTCTCTCTTATTTTCCATTTTATAATCTTTGATAAAATTCTCTATTTCCAAATTATTTATTGCACTATGCCTTTTCTCTTTTATAACTTGCACAGCCATCAAATCCTCATCCTCCGATTTATCATGCTTATATACTGACTCCTTCGCAGAAATTAACGAATTACATATCTCTGGTCTTAAAAATTTTACCCCTTTAAATGTTTTATTAAACTTTATTATCTCTTTTAATCGAATTTCTGGACTTGTCTCTATCAAAAGATCATACTGCTCCTTTGTCTTCTTAAGATACATCGAAATATTCTCTCTATCTTTCGGATTTTTAGCTAATTCTACCTTTATATTTCTATGTAATTTATCCCACGATATCGAACTTATTCTATGACATTCTGATAACTCATTCACTTTTAAAAATTGCGCCACCGTTGTTATAAAACCCGCCATAATATTAAAACCTCCTATTACCACCGTATAATAAAATTGATAGTCCACCGGAACACTCTCTTGTGCAAAATTTGCTACTCCCGTTAATGTAGAAATGAAAATTACCGGAATCGTAAAACACACATGCAACCAATAGTAATGTCTATGACTATTCGTATGCAAATATCTATATGACATCGCCTTATCACACCAGTCTATAAAAATCTCTTCATAATATGACGTCCATTCTGCTGTCGGATTTATTGGCACATCAACAATATCTTCTTTTAAATTATTATCTTCCATAATAATAATGGAGATTATTAATTTAAAGAACACAGTTGAGTTAAATTTCGAAAAAATTATTCGAAATAAATCAATATGTGACGATGCTCTCGCCGAAATAGAAGATTTAAATGAAAAAATTAATAACAAGTATAATTTTCTACAGTCTACACTATTAGATAATGTTAATACTGAAATTCCCATTTACTTAGGCATTGATTCACTAAATTTCCAAAATAAATTACTCACCCTCAAAATTTTTAATCTTAAAACTATATACAATCGCACATTTGTTCGTATATATGCCGACTACTACAAAGTTCATAAATTAATTCGTAAATATATTACTACTAACACTAATATTCCCAGCATCGATATCAACTTCACACCTTACAAAGATTTAGACTTAGAGAGAAAATATAGTTTCGAAGAAATTTGCAAATTACAAAATACTATTAATCAATATATACAATCTCTCTACGATCTTATATCTAAAAAAAATATAACCATTCAACCATTCATCAACAGCGATAAAGCTGGATTCGCCGTTAATTATTATATATCCGAAGAAAATACTAACATCGGTATATACACTAATAAATGCTTACTATTTATTAATTACCTAACAACATTCAATACATATCATAATAATTATCTACTCGATTTTTTATTACAATGCCGATTTGTTATTGCCTGCCTTAAAAAAGATATTGACTTTAATAATGATAATGATATATTAAATATTGATGAATATATTGATAATGTGTCCTCCACATTAAATAAATCCGATGTATCTTTATCGTTTGATATCTCTAACTCTACCCCTGAAACTCTTAACCTTGATATCTCTAACTCTACTCTACCTGAACCTCTTAACCTTGATATCTCTAACTCTACCTCTGAACCTCTTAACCTTGATATCTCTTATAATATCACTCAAAAAACCACTCGTGCTGATTATAGTCCCAAAAATAATATGACATTTCAAATTACTGATATTTCTACACCAAAAAAATTACCTGAAAATATAAAACCATCTAATCATAATACACCTACACCTAAATATAATATTATGGCCTTATTTAAATATTGTACTATTCTTTAAAATCTTATTCAATAACATCTCCTATATAAATCTTATTACATACCTTCTTCACTGCCTTCTCTTCTCTCTTATTTTCTCTCAAATCATCTGTACAATTCTTCACTAACGTCACATACTCCTTCTGTAATTTTGTATTCTCCATCCAATCCGGATGCTTCTGTGTCCACTTCTCCAAATTTTGCTGTTGCACTTTACTCACTTTTAATAAAGCCTCCTTCAATTCTCTATTTTCTTTATCCTTCTTCCATCCTCCATCTTTACTATCTTCACCAGATTTTATATATACTGTCTCTCGTTTCGTATCAGTACAATGCATCGGTCTCTCTCTCAACGAAAGTTTATTCATATTTTCTATAAATATATTCGACACACCCTCCGTTAAACCTTTATCTTTTGTTACCGTCAAATTATCTAATGTCACCTTTATCTTCTCTATAAATTGATTCATCGTTAATGCATCCTTACATTCCTCATGCAAAAATATATTGATATTAAACCGCTGTTTATTATTAATTGTATTATTATTATTACTACCTACCTTTGGAATTAATTTTGTTATCTGCGACCGCAACTCCTTATTCTCATGTATCATATTCAAAAATAATCCCTTGTAATCCACCTCCTCCTCCACATTCTCTATTTTTTCTTCCATTGATGAAATTTGACAAGTTTTTTTGTGACGATAATACCCGCTCTCATATTTATATGTGCGTCCACAATTACATGACCATGGCCCATTTTCGGCATTTTTTGGCATTTTTTTACTACCATTTTGGTGCCGTTGATGTTTCAGTGTGCGTAAATGTTTGTCAAAATTACTTTTTTTAGAGCATTCAAAGTCACATAGCGAACATTTATAAATTTCTGGACATTTTTCGGCATTTTTTTTACTACCATTTACTACCATTTTTATGGTAGTAGAAAAAATGCCTAAATTCTTTTCACAAAAAATAAAAAAAAATTATGCTCACAAAATTTTTAGTGCTTTTTTTTAAGTAAACCATTATGGTCTAACCTGTTTTTTTCGTTTTTTTTGTTAATTCTCAAATCGATTTTTAAAAAATGGACATACTTTCTTTGTCCATTTTTGAAAAATCAAATCGAGAATTCAAAAAATATTTAAAAAAAAAATTTTCATTATTATAGATATTTTTGTATTTTATTCTAATAATTGCACTGGCAATGGTTTCATATATGAATTTGTAAAATAAATTGTTAATAAAAGGTCTGTTAAAAGTGCTGGGATAATATATTGAACTTGCAATGTAATCCAAAGAAATACATCTAATATTGAAGTAAGCCATGAATATAATGTATATACAAATACTATACTTTGTGCTTGTATTAATGTTCCTTTCTCTTCAATAGGTGTTTTATGATCACGAATTACATTTGATATATATGGTGAAATTGTTGAACTAATAACACTATAAGAAACCTGCGATAATATAGAATATATCATTACTACTGCCCAACGCATCCATGTATTAACCTTAAATCCTGCAAATTGCACATCCGATGGCCCCCAACATAAAAAATTTGATTCTGAATCAACCATGATTAAAGATAATCCTATTATAATACAAAGAGACCATCCACCAGCCACTATTGTTCCCGTTTTAATTTTATATCTCATCTAATTTGCATTTATTATATTATATTTTAAGTTTAAGTTATATTAAAATATAATAATACCATTTTTCATATATTATATTTTTATTTAAACATCACCAACTAGACTTGTTGCAAGCTTTGCTAGTCCTTCTAATCCTTTAACCTCAATATTACGCTTTAGTCCTTTTCTTATACTCTTTCTTCTAGTCGATTTTCTTGAGCTCTTTTTTGTTCTACGTCTTTTGTGAGATCTTTTTCTCCCACCACCCTTCTTCAGTCTCATCCGACCGCCAATCTTGACCGCATCATCTAATAATTGGTGAGAGGACTTCTGGGCGTGTGCGGCTTCCTCTTCAAGTAATCTTTGCGCCTCATGGAACCTCAATATCTCCCGAAACTTCTCTGGGTTCAGCGAATACTCTTTCTGTAGTTTAACCTTTTCTATATGTGATTTTATATTTTCTATATGTTGTAGGTTTTTTTCACTTTTCTTAATGCTTTGCAATTTGTTTTGCCAATTCTCTATTGTCTTATCATAGTCCTCCTTTGTACATCCAGGACCTTTTAGTTCCTGTAAGCAGTCAGGCCAATAACCACCTCTTCTAGCTCTTGTCGCTTTCCTTTTTCTTTTTTGTTTTCTCTTAGTATTTTTTCTCCCACCTTTGGCTTCGTTGAGCATATTCACCAGTTCTTGAAATTCTTGCTCCGCTCTCTTTGCACCTGGACCACCTGGCGCATATTCTCTATGTAGTTGTTCTAGTCGAGCCTCTTCATTTACTTTATCTAAGTCTGATTTAACCTTTTGTAACATACTATCTCTACCATCTTTATCATCAAACATCACTGTTCCAGTACGTTTATTTCCATCTTTAAATGTTTCTAAATTTAACTTTACTATTCCAACCGGTTTTAATGTTTTTTCTTTAAATGCTAAATTATAATCATATAATATATTAGTATTAGGATTTATTGCATAATTTTTGTTATTGTATTTTAATTTTTGTAGTCGTATTGTTATCTTCTGCATTGTAGGTATTTCTGCCATATAATATTATTGTTTATTTTTTTATTTTTATCATTTTTGTGTTAAAAAAATGATAAAAATTGAAAATTCTTATATTTACAAACTACTATTTATTAATGGATTCTCAAAAAGAATGGAAGCTTTTTTATTAAATGTCTAAACTCAATCCTGGAACGCGACGGCGACTCCTGCGTCGCACTACAAAAAAATATAAAGAATCTCTGAAACAGTGGCAAAAATGGCGTGATTCTACTGAATTTATTGATGCTAAAAAATACAATCCAGATGCATACAAAAAAACAGTAGAACTATGGGAAAAGATTAAGTTTATACGCCGACAGATTATCTGGTTTAATGACCAAGCACACTGAGACATTGTAAAAGTGCAAAACTTATTAAACTAAATAATTTTATAAATATAATAATATATACAACACAACTACATTATTATTTAAATAAAATTATAGAGAGAATATATTTCACTATTTTACCAAAAGTCAATAAGATTTTAAATCTTAAAAAATCTATACATGACACGTTTTTTATTTCACTATTTAAAACATTATTGACTTTTATATATTTTGTACCCCAAATATAGACTAAATATATATTTTCATTATTATGATAACCACGTTTGCAAAACCATGAACTTTGTTTCCATATTATATTCTTTTTATTTATAGCATTTACAGATTTCCATATAATATAATCATTATTATTTGTTGTGCACATAGAACATGCACATTTATAATATACCATATTATAAAACTAATTCTTCTCTTTAAGGGATTATCTACTCTAATCCCATTTATATTATTAAAAATATATATAAAATCACTATCCTAATAATACAATTACATATATCTATTTGACTAGTGATGGTGGTGGTAATCCACAGATGTTTGATGATTTGGTTACGAAATTAGATAACAATATTAAAGTAGTAAATCATAATCTTTTGGTTAAATTTGCCAATTTAGCTTCACACTATTAATTTATATATAAATTTTATCAATATATATAAATGGTAACTAAGAAAATTACAACTAAGAAATTTACAACTAAAAAAACTAGAAAACAGAGAGAAACTAGTGTTGAAAAATTAAGCAATTATTTGCATCTACTTAAGACTGATATTGAAAGTCAATGTAGATTAGGAAAAAAATGTGTTATACCACAATCTCAGTCTGGACAAAAAATTATGATTTGTAAAAATACGGTATTCAAATCACCTCCAGGTCAAAATGAAGCAAATAGAATAGAATTAACTAATACAAATACAATTAAATTAGATATATTTAATATGAATTTACTGATTCAATCGGTGATAAATGTATTATCAAAAGATATACAAGATAAAGTGGAACATTATGATAAAATATGTAAATTTAATAATCAGTATATTTTACAGTCTAAAAAATTTGGTTATAAAGTAGGTAATAAGACATACAATTCATTAGAAAATTATTTATTAAATGTACCAGATATAGATATAGACTTAGTATGTAAATGGTTAGAACAAATTTGTAAAATATTAGATATTTTATATAAAAAAATTCAGTTCCATCATTGTGATACTAAAGCTACACAGATATTTTTAGATAAAAATGGTAATGCTATTCTTGGCGACTTAGATAAAGTTACATTCACTTTAATTATAAATAAACCTTATAGAATACGATTAACACATTTACCATATACAAATATGGTGCAAGGTGTCATTTCTGAAGGCAGTATTCCAGAAAATTTGGGTCTACTCTCAAAAATCGAAATAATGAGATTCGAAAATAATCCTAGAGCAAGTCCGGACTTAGAAAAAGCAGCATTTATAGCTTCAACAGCATTATTATCACGAACACAAAAGAATGCCGATAAAATTATAGAAAAGACAAAATCGCTTTATAAATCATATAAAATAGAACTACCATCGAACATAAACCAAGCACCACGCCCAAAATCCCATAAAGCTGCAGTTCGCTATATTCAAGAAATTGAAAAACCAAAATATGCTACAAGACTTAAATCTGTTGTTAAACTAAAAGCTAATAAATCTGGTAAACTACGACTTACAATATAAATTTAGGACAGTATTAATGATCTACATATTTGTGTCGATTGTGAGCGTATATATAAAGACATAATTTTGTAAATTTTATCATCGTCAATATCTATAGTTTTCTCTCTATAAGAAATTATTAACATCAACATAAATAAAAATTGTGTCTTTGTTATTCTTGTTCGTGCATAATCTTTTAATAAAATCACCAAAATATTATTATTTTGTTGCTCGGCAATAAATATTGAATAAGATAATATTTTAACTAAAGAGAGTGACATTAACTATATTAAATAAATAATTTATTATAATTAATGTTATATTAAGGTATAAGAACGCTATGTGTTTATTTTTATATAGAAAATCTTGTATGATTCTACCAAATCCAGAAACTATCGAACTGCAAACTTACACAGTGGACGATGCAGTTTGTCTTGATATAAGTAATAATTTATTTCAAGAGACGAATCTAAGCGATGATAGTACAGTTGAATATGATAATTTATGTGTAGTTTGTTTGGAATCAAATAAGAAAAGAAAAAATATTACTTTACCATGTAATCATACATATCATGCTTACTGTATTATTAAATGGTTATTACATCAAGATACCAATAAACAAACACCATGTTGTCCTTTTTGTAAACAAACTTGTGATGGTAATAAATTAATAAATGATATAATTTCTACAAATCTTGTAACCATAGAAAATATATTAAAAAAATTAGAATATATAAGTAAATATTGTTCACGAAGGCAACAACGAGCTAATAATATATATACTCTTAAACGAAAGTATACCAAATTAAATTCTATATTTATAGATTTACAACATAAAGAAATTAAAGACCCATTAGCTTGTCGATGGATTTATATTACTATAACTCCTCTTATGGAAAATGTTGTTAAATTAATTAGTGAAGCTGAATATAATGAAGCTAATCCAGAAACTAATATACATAATAATTGTTGTACTATAAAGACTTTGTATGAAAAGAGTATTAATTTATGGCATTTTGTATCTTTTAAGAAAAAATAATTTTATTTGTTTCCCAATTACGATGACTATATTTTTTTTTACTGACAAAACCTCTACTATAAGAATCATATCGAATTGCATCTTGTTTTGGACTATCAATAGTTATTTGTAATTTGTGTGGACTAGTACAAATAATTTTAATTTTTATACCATGTTCATTAGGTGTACATTTGACTTTGTATAGATTTTGCATTATATATAATAAATTATATATAATTTATTATATTGAAAATATTTTTAAACAAATGTAGATTTAGTATATATTGATATGCAAAATCCATACGAAATAGATATTAACCAGAAAATCATTCTACCAAAAATAGAAGAAGAAATTTCATATACATTACCGGAACGTTTAAATAAAAGATGTAAAATAACAGAAACTTCTTATCAATCTATTTATTTGCCTAAAAAAAAACATACTCTTAAAAGAAAACGAGATAATATTAGTGAAGAAACATTACAAAATATGGTCAATACTAAACTTAAGATAAGTAAATAATTTTCTGTATATTTATTATATGAATAAGTTTAAAATATATAGTTCATTTGCTCTTGCTTTTATAATTAATGCATTAATAGTATCATCTATCGGCGCAATCTCTGTAGAAACACGTTTGGCAATTGAACAAAGTCCAGCAATTCCTAAAACTAGTAATAATAGTTTTCATCAAATAGTTCAACGATTTTTTTATTTATTAAGATTATTACCATATAAATTTGCACACACATTTGGTTTACTTAGTAAAAAAGGAGATATTCCTGAATGGATTAAAGCAATATATACATTTATGATTACTTTTGTTATAGCATTAATAGTGTATCATCTTTTTTTATTTATTTTGGGATACAAAAAATTATATAAATATTTTTTTGGTAATCTTCCATTAAATTCTAAATTAAACATAAAACAAAGGTAAATTAAGATATATCTCTCACAATAGTTCTTTTTCTTGTTGCTCCATTTATTTTTTCCACTACAGTTTCTACAATTTTTCCATTTATTATTTGAGTAGAGCGAGAAGTATATGATGTATTTGTAGAAATTGGATGAGCAGTAGTTCTATTGAAACTTTCGCCAAAAAATCGCGTATTTTGAGCATTACCAAAAAGTTGTGCAAATAAATCTGGGTGTGGTGGCATAGGTCTATATTGTGGCATTCGAATTTGTTGTGTATTTGGTGGCTTATTAATTATAGTTTGATATGCTTCTGAAATTTCTTTAAATTTATTAGCTGCAACTTGATCATTTTTATTTTTATCAGGATGATATTTTAAAGCTAGCCTCTTGTATGCTTTTTTCACATCATCATCAGATGCAGTTATTTCTAATTCTAATGTATTATAGTATCTTCTTAAATGTAATGCCATAATTTAGTATCTAATTATATTTTTAATTTAATTTGATACTACATTCAATCTTTATTTTATTTATAAATAGATAACTTTACTAACATATTAGGATTTATCTTTAATGTTACATATGGTGATTCAAGTGCATAAGACCAAATTAATTTGCGTAAATCTATATCAATATATGGTAATGAATTACCTCGAGTGAGTATATACATAAAATATTTTAATCCAAGTAAATCAGGTATATCCATATATTTAATAATAAGTTTAAAATAGTATCCATTTATAATACAATGCCCCTAGATTTTCATATTTCATACTGTAATACTAAATATAAAAATCCTATTATTGCTTTATACAAAAAGTTTAGAGCTAAAAAAATTCCTAAAATAAAACAGATTGAAACTTCTAAAAATATTATTTTTAAGGAAGATAGTGAATATGCAAATTTAATTATTCAAATTAATCAACAAAAAATATTACAAAATGAATTATATACTCAAATATATAGCTTACTTGACCAATATAAAACTTCGGTAAGTTATACTAGTATATTAGAAAAACAATGTAAAAATTACTATACACCATATACTGAAAGTATTGAATCGTTAAATTCACATATAACCCCTATACCATTTTATCAAACAATATTGAATCAAATTTATAACTGTTTTAATATATCAACTAAATCTTGGATGACAGTATTTCAAGGAGTATAATTTTTAATAATATAAAAATTATAGCTCAAGTTTTAACTTATGCGCGCTGCCAAAGACCACCCCATGGATAGCCATTTCCAGGAGCCTCTTCACGATTAGGCTTAGGTACACTTGCCATTCCTCTAGTCATAGGCATTGGCCAGAGAGGATTGAAGAATCGCACCATATTGGTCATCTGTGTACGCTCACCAGCATTAACACCGTCCGCTGGCGCACGAGTCATACCCCATCTTGGCATACCAACACCACTAAGCTGATTAGTTGTGCTAATAGGGTATAGCGAGCTGACTCTCCCGTGTTGGAAAGCAGCAGGATAGTTAGGTCCAGCGAAAGCAGGCGCTGGATGTCCAGCCGCACCATTTACAATAGCAGCATATACGAATTGTCCCATGCCAATATGTCTGCCAAGTCCAGCTTTTGCTGGACCACCGGCTTGTTCACGATTTTGCATAGCGGTAGATACCATAGTAGGAACAGCATAACTTCTTGCAGAAGGATTATTCACCATTTATAT
>Ga0070754_10003038_pt1 | contig 12026 bp, 12 predicted proteins | sample VirMetDEL_Sep_01_FD_75181 | JGI IMG/M metagenome (GOLD analysis project Ga0070754, IMG submission 75181) | Aqueous microbial communities from the Delaware River and Bay under freshwater to marine salinity gradient to study organic matter... | ecosystem: Environmental > Aquatic > Marine >... | reverse complement strand
TGGCGGCGCTCGGCCAACGCTGATTGGTTCAAGCGCGGTCAGTGCCTTGCCGTTTGCGGAATCTCGCTGCCGACTATCGATGGCAGTGCTTTGCGCGGCCAGAGCTGCGCCGCAAGCATGCCGATGAACATCAGCGCACAACCGAAGTAGCCGCGAAGACTGAGGCTTTCATCGAGAAACAGCGCGCCGGCGATCGCCGCGAACACCGCTTCGAGTGAGAGGATGATGGCCGCATGCGAAGCGATCGCATGCTTCTGCGCGACGACTTGCAAGGTGTAACCCACGCCTACCGCGAACATGCCGCCATATATCAGCGCCGGCGCCGCGAGCCAGATGCTGTTCAGACTGGCGTCTTCGAACAGTGCTGCAAGCGCAAGGCTGACAACCGCGCAGGTGGCGAATTGCAGAAAGGCCAAGCGGATAGCGTCGTGGCGGCTGACGAAAAAGCTCACCAGCAATACATGAATGCCCCATACGAAGGCGCCTGCCAACTGTATCCAGTCGCCGGACGCGACTTGAAAGTTCTCGCCAATGCTGAGAAAAGCCATGCCAGCCACTGCCAGAACCGCACCCAGCCAGGTCCCCATTCCGGTTCGCTGGCCGATGATCAAACCCAGCAGCGGTACGACGATAACGTACAGGCCGGTGATGAAGCCTGAATTGGTCACGCTGGTGAAGAGCAGACCGACCTGTTGCAGGTTGATGCCCAAAGTGAGCGCAAGTCCCATGCAAAAGCCTCCCAACAGCAGGCCCCGCTGAAAGAAAGGTTCGTGTCGAGCAGCGCCGCGGCCCTGATGCAGCAGCAGGGGCAACAGTACGATCGCACCCAAAGCGAAGCGCAGACCGGTGAACAGGAACGGGCCGATGTTATCCATACCGATCCGCTGAGCGACGAAAGCGGTCCCCCAGATCATTGCGGTAATGAGCATTAGAAAATCGGCACGAAGGGCTTGGTTACGCATGTTTGGGCTCGACAGGGAAAGTCGGAAACTTTGCATCAAACCGATGTGCTTGACCACATATTCATCGGCCGGCACGTTTGCGCCGCCTGATTAAATACGGGCCGGTGATCGAATTTCGAGTGGTGGCGCGATATCATCACCTCGTTCGTTCCCGAGCTATTTTCGGGTTATTGCCGACATGATGTCAGCATCCGGCTCAGGCCGATGAAGGCGCTAATAAAAACTATAGGTCTGCCATGGCTGCTTACGAAATCCTTATCGCCGATGATCACCCGCTGTTTCGCAGTGCGCTTCAGCAAGCGTTGACGCTGGGTCTGGGAGATGGCGTGCGACTGTCTGAAGCAGCCAGCATCGCCGAGTTGGAAACCCTGCTGACCCGAGCCTCGGATTGGGATCTGGTGCTGCTGGATTTGAATATGCCGGGCGCCTACGGGTTTTCCGGGCTGGTTCTACTGAGGGGGCAATATCCCCAACTGCCGGTGGTGATGATTTCCGCTCAGGAAGACGCTGCGGTTGTTGCGCGCGCTCGCGAGTTCGGTGCCAGCGGCTTCATTCCCAAATCCAGCTCGTTGGAAACCATCCAAGAGGCCGTACGGGTGGTGCTCGACGGCGACGTCTGGTGGCCCAGCAACATTCAGGACGTGGCCCACGTCAGCCCCGAAGCCAAGGCGGCCAGCGAAGGTCTCGCCAGCCTCACACCCCAACAGTTTCGGGTATTGACCATGGTCTGCGACGGCTTGCTGAACAAGCAGATCGCCTACGAGCTCAGCGTCTCCGAGGCAACCATCAAGGCTCACGTCACGGCGATTTTCCGTAAGCTGGGCGTCCGTACTCGGACCCAGGCAGCGCTGCTGTTGCAGCAGATGGCTTCGATTCCGAGCGGGTGAATCAGCCTTTCACCTCGGGTGAACAAGCTATGCGGCTGGTCCGCACCGCTGCGCAGTGCACGCTTTCAAGCGCTGAGTACTTCTATCGCTTTCACGCAATAGTTGGCAGCACGATCTCGTCACTACGCCGGATCCCGGCCGTAAGCGCCCGGCACTGCTCGATGAACTCACGCATCGCCGCGGTCTGGTATTTCAGCGAATGCCAGATGAAATAGAACTGCCGAGTCAAGTCCAGCTCTGGCGTCGCCACCGCAACCAGGCTGCCACGGCGAAATGCGTCACGCAGCGCCAGCCTCGAAATACAGCCAATCCCCAGCCCTGACTCGACGGCCCGCTTGATCGCTTCGGTATGTTCCAGTTCGAGCCGAATGTTCAGTTTCGCCGGATGATGACGCATGGCGTGGTCGAAGGTCAGGCGAGTGCCCGAGCCTTGTTCACGGAGAATCCAGGCTTCACGCGATAATTCGTCCAGACTCACGTCCGTGCGCCCGGCCAGGGGATGCTGCGGTGCGCAGAACACCACCAGTTCGTCCTCAACCCACGGAAGCACCTCGATGTCCGGGTGTTGGCAATCGCCTTCAATCAAACCTAGATCGAGTTCATGTTGCGCAACCTGAAGGACGATATGCGCCGTGTTCTGGACATGCAGCTTCACCCGACATTCAGGATGATGTTGCATGAAGCTGCCAATCAGCAGGGTAGCGAGGTAGTTGCCGATCGTCAGCGTTGCGCCGACGTTGAGTGAGCCGAAGCCTGATTTGCCAGCCAGCAGATCCTCAATGGCCTTGGCTTGATCGAGCAGACTCACCGCTTGCGGCAACAGTTGGCGGCCCAGTGCATTCAGCCACAAGCGTTTGCCGGCACGGTCGAAGAGCTGGCAATCGGACTGGCGCTCCAGTTCAGCCAGCGAAGTGCTCGTTGCCGATTGCGACAGGGCAAGACTTTCCGCGGCACGGGAAACGCTTTCCTGGCGAGCAACGGAGACAAATACCTGAAGCTGGCGCAACGTAAAATGCATATCTATATAACCGATAAGATATATCGTTAATATTCAATTAACGGATATTAGCGGTGCCGGTAGACTGCTGCAAATATTGAAGCGTCTACCGCGCGCTAAGGGGAATCCGTACATGAGCAACTTGAACGTTGAGCGAGTCCTCAGTGTGCATCACTGGAACGACACGTTGTTCAGTTTCAAAACCACCCGTAACCCAGGGCTGCGCTTTGAGAACGGCCAGTTCGTGATGATTGGCCTGGAGGTCGAAGGGCGGCCCCTGATGCGTGCCTACAGCATCGCCAGCCCTAACTATGAAGAGCATCTGGAATTCTTCAGCATCAAGGTCTCGGACGGCCCGCTGACGTCGCGGCTGCAGCATCTCAAGGAAGGTGATTCGCTGATGATCAGCCGCAAGCCGACCGGCACCCTCGTGCTCGATGACTTGCTGCCGGCCAAGCACCTCTATCTATTGAGTACCGGTACCGGCCTGGCGCCCTTCATGAGCGTGATCCAGGATCCGGAAACCTACGAGCGTTTCGAAAAGGTCATTCTGGTTCATGGTGTGCGCTACGTGAACGAAGTCGCTTATCGCGAATTCATCACCGAGCATCTGCCGCAGAACGAATTCTTCGGCGAAGCCTTGAAGGAGAAGCTGATCTACTACCCGACCGTGACTCGCGAGCCTTTCGATAATCAGGGACGGCTGACCGACCTGATGCGCAGCGGCAAGCTGTTCAGGGACATCGGTCTGCCAGCGATCAACCCCGAGGACGACCGCGCAATGATCTGCGGTAGCCCGAGCATGCTGGCCGAAACCAGCGAGGTGCTGGACAGCTTCGGTCTCAAAGCATCGCCGCGGATGGGCGATCCAGGGCATTACTTGATCGAAAGAGCGTTCGTCGAAAAATAATCGCACCGGTAGACACGAACGAGAGGCCGGCTGGCGCGATGCGCTCTCCGGCCTTTGTCATATATAGGCAGCACAGCACTTTTTGTATTTCTGGCCGCTGCCGCACGGGCAGGGATCGTTACGGCTGGCCTTTAGCGGGATGGTCGGGTCGATGAAGTACCATTGGCCGTCGTGCTGCACGAAGGCCGAGCGCTCGTGCTGGGCGTGCTCTCCCGACAAGTCATGCCAGCGAGCGGTGAAGCTCACCAGCGCATGCTCCGGCTGCCCCCCGATCAGCTGGCTCTCCTCGACTTCGAGTCCCAACCAGGTGCTGGCTGCGCTCCAATCGTTCATTGATTGAAGATCCAACGAGTCTTGTTGGGCGGGCAGTGTGGTGGCCCTCAGGTAATTGATTAGCCCCAATACATAGGCACTGTAGCGCGATCGCATGAGCTGTTCCGCGCTCGGTGCCGGTAGTCCGCCGTGATAACGCCCGCAGCACTCGTCGAGCGCGTCGCCGCTGCCGCAAGGGCAGTTCGCGCCATGTAGTGGGTCATTGGTCATCATCGGATCACCACCAGTATTTGCCAAACATCTGCGGATTTGCCCAGAACTTCGCGTTCAGCCAGTCCGGAACCTGCTTGTAATCCAGCAGGTCGTAGGTGAAGAGGGTCAAGGTCTGTTCGTCACGTTCGAAGCGCGCGCTGACCTGCAGGGCGAGGGCAAAGAAATCCGTGGCCTGCCAGTCGCAGGCATTCAAATCAACCAGAACCGCAATGCGGCTGGCATTGAGGTTTCGGATACCGCCGAGCAACTGGAGGCCGTCTCGCTTCGGTAGGTGTTCCAGGCAGTCGGCAACGAGTGCCAGATCATACCGGCGGCTGGCCAGCTCTTCGGACAATGGAGGGGTTGGTGCTCGGTCGATCTGGCTGGCTTGGTGGCTGCGGCTGAACGCCTCGATTGCGGGAAGATCGCTAAGGCCTACATGTAACAGGCGCGCTGGGGCGTATTGCTCAAGGAGTGCGGCCAGTGCCTGTTGTGGACTTTGTAATGAGCTGGTTGCGATCAAACCGGGATCCTCAGAGTCAGGCATCGAAATTTGCGGAGATGTAGTTCGTACCGTCTGGCAAAGCGTAAAGACTAGCGCGGCAGCGCATGCCGGCCTAGTCTCGTTACAACTGGAGTCGCTTATGCCCGTCCGCATGGCGCTCTGGCCGATCCCATATTAGGAGATTTTACCGATGAGTAGCTTACGGACAGCAGTACCCGTGATTGTGATGACCACCTTTCTGGCCGGCTGTGCAGGGGTGCAGAAGCAGGATTGGCCCAGCTGTGCGGCTGTCGGCGGTGTCACCGGTGCCGCGCTGGGTGCGATAGAGAGCAGCACCTACACAGGTTACGGCGCATTGATCGGGGGCGGTATAGCGGCTGCTTATTGCTGGGCTAACGGTACCGAGCAGGAAACGGTCGCCATGGTCGAAACTGTAGAGCCGATGCCGGTTGCCGAGCCTGAGCCTGAGCCGATGGCTGAGCCCGTTCGTGTCGAGCTCGACGTCAAGTTCGACTTTGACCGTGCGCAGGTCAAGCAGGACAGCATGGACGATATTCGAGATCTGGCTGACTTCATGAAGCAGTATGGCCAGACCTCGACTGTTGTCGAAGGGCATACCGACTCGGTTGGCACTGACGCCTACAACCAGCGTTTGTCCGAACGCCGTGCCAACGCTGTGCGTGACGTGCTGGTCAATCAGCATGGCCTGGAAGGTAGCCGAGTGGACGCGGTTGGCTATGGCGAGTCCCGTCCGGTTGCCGACAACTCGACGGACGAGGGCCGTGCGATCAACCGTCGTGTAGAAGCCGAGGTCGAAGCGCGTCCTTGATGCGATGCTGATCTGATGAAGCCGGGCACCTTGCCCGGCTTTTCTATCTATGCCGCGACCTACGCCGCGACCGGTTTCATTTCGCTCAGGTCAGAGCAAAGGGCGCGCACTGGCCAATGCCACCACCAGCAATCCCAGCAACAGATTGATACCCACCAACTTGCGGATTCGTCCCAGCGCCGCGCCGCCTTCCGACCAATTCTGCACGGCGATCGCCCGCTTGAGCTCCGGCAGCTGCAACAGCTGGATGCGCAGGAATAACGCCAGCATCACCAGAAACAGCCCTGCCATGATGTGTACATAGCGAGGCGCTGCGTCCAGACCATCGAAGCGCATATGCCACATGCCGATACCGCTGATCGGCAATACCGCTATCGTGACCCAGACCCATTTGAAGAAACGGCGAAACACATCGGCCCAGAGCTTCAGCCGCTCGGGCGCCTGTAGCTCCGAGACGGCGGCGGGGCGCAGCACCATCCAAGCGAAGAACATGCCGCCCACCCAAATCACGGCGGCCAAAACGTGTAGCGAATAGAGCAGGGCGAAAGGGGTCATGACAAATCTCCGGTGGCGGTTGGGGAAACGCGCGCTATCATAGCCACCCGTTCAAAATACTGAAAATATATACAGCTTCCGCGCCCATGCTCAGCACCGAACTCAAGACCCAGATCCAGGGCGCTTATTCCCGCTTTCTCGAGGCCAAAGGCCACAAGTCTCGCTATGGTCAACGCCTGATGATTGCCGAAGTGGCGAAAGTGCTGGGAGCGATCAAGGCAGACGACGAGGGCCGTCGGGACGGCGAGCCGGCAATCGTTGCGGTGGAAGCCGGAACGGGTACCGGCAAGACGGTGGCCTATAGCCTGGCCGCCATTCCGACCGCGAAGGCTGCGGGGAAACGCTTGGTGATCGCTACGGCGACCGTCGCGTTGCAAGAGCAGATCGTGCACAAGGATCTGCCGGACCTGATGCGCAACAGCGGGCTGAACTTCTCCTTTGCCTTGGCTAAGGGCCGCGGCCGCTACCTATGCCTGTCCAAGCTCGATGTGCTGCTGCAGGAAGGCCAGGCACAAAGCGCCACCGCACAGCTTTTTGAAGGAGATGGCTTTCGCATAGACGTGGACGAGCGCAGCCAGAAACTCTTCGGCAGCATGATCGAAAAGCTTGCCGGCAACCGCTGGGATGGTGATCGCGACAGCTGGTCGGAAGAGCTTGCCGATCCCGATTGGGCGCGCCTGACCACCGATCACAGTCAATGCACCGGTCGACACTGCCCCAACTTCCAGCAGTGCGCGTTCTACAAGGCGCGAGAAGGGATGACAAAGGTAGATGTCATCGTTACAAACCATGACATGGTGCTCGCCGATCTGGCGCTCGGTGGCGGTGCGGTGTTGCCGGATCCGCGAGACACGCTATATGTCTTCGATGAAGGCCATCACCTGCCAGACAAAGCCATCGGCCATTTCGCACATTTCACTCGTTTGCGCTCGACTGCCGACTGGCTCGCCCAGATCGAAAAGAATCTCACCAAGCTTTTGGCCCAGCATCCATTGCCGGGTGATCTTGGCCGTCTGATCGAGGCGGTTCCGGAGATCGCCCGTGACCTGCGCAGTCAGCAACAATTTATGTTCAGTGCGTGCGAGCAGCTGGCCGACTTCAAGGCCGGTGAAGACATGGAAGGCCGCGAGCGGCCGCGACATCGATTTGTCGGCGGGGTAGTGCCCGAGCATTTGATCGAACTAGGCGTCGAGCTGAAAAAGGGCTTCGCCAAACTCAACGATCTGTTCACCCGGCTTACCGAGCTGCTCAAAGAAGCGATGGACGGCGAGACCGGCGTCGGCATTGCCAGCCATCAGGCCGAAGAGTGGTATCCGCTGTTCGGAAGCCTGCTCACTCGCGCCCAGGGCAACTGGGAGCTGTGGACCGCCTTCACCGTCGATGATCCGGAGGATAGCCCTCCAATGGCACGCTGGCTGACCCTGGCAGAAGGTGGCGCGCTTTTCGATATCGAGGTCAATGCCAGCCCAATCCTCGCTGCCGAGACATTGCGACGCAATCTATGGAATGTGTGTTACGGCGCGCTGGTGACCTCCGCAACCCTCACCGCCTTGAACAGCTTCGATCGGTATCGCATGCGTGCGGGATTGCCGCGTTGCGCAGTGACGGCTGTGGTGCCAAGTCCGTTCCATCACGCAGACGCAGGTGTGTTACGGGTGCCCAATCTCAATGCCGACCCGCGTGATGCGTCCGCACATACGGCAGCGATCGTGCGCGATTTGCCGCAGCTGGTGGAGGGCTCGCGTGGCACGCTGGTGCTGTTTTCATCGCGCAAGCAGATGCAGGATGTTTTCGATGGCCTGGAACGTGACTGGCGTCGACGGGTGCTGATCCAGGGCAATCTGTCGAAGCAGGAAACGCTCAACAAGCACAAGGCGCGCGTGGACGATGGCGAGGAAAGCGTGCTGTTCGGCCTCGCCAGCTCCGCCGAAGGTGTCGATCTGCCGGGAGCCTACTGCGAGCACGTCGTGATCGCGAAAATACCCTTTGCAGTACCCGATGATCCGGTCGAGGCGGCGTTGGCGGAGTGGATCGAGGCGCGAGGAGGTAATCCCTTCATGGAAATTGCGGTGCCGGATGCGTCACTGCGTCTGGTGCAGGCGTGCGGGCGGCTACTGCGTACCGAAGAGGATCGCGGCACTATCACATTGCTCGACCGCCGGGTCGTAACCCAGCGCTATGGCAAGGCCATTCTCAATGCGTTGCCGCCATTCCGACGAGAGATCGGCTAGTTTGTCGGGTCGGCCGACCCGCCGACCCGCTGGCGACATGTATCGTTATTCAAACTGCTGATTATCCCGTAATCATTGCCGAGGCGGTTCCGCTGACCCTGCGCGGCTGAAACAATGCATCGGTCACATATCTGATAAGGGGCGCAAGCGTGCAGATCCAAGGATATTTCGATCTTCGTTTCGAGGCGGTCAGAGACACGTTCAGTGATCTTTTCGAGCAGACTCAACAGCGCGGCGCGGCGGTGTGTGTGAAGGTCGGCGGTGAGACCGTAGTCGACCTCTGGGCCGGCGTGGCAGACAACGCTGGTGAGCAAGCCTGGCAAACCGATACCTTGGTCAATCTGTTTTCCTGCACCAAGACCTTCACCGCCGTAGCTGCGCTGCAGCTAGTAGACGAAGGCAAGCTGCAGCTGGACGAACCGGTGGCGCGGCTCTGGCCGGAATTTGCCGTCAACGGCAAGCAAGGCATCACGCTACGGCAACTGCTCAGCCATCAGGCCGGATTGCCCGCTGTCAGAAAGCCACTTCCCGCCGAGGCGTTGTACGACTGGAATGTGATGACGGCTGCCCTGGCAGCGGAGAGTCCTTGGTGGACACCGGGCGACGGACATGGGTATGCCGCGATTACCTACGGCTGGCTGCTCGGCGAGCTGATTCGCCGCGCCGATGGCCGCGAGCCGGGCGAAGCGATCATTGCGCGTACCGCTCGCCCGCTGGGGCTGGATTTCCATATCGGTCTGGCCGATTCAGAATTCGATCGTGTCGGTTACCTGACCCGACAAAAGAATAATTTCGGCGATGCGGCTGCGCAGCGTCTGTTCAAGGCAATGACAGGCGATCCGCAATCACTCAGCGCTCGTGCATTCACCAACCCGCCGTCGATCATGAACAGCGGCAACAAGCCCGAGTGGCGCAGAATGGTGCAACCCGCCGCCAATGGGCACGGCAATGCACGCGCGCTGGCCGGCTTCTACGATGGGCTGCTGCGCGGTGATCTGCTCAATCCGGCGCTGTTGACCGAAATGACCCGCGAGCATTGTATTGGCGAAGATCGTACTTTGCTGACCCGCACCCGTTTCGCCTTGGGCTGCTGGCTCGATCAGCCGGATGTTGAAAATGCGACGTTTGGCATGGGCCCCGGCACCTTCGGCCATCCTGGAGCCGGTGGCTGCATTGGCTTTGCTGATCCGCAACGGGATCTCGCGTTCGGTTATGTCACGAACACGCTTGGCCCCTATGTTCTGATGGATCCTCGTGCTCAGGCTCTGGCGCGTGCAGTAAAAGCCTGTTTGGGCTGAACCGCTCGTCTGTTTGCCATGGGGAGACTTTTCATAACAATGACCTGCGTCCACAATTTGAGGCAAATCCTTGCTTAAGCTGCCGGCTGATCACGCGCGGCTTGTCTTCGCAAACTCATCTTCACGGAACTTGCTCATGAACCTGCTGAAAAGCGCCTCTCTGATTCTCTGCATGGTCATTTCCGGCTGCAGCTCCAACGGCGAAAAGCCTGCCGAAGTGGCTGCTGCGCCGGAGCCGATGATCGATTATGCCTGGCTGGACGACTACGAGCCCCGGCTCAAAGACGCTTTGAAGGACAGTCGTTTCGAGGTCGAGCGCCGCGAGGGTGTCCTGGTGGTCACTGCGCCGGTCGATGCATCGTTTAACCCTGATCGTCCGGGCATGCTGCTCCCTGTCACGCTTGGGCCTATCAGTCGCGTGGCGAAACTGCTGGAAGGTGACGCGAAAACCGCCGTGGTCGTGCTTGGTCACGCCGATAGCACCGGATCGGTAGAAATCAACCGCGACATCAGTCGCAAGCGTGCTGGTGCCGTTGCTGCGATCTTCCGTCTCAGTGGCTTGAAACACGATCGGCTGCGCATTCGCGGGCTGGGTTCCGACATGCCTCGCGCGTCCAACGAACATGAAGAAGGCCGTGCCCTAAATCGTCGTGTCGAAATGGTCCTCACTCCGCAACCCACATTGCTGGCATTGATCGCGCTGTACAGCGAGGCACCTGCCAAATCGACTCAGGTGGCAGCTGCAGAAGTAACCAAAACCAAATAGCGCTCGCCGCACCTGTCGTCGGTGCGGCACCTTCGTTTGGAGTTGTTTTGCGTCGGATCAAGCGGGGCTCGGGGCTAAACCGGCTAAGCTGTGGCTTTGACTGTTTTCAGGAACTCCTGCGATGAACCAGACCTTGGCCGATATGCGCCGCGACTACACCCGTGAAGGGCTCAGTGAGGCGAATGCGCCGGACGAACCGTTCGGCCTGTTTCGTCAATGGTTCGACGACGCCGTGCAGACCGAGCAGCTCCCGGTCGAGCCGAATGCCATGACTCTCGCCACGGTTGATGCCGACGGTCGTCCGCATTGTCGCGTGCTGTTGCTCAAGGCGCTCGACGACCGCGGCTTTACCTTCTTCAGTAACTACGAAAGTGCCAAGGCTGAACAACTGGAAGCGCGCCCATTCGCCGCGGTGACCTTCTTCTGGCCGAGCCTGGAACGCCAGGTGCGGATAGAGGGGCGGGTCGAGAAGGTCAGTGCTGCCGAGTCGGATGCGTATTACCAGGTGCGACCGCTGGGCAGTCGTCTCGGCGCATGGGCTTCGCCGCAAAGCAGGGTGATCGGCGATCGCGCCGAACTCGAACGACTGCTCGCCGAAGCCGAACAGCGCTTTGTCGATCAGCCGCCTCATTGTCCGCCCCACTGGGGCGGCTATCGGCTACTGCCGGAGCGGATGGAGTTCTGGCAAGGACGCCCGAGCCGATTACATGACCGGCTCAATTATCGACGAGTCGCCAATAGCTGGCAGCGCGAGCGCCTAGCGCCCTGATTCGCCAGCCGGTTATCGTCTGATCAGTCCAAAACACAGCGGTAGGCCGGTTTCTAGATGCTTGCTGTTCCAGCCGCAGGACCGCTCATGTTTGCCCGGATCTCATCCCGCGAATAACGGCAGGTCTCGGCTGGCCGATGTCTGAAGCGAACCAGCGGTCAGGCATCAACGCGGGCACGCCCCGCATTGAACGACGATGATGAAGTAGCCCTTGGTTCGTCTCGTGAAACAGCTTGAGCGTGCTTCCTGCATGCGGGGCGGGATAGCCTCGGGTAAAGTGGGGTCCTAACCACATGAATGCCGAGTCAGGTCGAGGCAGTTACCGGGCGCCTTTTCGCCGCAGCGCCTGCTCAATGCGGTCGGGATGAACACCCGTTTCCCAGGAGATTACTATGCGCAACTCCATCTTCGTCGCTTCGTTTACCGCTATGGCGTTGGCTGTAGGCGGCTGTACATCCAACCTCACCGGAGACTCCTACTCCCGGGACGAGGCGCGAACGGTCCAGACGGTCCGTTACGGAACCATTGAATCCCTGCGTCCGGTCAAGCTCGAAGGTACCAAAACGCCGATCGGCGGCGGTGCTGGCGCGGTAGTTGGCGGTATCGCTGGCAGCGGCGTCGGTGGTGGCCGTGGTAGTGCTGTTGCAGCGGTGATCGGCGCGGTGGCGGGTGGTTTGCTCGGCGCAGCGGCCGAAGAAGGCATCACGCGTGCGCAGGGTGTTGAGATCACCGTTCGAGAGGACGACGGCAACATGCGCGCCTATGTGCAGGAAGTAGAGCCTAATCAGGTCT
>Ga0070754_10003035_pt1 | contig 12035 bp, 12 predicted proteins | sample VirMetDEL_Sep_01_FD_75181 | JGI IMG/M metagenome (GOLD analysis project Ga0070754, IMG submission 75181) | Aqueous microbial communities from the Delaware River and Bay under freshwater to marine salinity gradient to study organic matter... | ecosystem: Environmental > Aquatic > Marine >... | reverse complement strand
TTGTGTTTCACTATAAAGCACGAGAGTGTGGGTGCTATCTTTCTGCGAAGCCTTGAATGATTCAAAGAAAAAGTTATCAAACACACGGTCGTCGTCTCGCACAACACGGCAGATGATACGATCGGTAGTGTTAAAGGCTTCTTTGGCGATGCTCATGATATTGTCGATTTTCTGAAAGCCGTTCATGTTTTCGATCCTTTGGGGTTGTCGTTGTCGTTCTGCATTCATTCTACAAACTGAATCGGCCATTGCAAGCAAAAAACTTTTGAGATTTTCGGATTTGGTTGTAAGTCGTTGGTATCATTAGACTTAGGTCGTTTGAGATTTTCAGATTTTCTCTCTGGACACTTGGGATTTTCGAGAATCGACCCCGAATCGGCCATCCCGAATCGACCATCCCGACCATCCCGACCATCCCGAATCGACCATCCCGACCATCCCGACCATCCCGAATCGACCATCCCGACCACGACAATATATTCGGCCACCCTACTATGCTCGACAGATTTATTTATACTATTCTCGACAGATTATGTTATACTATTTTTTTATAATGTTATAAGGGCATATTATATATTTTATTACTGATTTTCTGGGCGTTATTAAAAAACCGGATGGCATCTAGAAAAAACAAGCACACCTTAAAAATAATGTACTAGCTAAACCACCCCCATTGACCCTGTAGCCATTAAAAATCGGTTAAACGTTTCTTCTTCACTAGGATTACGATGCAGCCCAAGATAGCATCTTGTATTATAGATTTGCATAGGATGAGTAAGACTCTTATAACGATCTTTAAGCATATCAAAAATCTCCTGATCCGAGAAGCTAAGATAAGTTGCATTCACAAATGTTGCAAAATTATTGCTTATCGTCCAACGACACTCAACTTTCTCAGCATTCTCCATGATAGTATCATAAAAGGATTTTGGTTTCTTGACTTTGACTTTAGGGTTTTTCTTTTTTGTTCTACAAGATATACTAAAACGACGATCCTTATTTTTATCTAGAACTTCAGGATACTTTTCTCTCAATCCTAATTTCTTTTCCCAATAAAAAACAGAATAACTTACTTTAGTTCCTCGATATTCTTGATTTTGCTGCCACTTATCTTTAAAGAACTCACTAAGAAGCTCAACATCTGCACCAAATTCTAACCACTTCTTCTCAAACAGTTCAGGAAAATCTCCTCTTCTATCTAATATGTTTTGCCTATGACTTCCATCCATTAAATGTTCAGGATTATAACAAGCCGGATTATCACATAAATGTCTTACTAATGGAACATAAACTCCATAATGTTCCCAATAAGCAATTCTATGTTTCGTAAAGTACTTAATCTCACCATTCAATTTAACTTGTATCTGACTATATCCTGACTTACAATGAACCTTGTTAGATTCTTTGCATGGTGTTCCTTGGTAAAAATTGGTTTTACTTATGGAATAATTTTTTGCATATGTTTCTAATGATATCGCTTTTTTTAGAAAAGGAATAACATCTTCAGTATTGCAAGGTTTCCAGGTATTGTAATAAGAGTTAAAATTCCAAGTATTCAAGTAATCTGCCTCAATATCAAGCAGTTTTTCTTCAGCAACATCTTTTTCTAACAAGATTAATTCTGTGTTAAATAAGTTTGTATTAAAATCCTGTTGCAAAGTTTTATTATAATGTTTGTTTTTGTTTAAGTCGTTTAAATGACTAGAAACTCTTGATATTATATCTACACTTGAGCCAACATAAATTTTAGGACACTGATATTCTGATGCTTCTTTAGGATTCTGGAAATTAATATTATCCACTTTTTTTACCAGGTAAATTCCATATATTCCAGAAATTTTCTCCTTATTCGATAAATTAAGACTTTCAAAATTCTTTATAATCTCAAGAGTAATTTTCGGCTTAACATTTCTTTTTCTTAAGGTATCCCTCAAGCAATTTTTACTAATATTGTATTTTACCATTATTTCTGGTTTTGACAAACCATCATTAAAATCCTCGACTATACCTCGCTCTTCTGCACTATTCAATATTCTTCTAACTTTTCTTTTTTTCTTATCGGTACTATTTTTTGGTCTTCCCATGATTTTCTCCTTTTATGATCTATATTAGACAAACGCAGAGAAAAAGCAAAAAATGTGTATATATCAATATCATCTTCGGCAGGAAGCACACCAACACCTAGCATTCCTTCTTAAACTTGACATAAATATTAAACGTTCTACTATAAATTAGAATAAAGGAGATATTATGGATATTAGAATAATCAAGAGTGAGCTTCACACAACTGCATCAAAAGATCTCAACATTAATGAAGATTTGACTCATGAAGATCAAAATTTAGAAGAAACACTAAAAGCATATGAGAACAAAAAACAAAACTTAATGAAACAAAAGAAAGTATATAATTCAGTTAGCGAACAAGAGCTATTAGATGTAGTAGAAATAATTTCTAAAAAATTAGCATATAAGTTCAAATTTGGATATCATGAGATAGAGGATATGAAGCAACAAATTATGCTTTTTGCTCTTGAAGGATTAAGTAACTATGACAATAATAGGCCTCTAGAAAATTTCTTATGGACTCACGTTAGGAATAGACTCTTTAATTATAAAAGAGATAATTATCAAAGACCAGACAATCCTTGTGTAACATGTCCTTTTTTTGACAAATTTGCAGGTAGTAATGATCATAATTGCAAAAAGTTTGTTAACAAAACTGACTGTGAAATTTACAATGTTTGGCATGTTAGAAATAATTCTAAGAAAAATTTAATGTATCTAAAAACGATAGAAGACCTAAAAGATTTTCTCCCAAACAAAAATACTTTCCTAAATAATATTCAAGATAAAGAAATTGTACAAATAATAGAAGAAGAACTTACTGGTGAGTGTAGAGTTATTTATCTCAAAATGAAGTATGGCAGTAAAATTTACAAAAATGAAGTTAATAAACTAATTCAAAGGATTAACGAGATACTAAATGATTAAAAAAAGAGGAAAGCTCGGCAATGACGAAATGGATTTTATCCGCAAGAGCATAGGACAACTAAGTATAGAACAGATCGCAGATCAGCTTAATAGAACAGTAAAACCTATAGAAAAATTTATAGTTAACAACAACTTAAGCTTTGATGCCGAAGACAACGAAACAGACAAAATACTACGAGTAAAATTACACGCTAAAACTTTCTGGCCCGAAATAGAACGACAGTTCGACAAAGAGACTGGAGAGTTAGAATATTTTGAAAATACATGGATAGGACTTATCAAACAGTTTAGGGAAGACGTATTACCTGCAGAAGAACTCCAAATCAAGCAATTTATCACCATAGACATACTTATTAACCGGAGCATGAAAGAACGAAAAAGACACATAGCAGAAACAGAAAGACTCCAGAAACAAGTTGATGCAGAATACAGTATGCCTGAAGACCAAAGAGATATTCCTCGTTTGGCCAACTTAGAAACACAATTAAATTTTGCCAGGAATAGCATTGCGAGTTATACTAATGAGTATACTAAATTATTGAGTGAACAACAAAAAATTGGAAAAGATTTAAAAGCTACAAGAGAACAGCGTATTAAAAGAATTGAAGATGGTAAAAGTAGTTGGGTTGGTTTGATCCGAATGTTAGAAGATGAACTAATTCGTGAGAAGGAAGGTAAGGAAATGAGCATTTTGGCTATGGCCACAGAAAAAGCTCAGAAAGTTCTTTACGACAATCACGAATACGAAGACGGAATGGTAGACCAACCAATACTAACACCAGAAAGTGTAGTACATTTAGATGACCTATAGAAATTATCAAGACCCACAATACAAACAATGGAGACAAAAAGTTTATGCCCGAGACAAACATTGTTGTCAATGGCCCGGCTGTAAAAAAAGAAACAAATTACAAGCACACCACATTCACAAATGGAGCGATTTTCCGGGGTTAAGATATCATTTAGATAACGGTATTAGTTTGTGTTATGAACACCATAAACTTATAACAGGAAATGAAGAAGCATATATCAACTTTTTTAATCAACTAATTTTACAAGGAAAACAAAAATGAAACTTAATTCGCCAGTCGTAATTAAACCTTCTAAGTTTACTAATCCACAAACAAATCAAATAGAATCCCCTGATCCTATCACATTAGATGAGCTTACTATTATTTATATAGATGCTCCTATTTATAAACAATACTATATAACAATACAACACATACCAAATCCTATAATGCTATTTGAAGAAGAAGCTTATACAGCCATAACAGATATTACTAAAGCACAAGCTAATGCTAAACTTTTTGAATTAGCAGAGAACGATATGCAGTCTTTCCTGCAAAAGCAATTCCCAAAAACGATAGAAGATGAACCATATGGTCCTGGTAGTATTCTTGCTAGCATGTTTAGTATGATAGGAATTAAGAGCACTCCAACTTGTAGTTGTCGTAGACATGCTTTAGAAATGAATAAGAACGGCATAGAATGGTGTGAAGAAAATATTGATACTATTTGTGGTTGGCTAAAAGAAGAATGCGAAAAGCGCAAAATACCTTATGTAGACACTGTGGCAAAGATGGTAGTTAATAGAGCTATCAATAAAGCTAAAAAATATCGAGATGAATCTAATGAAAAATCATGATCCTTTTACCATTATAGTTGATACTAGAGAACAACTACCTTGGGAGTTTGGGGCTCATACTACGTCTAGACAAAAATTAGACACTGGGGACTATAGCATAGAGGGCCTAGAAAATTTACTCTGTATAGAAAGAAAACAGAGCGTTAGCGAAGTCGCTAATAATATAACAGAAAAAAGATTTCCATCATTTTTAGAAAGAATGAGCGAGATTCCACACAGGTTTATGTTGTTCGAATTTGATCTAGATGATGTTTACAACTTTCCGGTAGGATCTGATATTCCAAAAAGATTATGGGAAAAATTGCGCGTTAGCAACAACTACATTCTTAAAATGATAATGAGTTTTCATGTAAAGTACGGAATACATACTATCTTTTGTGGAGATAGTGATAATGCAGAAAAAATGGCTGTTAGAATAATGAGAAGCGTTTATGACAAATACAAACAACAACTCGATATTTGAAAACGCTTGGCTCAATCTAGGCGATCTTAATGAAATAATTTTACCAGACAATCCTTTGTTTGGTAGAAACAAAAAAGACATGGAAAACCCTGATTTGCATTTGCTAAGATTGCTCTCCAACCCGCGTTATTTTGGTACGACAGTCAAATTTCTTTTTGGTATAGAACTTCATCCAATACAAGTAGCACTAATGAAGGAATTTTGGGATAGGCCGTTTCCTATGTTTATTGCTAGTCGTGGTTTTGGTAAATCATTTAGTTTAGCTCTTTATAGTATGTTAAAGTGTATTCTTGTTCCGGGCACCAAGATTGTTATTGTTGGTAGCGCGTTTCGACAGAGTAAAGTTATTTTCGAATATATGGAAAACATGTGGAGGAATGCTCCTATAGTACGAAGCATTTTTAGTAGTAATGATGATGGACCGCGAAGAGATGTTGACAGGTGTACGATGCGTCTTGGTGATAGTTGGGCTATTGCTGTTCCTATGGGTGACGGGTCCAAGATTAGAGGCCTCAGAGCGCACATTATCATTGCTGACGAGTTTGCTAGTATTAGTCCGGATATTTATGAAACGGTTGTGGCTGGATTTGCAGCCGTAAGTGCTAGTCCTATTCAAAATGTTAAAGAAGAAGCTCGCAAAAAAGCGATGAGAGCGGCGGGTCTTTGGAGCGATGAATTAGAAGCTGTTCAAATCAAAAAGGGAAACCAAGCTATAATTAGTGGTACGGCTGATTATAGTTTCAAGCACTTCGCGGATTACTGGAGACGCTATAAAGCTATTATCAACAGTAAGGGCGACAAACACAAACTAAAAGAAATTTTCGGCAATGATCCTCCTGAAAGTTTCAACTGGAAAGATTATTCCATAATAAGAATACCTTATGAACTTATTCCAAAAGGTTTCATGGATGATAGACAAGTAGCTAGAGCCAAAGCCACGATTCATAGTGGCATTTATAACATGGAGTATGCCGCTTGTTTCACTGCTGATAGTGATGGATTCTTTAAACGTAGCCTTATAGAGAGTTGTGTAGTAAGAGACAAAGATCCTATAACTATTAATGGCAGAGAAATAATCTTTGACCCAGTAACTAAAGGTAATTCTAAACATACATATGTTTATGGGATTGACCCTGCTTCCGAACAAGATAACTTTAGTATTGTTGTTTTAGAAATGCACGCGGATCATACACGCATAGTTTATTGCTGGACTACTAATCGAAGTAACTTTAAGGATAGACAAAGGACAGGATTAGTAGGTGAACATGATTTCTATGGTTTTTGTGCCAGGAAAATTAGAGAGCTGATGAAAGTATTTCCTTGTGAAAGAATAGGAATGGATGCTCAGGGCGGCGGTGTTGCAGTAGAAGAAGCTCTTCATGATGAAAACAGATTAATGCATGGAGAAGTTCCTATTTGGCCTATTATAGATCCTGATAAAGAAAAAGATACTGATGATCAACAAGGATTACATATACTAGAATTAGTACAGTTCGCCAAAGCAGATTGGACAGCAGCAGCAAACCACGGACTAAGAAAAGATTTTGAGGATAAAGTATTATTGTTCCCAAGGTTTGATGATCTTAGTTTAGGCTTAGCTCTTAATAAAGATGGTCAAGATATACTTGACAGCGACATTAAGAAAGTCTATGATAATGAAAGTGAATGTATTTTAGAACTAGAAGATTTGAAGGACGAGCTTACCACTATTGTTATGACTCAAACTAGTCATGGAGTAGGAGGAAGAGACAAATGGGATACCCCAGAAATTAAACTTCCTAATGGTAAAAAAGGAAAACTTCGCAAGGACCGCTACAGTGCTTTGGTTATAGCCAACATGATAGCAAGACAAATGAACAGAGAGTTAGCTCATGCAAGTTTTGATATGATAGGAGCTAACCTTAGAACTATGGAAAAGAAAGACGGACAAATGTATAAAGGACCAAACTGGTTTACAGAATCAGCCAACGAAGGCATTTTCAAAGGAGTATACAGATAACCGGTGTATGAAAGATTGTTCGAGACCAATACTTTTACAATACTATCGGTAATACCATTATGAAAAACCCAAAGATCCCTGATGCTGAAATTATTAATGAAAACGCTTATGTTACATGGAATGATAGTGATTTAGCAGACAAAAGAACAGCCCTAGAACTTGCTTCTAAAAGCTTAGACGAGTTCAACGGAGTAGAAAGAACATCGGGCTCTCGTTGGGGTAGGCCAGCAGATTGGTCAAATCTTACTGGAGATGGAACTAGCGGCAGACCAGGACTAACAAGATCAGACTACGAAGCTTTTAGACCAGATGAAGCTATACCTAGAAAACTAAAAGGCATTCTTAGGAATGCAGATCTTATTTATAGTAGAGTAGGACTTGTTAAGAATGTTATAGATCTTATGGGTGATTTTGCCAGTCAAGGCGTTAGAATTTCTCACCCAAACAAAAGAATAGAGAGATTTTATAAGAACTGGTTTGATAAAGTTCATGGTCCAGATCGTAGCGAAAGATTTCTTAATAATCTTTATCGTCTTGGTAATGTTGTCATAAATAGACAAACAGGAAAGATAAGCGTTAAAGTTGAAAAAGAAATGTATAAGGCGCAGGCATCACCAGACATGATAATTAATTATCAAGATTTAGTTCCACAAACAGAGAAAAGAGAAATACCCTGGAAGTATACTTTTATTGATCCTGTTTATGTTGATGTTGTTGGTGGGCCATTGTCTGGATTTGTAGGTAGTAAAACTTATTCTATCATGCTTCCTACTAGTTTAAGAAAAATGATTACCGCTCCAAAAAATGCTGCTGAAGTTGCTATAGTAGAAAAACTTCCACAAAATATTATTGAAGCATCAAAAACAAAGAAGCCATATCTTTTAGACCCAAACAAAACACTAGTTTATCATTACAAAAAAGACGATTGGCAAAGTTGGGCTTACCCTATCATTTATAGTGTGATGGACGATATTAACACTATTGAAAAACTAAAGCTTGCTGACCTTGCTGCTCTTGACGGAGCTATCAGCAACATTCGTATTTTTAAACTTGGTAGCTTAGATCACAAGATTGCTCCAACCGCTGCAGCCGCAAGTAAACTAAGTAGCATTCTACAAAATAATGTTGGCGGCGGAACAATGGATCTTGTTTGGGGTCCAGACATTGAACTTATTGAAAGTAAGTCAACAGTTTATCAGTTCCTTGGTCAAGAAAAGTATGTTCCTCACTTGAACATGGTTTATGCAGGTCTTGGGATTCCTCCAACTCTTACTGGTACATTCGGAGCTGCTGGAACAACTAATAACTTTATCAGCTTAAAAACTCTCACACAAAGACTACAATACGGAAGAAGAGTATTGCTTGAGTTCTGGAATCAAGAAATCAGAACAATACAAAAAGCTATGGGTTTCAAACAACCAGCTGTTATTGAATTTGATAGAATGGATTTAAGTAATGAAGAAGCAGAGAAAGCTCTTCTTATCCAGCTCGCTGATAGAAATGTTATTAGCGACGAATTACTACAAACTAACTTTGGCTTCAATCCTGATCTTGAAAAGTCTAGACTTAACAAAGAGAACAAAGAAAGAGATTCTAGTAGAATGGTTAATAAGAGTGGTCCTTATCATGATCCAACATTTGAGAGTGGTCTTAAGAAGTTGGCACTACAGCTTGGTCTTGCTTCTCCAAGTCAAGTTGGATTAGAGCTGTTAGAAAAGAAAGAAGGAGAAAAATCTATTATTGAACTTAAGACAGAATCTGAAATAGAAAAGATTAAGAGTCAGCCACAACAAAAGCAGATTAACGAAAGCGGAAGACCACAAGGAATAAAAGATACAGAACAAAGAAAACAAAGAGAATTCAAACCACAACCAGGAATTCCTCAAAATGCTTCTTTACAGTTATGGGCTATAAAGGCTCAAGAGAAAATCTCTGAAATAGTAAACCCAATCTTACTTGAGTTTTACTCAAAAAAGAATATGAGAAGTTTATCGTCGGAAGAATATCATGAAGCAGAAGAAACTAAAACTAAAATATTCTTTTCTCTAGAGCCCATGAAAGATATACAAGAAGAGACAGTTTTATCTAAACTCAATACTATCAATAGTATTGAACTAAAAAATACACACAACGCATTTGAAAATTTTCAGAAGCTACTTTCTGCTGAAATAAACAGATCAATGACAGCAGAAGAACTGAAATACTGTAAATCCTTCTTCTATAGTAACGTGGTGTAAATAAGTAAACACTACTCCAAGAAAGGTTAAAACATGAAAATCTTTGAGCAAGAAAAAAAAGACGGACTAGAAGAAAACATTAAATCAAGTGCAAGTTTTACTTATGCTTGTTCTGTAGAAGCTTCTGATGTAAACATCAAAAAGGATGAGATCAAAGCTCTTGCTGGAGTCGAAGACAAAGATTTGTACTACACTCAATCTATTTTAGTAAGTACTGACTGGAACAAGAATGATGACATTTTTGACCCTAAAGAAGTATGGGCAGCAAAAGACACTCCATCACACAAGCCTACTAATATCGAACACCAAGAATCAAAAATTGTTGGTCACATAATTAACAACTGGCCAATAACAGAAGATGGAGTTATAATAAGTAATGATACTCCTGTTGAAAATTTACCATCAAAATACCACGTTCTTACTGCATCAGTAATTTACACTGGTTTTACAGATCCTGAACTTAGAGAAAGAACATCAGATCTAATTCAAGAAATTGAAGCAGGAACAAAGTATGTTAGTATGGAATGTTTCTTTAATGGGTTTGATTATGGACTTCAAGATAAATCTACCGGAGAACTAAAATTACTACCAAGAGAAGAAGCTACAGCATACTTAACAAAACACTTAAGAGCCTACGGAGGCTCAGGCGAATTTGAAAATCATAAAATTGGAAGAGTTCTTAGAAACATAACATTTAGCGGAAAAGGTTTTGTTGATAAACCAGCTAATCCAGAAAGTGTTATCTTTCAAAAAGAAAACTTTAAATTTTTGGAAAATCAAAAAACACCTGAAAACGAAAAAGAAGGTGTATCACCTATACAAGCCACACAGGAGGCAACAATGAGTTCAGAAAATTTAAACCCTAACGATAAGGTAGAAGCCATGAATGATTGTACAGAACTAGTAAAGGAAGCTTATGCTGCTCGTGATGAGTTTAAAGCTCAAGCCTCCGAGCTCGAAACATCACTAAAGAGTCAGCAGGAAACCCTTGCTGAAGTTAAAGCTGCTTTAGAAGCTCTAGAAGCTGAAAAAGTAGAAGCCATGAAGATGGCTGATGAAGATAAGAAAAAGAAGGAAGAAGAAATGAAAAAGATGAAGGCAGAACTTGACGAAGCTCTTGAAGTTATCGCTGCCTACAAGGACAAAGAAGAAGAAATGAAAAAGAAGGACGCAATGATGAAGCGTAAGGCTTCTCTTCTTGAGGCTGGTCTTGATGAAGAATCAGCATCTTCTAGCGTAGAAAAATTTGAGAATCTCGACGACGAAGCTTTTGCTAACATGGTTAGTCTTCTTGCTGCTATGAAACCTAAAAAGGAAGAGAAGAAGGAAGAAGAAGAAGCTATGATGATGAAGAAGAAGGCTTCCGAAGAAGAGTTAACAGAAGCTCTTGAGAACGTAGAAGTTACAGAAGAAGCTAATTTGACAGTTGGTTCAGATGAGTCAGAAGACACAATGACCAGCACAAGAGCAGCTTTAATTGATTTTGTTTACAACCGACTCGGTAAAACTTTAGATAAGGGAGAATAATAATGGCTCTAAAACCAGATAGAAATGAAGTCTACACAGATATTTCATTTTTCATGAATACTGTAGGCGAACGTGGCGGGATTGTATGTCATTCAACAGGTGGTGTTGGCCCATCAATGGACGATGCCAATGCTGTTGTTGAGTACGCTGCCGCTGCTGCTGGCTCAAACCCAGCAGGTCTTCTACTCAATGATGTTGTTGATCTTGACCTAACTAGACAACACATGAATTGGTTCAAAGATGAAGTACAAAAGGGTAGCAAGGTTACCATACTTCGTCAAGGTTTTGTTGTAACCAACATGATTGATGGTGCTGCAACCCCAGCAGCTGGTGAGCCAGCCCATTACGCAGCTAATGGACTACTTACCAACAACACCGCTAGTGGTAGTGTACAAGTTGGTCGTTGGCTCAGCGCCAAGGATGCAGACGGTTACGCTAAAGTCGACATCAACATTACATAACTTTTGAATATAGGAGATTATACAATGGCAAAGAAATTTGAACCAACCCCAGAGCTTACAGATCTACTTATTAGATCCGGTTCAGCTCGTAGAGAAGAAGCTCTAGCAGCTACCAATGAGTTTGCTAAAGCTCTTGAGCTTCCACTTCGTCAAGGTCTTCTTAGTGGAGATATTCTTGGCAACATCTTTGAAGCTATCCAACTAGCTCCAGGTGCTGCCCCAGAATTCCCACTCGATTTCCTTGCTCCAGGCACTGAAAAGGATTTTGTGGCTTACACAATTCCTAATCACGGCTACATTCCACAACGTCACATCGAGAGCGATTACGTCATGGTTCCAACCTATGACATTGCTAACGCTATCGACTACTTACTAAAGTATGCTCGTGACGCTCGTTGGGATATTGTCGGTCGTGCTATGGAAGTTCTTGAGAACGGTTTCGTTAAGAAGATGAATGACGACGGATGGCATACACTTCTAGCTGCTGGTGTTGACCGTAACATCGTAGTTTATGATGCTGATGCTGGCGCTGGTCAGTTCACAAAGAGACTCGTTTCTCTAATGAAGACAGTTATGCGTCGTAATGGCGGTGGCAACAGCACAAGCACAAATCGTGCCCAGCTTACCGACCTTTACATTTCACCAGAAGCGCTTGAAGACATTCGCAACTGGGGTCTTGATCAAGTTGACGAAATTACTCGTCGTGAGA
>Ga0070754_10003034_pt1 | contig 12046 bp, 10 predicted proteins | sample VirMetDEL_Sep_01_FD_75181 | JGI IMG/M metagenome (GOLD analysis project Ga0070754, IMG submission 75181) | Aqueous microbial communities from the Delaware River and Bay under freshwater to marine salinity gradient to study organic matter... | ecosystem: Environmental > Aquatic > Marine >... | reverse complement strand
GGGCCATGCGCACTTCGCGCAGCGTATCCTTGATGTTGTCTTCGGTCAGCTTGGCCTTGCCCGTGACGTTACGCAGCGTCTGGGACAGGCGATCGGTAAGATTTTCGAACATGCGCGTTCCTTCGATAGGGGCGACCCGGCGCGCCGGGTGTGCGACAGGCGGCGGATTATAGCGAACTCGCCGAGTTGCCGACACCGCCGGCAGTCTTTCGTGCTGACGCCCATCTGTGCCACACTCAGCGCCTTTCGGGCTCGCCTTACACGGATTTATGCACCCTCTGTTGCCCAGTCTCGCCGCCGCCCTCCTCTATGCCGGCGCCGCCGCTTACCAAGGTCTGCGCCTGACGCAGCGCAGCATCCCCGACAAACGCCTACTGGCGTCGCTAGGCGTGCTCGCCTTGTGCCTGCATGGCATCAGCCTGTTCTACCAGCTGTATGACGTGCACGGCCTCAACCTGGACTTCTTCAACGCAGCCAGCCTGATCGCCTGGGCGGTCATCGGCCTGATCCTGCTGGCCTGCCTGCGCATCCCGGTGGAAAACCTCCTGCTGCTGCTCTTCCCGCTCGGTACGCTGACGGTACTGGCGGCGGAGTTCATGCCCAGCGGCACCATCAATCCGATCGACGAGCACCCCGGCATCCTGGCCCACATCCTGTTCTCGATCATGGCTTACGGCATACTCACCATCGCCGTGTTCCAGTCGATTCTGTTGCTGCTGCAAGACCATCAGCTCAAGCACAAGCACCCGTCCGGACTGATCCGCAACTTCCCGCCCCTGCAAACCATGGAAAGCCTGCTGTTCGGTTTTCTCTTCGCGGGCTGGCTGCTGCTGTCGCTGTCACTGCTGTCCGGCGCGCTGTACATCGATGACCTGTTCGCCCAGCACCTGGCACACAAGACCATCCTCTCCTGCTTCGCCTGGGTGGTGTTCGCCGTTCTGCTGTGGGGTCGCCACCAACTCGGCTGGCGCGGTCACAAGGCCATTCGCTGGACCCTCGCCGGGTTCTGCCTGCTGATGCTGGCCTATTTCGGCAGCAAGCTGGTGCGCGAATTCATCCTGCACATCTGAGGCAGACGTCGTGGACGAACTTCATTCGAGCTACCTGCTCGGCCTGCTGATTTTCCTGATTCTCTGCTCGGCGTTCTTCTCCAGCTCCGAGACGGGCATGCTCAGCCTCAACCGCTATCGGCTCAAGCATCTGGCCAAGGAAGGGCACAGCGGCGCCAAGCGCGTCACCCGCCTGCTCGACCGCCCGGACCGCCTGCTCGGCACCATTCTGGTTGGCAACAACGTGGTGAACATCCTTGCGGCCTCCATCGCCACCGTGCTGGCCGTGGACATGTGGGGCGAAGCCGGCATCGCCATCGCAACGGCTGGCCTGACCATCGTCGTGCTGATCTTCGGCGAAATCACGCCCAAGACCCTGGCTGCCCTGCGCCCTGAGCTGGTGGCCTTTCCGGCCAGCCGCGTGCTGAGCCTGTTGCAGCGCGTGCTCTATCCGGTGGTGTGGCTGACCGGCGCGATCAGCAACGGCCTGCTGCGCCTGCTCGGCGTCGACCCCTCGCAACGCGCCAGCGACAGCCTGTCCACCGAGGAGCTGCGCAGCGTGGTGCGCGAGTCCGGCTCGGACCTGCCGCTGAACCGCCAGAACATGCTGCTGGGCATCCTCGACCTGGAGCGCGTCACGGTCGATGACATCATGATCCCGCGCAACGAAGTGGCCGGTATCGACCTCGAAGACGATCTGGAAACCATCGTTGGCCAGTTGCGCAGCACGCCGCACACACGCCTGCCGGTATTTCGTGGCGACATCAACCAGATCGAGGGCGTGGTGCACATGCGCCAGATCGCCCGTCTGCTGACGCATAACCAGCTGACCAAGGAAGCGTTGCTGGCCGCCTGCAACGAACCCTATTTCATTCCGGAAAACACGCCCCTGGCGACCCAGCTGATCAACTTCCAGAAGCAGAAACGACGCATCGGCATCGTCGTCGACGAGTATGGCGACGTGATCGGCATCGTCACCCTGGAAGACATTCTCGAAGAGATCGTCGGCGATTTCAGCAATCAGGACAGCCTGCGCAGCCCCGACATCCACCCGCAGGAAGACGGCACGCTGGTCATCGACGGCGCCGCCTACATTCGCGAAGTGAACAAGACGCTCGGCTGGCATCTGCCCAGCGACGGCCCCAAGACCCTCAACGGCCTGATCACCGAAGCGCTGGAGAGCATCCCTGATAGCAGCGTGTGCCTGAAAATCGGCCCCTATCGCCTGGAAATTCTCCAGGCAGCGGATAACCGGGTGAAGAGCGTGCGCGTATGGCAGGTGAAAAAGGTCAAGCCGGACACAACAGCAACGGAGTGAGGCGTTCGGCCAGGCCATTGGCCCACTGCCGGTAACCCAATGCCGACGGGTGGTAGCCATCTTCGGCCAGGTAATGCGCCTCGAACGGCAGGTCCAGCCTGCAATGCAACGCCCCAAGGCGTTGCGCCAGGCCCTGCAGTTCAGCATCCAGCAGACTGGCCCGCCAGCCCATCAACTGTCGCAGCAACCAGGGCAAGGCCGTGAAATGCTGCAGGGGCGGCACGCCGCTGAAGACCACGCGACAGCCCCGCTCGCCCAACGCATCCGCCATGCCGGCAAGGGCCTGCTGCCAGCGCTCGCTCGGCGTGAGATGAGTGGTGTCATTGACACCGAAGACCAGCAGCGCCAGGTCGGCCGGCTCTGCCAACGCCAACGGCAGCAGGCGCTCATGGGCCTGAGACGCGGTGATGCCGTTCTCGCCGCACGCACGCCAGCGCACCGGTCGCCGCAGGCGCTCGGCCAGGGCTGCGGCCAGGCAACTCGCCAGTGACTGCTCGAAGTGACTGACCCCGACGCCTGCCACGGTCGATTCACCAATCAGCAACAGGCGCAGGGGCTGCCCCGGAAAATGCGCAGCGGCGATACCGCAGGGTTCACCCTCGGCAACCGGCAGGCGCAGAGCGGTGCGCCGGGTATGCAGGGCCAACGGCAGCGCCAGTGGCAGCAATGGCAAGGTCGCCAGCCACCACAGCGCATGCCGGCTCACAACTGGACGCGTACCGCTTGTGCGCTGCGCAGCGCCTTGGCACGAGCGGCCTCGATGGACTCATCGCGCGCCAGCGCTACACCCATGCGGCGCTGACCTTTGACTTCAGGCTTGCCGAACAGACGCAGCGCCGTGTCCTCCTCGCTCAGCGCAGCGCCGAGATTGGCGAAACTGGCCTGCTGTGAGTAGCCCTCGACCAGGATCACCGCCGAAGCCGACGGCCCCATCTGACGAATCACCGGGATCGGCAGGCCGAGAATGGCACGGGCATGCAGGGCGAACTCGGACAGCTCCTGGGAGATCAGCGTCACCAGCCCCGTGTCGTGCGGGCGCGGCGAGACTTCGCTGAACCACACCTGATCGCCCTTGACGAACAGCTCGACGCCGAACAGGCCACGACCACCGAGCGCCTCGGTCACCGCCAGCGCCACGCGCTCGGACTCGGCCAGCGCCTTCGGACTCATAGGCTGCGGCTGCCAGGACTCCTGATAGTCGCCGCCTTCCTGACGATGACCAATCGGCGCACAGAAGCTGGTGCCACCGGCATGACGCACGGTGAGCAGGGTGATCTCGTAATCGAAATCGATGAAGCCCTCGACGATCACCCGGCCCTTGCCGGCACGGCCGCCTTCCTGGGCATAGTCCCAAGACTTCTGCAGGTCGGCATCGCTTCTGAGCACGCTCTGGCCCTTGCCGGAGGAGCTCATGATCGGTTTGACCACGCAGGGATAACCGACCGACTTCACCGCTGCGGCGTAGTCCTCGTAGGTATCGGAGAAGTGATACGGCGAAGTCGGCAAGCCCAGCTCTTCGGCTGCCAGGCGACGAATGCCTTCGCGGTTCATGGTCAGTTGCGCGGCACGGGCAGTGGGCACCACGTTGAACCCTTCGGCCTCCAGCTCGACCAGCGTGGCAGTAGCGATGGCCTCGATCTCGGGCACGATGTAGTGCGGCTGCTCCTTCTCGATCACGGCACGCAGAGCCGCCCCATCGAGCATGTCGATGACGTGGCTGCGGTGCGCCACCTGCATGGCCGGCGCATTGGCGTAACGGTCGACGCCGATGACTTCACAGCCCAGGCGCTGCAACTCGATCACCACTTCCTTGCCAAGCTCGCCGCAGCCACACAGCAGTACACGGGTCGCGGAGGACGACAAAGGGGTTCCAATACGGGGCATGAGGGTTCCTCGAACAGTGAATCAGGAAGGCATTAAAAGGCCTGAAGCACGGGCGCGCTCCAGGCAGCGTTGCAGCACCACGCGGCGCTCGGCATTGTCCATGCGGCCCCAACGGGTGATTTCGGCAGCGGTACGCTGACAGCCGATGCAGACGTCCTGCTCATCCAGCGCGCAGACATGCACGCAGGGCGAACGCACGAGCTTTTCTACGTCACTCATCGTCATCAGATACCAGTTCACGGGAATAGCGCTGCGCATTATGAACGTAATGAGCGGCACTGGCCTCCAGCATCTGCTTCTGCTGCTCGGTCAGTTCGCGCACCACCTTGCCCGGGCTGCCCATCACCAGGCTGCCATCGGGGATGACCTTGCCCTCGGGAATCAGACTGTTGGCGCCGATGATGCAGTACTTGCCGATCTTGGCGCCGTTGAGAATCACCGCGTTGATGCCGATCAGGCTGTAATCGTCCACCGTGCAGCCATGCATCATCACGTTGTGGCCGACGGTCACGCCCTTGCCCAAGGTCAGGGGAAAGCCCATGTCGGTGTGCATGACGCTGCCGTCCTGCACGTTGCTGTTCTCACCGATATGAATCAGTTCGTTGTCACCGCGCAGCACCGCACCGAACCAGACGCTGGCCCCCGCGTCCAGGCGGACCTTGCCGATCAGGTCGGCGCTTGGTGCAACCCAGCTATCGGGATGGGCGTCGACACGGGAGCTTCCCAGGCGGTATTTCATGCTCGTCAGTCCTCGGCGCTATCAGCGCAGGTGTATGAAGTGTTCGGGCGGCTGGTGCAGGGCAATCTGTGCATCGTCGAAGACCAGATTGACCAGCTCCACCACCATGATCGCCGTGAGGCCCCAGATGCGGTACTCGCCATAGGTGTAGGACGGCACGTACCAGCTGCGCCCGAGATAATCGATGCGATGGGTCATCTCACGTGGATCGGAGCGAAAGAACTCCAGCGGCACCGAGAATACCGAGGCGATCTCGGCATCGTTGGCCTTGTACTCGACGTAATCGGGCACCACCCCGACATAGGGCGTGACCTGAATGCCATGCCGTGAAACCAGACTGCTGAGCGGCCCGACCACCTCGACCAAGCCCGGCGGCAGGCCGATCTCTTCCTCGGCCTCACGCAGCGCGGTATCGACCAGATCGCGGTCCTCAGGATCGCGCCGGCCACCAGGGAAGGCGACCTCGCCACCGTGAGTCGACAAACCGCTGGCGCGCAAGGTCAGCACCAGTTCCGGTTCATCACTACGGGTAATTGGGACCAGCACCGCCGCCTCGGGGAAGCTGCGCTCGGTCTCCAGAGGGCGCGGGCTGTAGCCGCGCACGCGGTGGAGCAACTCGTCCAGCATGGGCATACTCGGAGTCTTGTTTTACCAGGCATCATGGCATGAAAGCGGCCGCCCGCCCAACCCCCGACGACGGCACAAGCTGGCCGTACTCGGGCGCCCTAGAAACGCAGGCGAGGCAGCCAGCGCAAGGCAAAATAGGCGAAAAAAGCACTGGGCCCGCATTCGGGTTCACGGGTTGTAAATGAGCATTTGACCAAGCTGGCGTTCCAGCCTGTTTTTAACGCAGCGATGTCAACGTAGGTAGTTTTTAGAGGTGCCCGCTAGCGGGCTTGCCGGCCAGCACGCCGGCCGCCAAGATAGCCCCAGAAAAGAGGAGCGGGCATGAAATTCTGCAGCCAGTGTGGCAACCCGGTCAGCCGCATGATCCCGGCTGGCGACAACCGCATGCGCCATGTCTGCGGCCACTGCGCCACCGTGCACTATGAAAACCCGCGCATCGTTGCCGGCTGCCTGCCCGTGTGGCGCGACCAGGTGCTGCTGTGCCGCCGCGCCATCGAACCACGCCGCGGCTACTGGACGTTGCCGGCCGGCTTCATGGAGAACGGCGAGACCACCGAGCAAGCCGCCACCCGTGAAACGCTCGAAGAGGCCTGCGCCCGCGTGCGCGATCTCAACCTCTATACCCTCTTCGACCTGCCACACATCAGCCAGGTGTACATGCTGTTCCGCGCCGAGCTGGTCGACCTGGATTTCGCCGCCGGCGAAGAGAGCCTGGAAGTACGCCTGTTCGAGGAATCGCAGATTCCCTGGTCAGAGCTGGCTTTCCCGACCATAGGCCGTACCTTAGAATGCTTCTTCGCCGACCGTCGGCAGAATCTCTTTCCGTTACGCAACGAGCCTCTCGAAGCGCTGCGTGCCCATTACACACCCCGTTGACCCTGCGGACGTCCCCGATGCGTTGGTTGTTGCCCCTGCTTTGCCTGATCCTCAGCTTCAACGCCATGGCCAGTACCACGCCAGCGAGCAGCAGCCGTACCGTGGACAAGGTGCTGGTACTCAAGTCCGAGCGCAAACTGCACCTGCAGCAACACGGCAAGACCATCAAGTCCTACCGCATTTCCCTGGGCAAACAGCCCAGTGGCGCCAAGCAGCGCGAAGGCGACCTGCGTACGCCGGAGGGCTTCTACTGGATCGACTGGCGCAAACCGAGCGACAAGTACCAACTGTCGCTGCACATTTCCTACCCCAACGCCCGTGATCTGGCCAAGGCCAGGGCTGCCGGCGTGCCAGCGGGCGGCATGATCATGATCCACGGCACACCGCTGGACGAGGAATACCCGGAGTGGTTCTTCCATACCCTGGACTGGACCGAGGGCTGCATCGCCATGAAGAACGACGACATGCGTGAGGTGTGGAGCCTGGTCAAGGACGGCACACTGATCGAAATCAGGCCCTGAGCCCTGCATTGAAAAAGGCGCCATCGGCGCCTTTTTCATATCGACTCAAAACTGCAGATCGGACAACCGCCAGACATCGAAGGCCGGGGTTTCGTAGGGATGGCTCTTTTTCAGGGCCTTGACGGCATCATGGATCAACTCGTCGGCGACGACCATTTCCACTTTCCATTCGGCGACCTGCTCGACGCTGCCGACCTGGCCAATGAACGGCTGGCTACCTTCCAGAGCACGGAATTGGCCATCACTCAGCACCTGCCAGCAGCAACTGTCATACAGACCGATACGTCCGCCTCCCGCAGCAAACACCGCTTTTTTCACCGGCTCCAGATGGGCTTCCGGCACGTAGAAACACAGTTTGTACATCAAGCTCTCCGCAGATGGGCAACCGAACAACAGACAATCCATGGCGCCAATATGATGGCATTTTGACATGGACTTGTCTTGAGACCGCCCGCACAAATCCAAGCGTAGCGTTAAAACGCTTCACCGCTTTCGACTCGGTCGACAGGCGTGACGTTCTCAACGGCCGCTGAAAAAGCGCCGCCATCTGTCGGCAAGACCTCGGGCCGGCGGGCTGTGGCTGCCATCGCAGTAGGGCAGATTCGCGGATCGGCTACAGCGGCAAAGCAGCAGGCGCTGCTCGCGCTCGGGGCGCAAGATCAGGGATTGGGCGCAGCCGGATGTGCAGTTCGGCATCTTGGGTGAATGCCCGCAGCGGCACAGGCGATGAACTCCACCGGGTTTGACCTGGCGAACTTCGGGGAGGATCTGCTGGGAATCATCGGCCATCGCAGGGCCTGCGTAGCCCGGATGAAATCCGGGGAGAGGTGTGGCTGCGCTGTCCCGGATTGCCTCCAGGCTACGGCGCCCTGCTCCCCTCTCCCGCAAGCGGGAGAGGGTCAGCAGAAGGCCGCTACGCGGCCGCTGTTAATCCACCCAGACGCGGGCGTTGCGGAACATGCGCATCCAGCCACCGTCTTCCTGCCACTCGTCCGGGCGCCAGGAGTTCTGCACGGCGCGGAATACACGCTCCGGGTGCGGCATCATGATGGTCACGCGACCGTCACGACTGGTCAGGCCGGTGATGCCACGCGGCGAACCGTTGGGGTTGGCCGGGTAGGCTTCGGTGACCTTGCCATGGTTGTCGACGTAGCGCAGGGCCACGCTACCGGACAGATCGGCTTCCAGCAGCGCCTCTTCGCTTTCGAACTCGGCATGGCCTTCGCCGTGAGCGATGGCGATCGGCATGCGCGAACCGGCCATGCCCTGCAGGAAGATCGACGCCGACTCCTGCACCTGGACCATAGCCACGCGCGCCTCGAACTGCTCGGAGCGGTTGCGCACGAAATGCGGCCAGAACTCGGTGCCCGGAATCAGCTCATGCAGGTTGCTCATCATCTGGCAGCCATTGCACACGCCAAGGGCGAAGCTGTCCTTGCGCTCGAAGAAGGCCTGGAAGCCTTCACGAGCACGGGCGTTGAACAGCACAGACTTGGCCCAGCCTTCACCGGCGCCGAGCACGTCACCGTAGGAGAAGCCGCCGCAAGCCACCAGGCCCTTGAACTCATCCAGGCTGATGCGACCGGCGAGGATGTCACTCATGTGCACGTCGATAGCGGAGAAACCGGCGCGATCGAACGCGGCGGCCATTTCCACCTGACCGTTGACGCCCTGCTCGCGCAGGATCGCCACCTGCGGACGCACACCCTTCTTGATGTAAGGCGCGGCAATATCCTGGTTGACGTCGAAACCCAGCTTGACCGACAGGCCGGGATTGTCTTCTTCCAGCAGCAGGTCGAATTCCTGGTCGGCGCCCTGGGCGTTGTCGCGCAGACGCTGGATGCGGTAGCTGGTCTCGGCCCACTGACGCTGCAGCAGGCGACGATCACCGCTGAACACCGGCTCGCCGTTGAAGCTGATGCTGACGTCGCAGTTGTTGACCGGCTGACCGATCACCGCCACGCAGTCGTCCAGGCCGGCTGCGCTGAACTGCGCCAGCACTTCCGGCGTGGCGTCCTGGCGTACCTGGATGACCGCACCCAACTCTTCGTTGAACAGCACGGCCGGCAGCTCGGAGCTGTCGTCGGCCAGCGCGTCGAGGTTCAGCGACAGACCGCAGTGACCGGCAAAGGCCATTTCCAGCACGGTGGTCAACAGGCCGCCGTCGGAACGGTCGTGGTAGGCCAGCAGGTGGCCGTCGGCATTGAGGCCCTGGATCACGGCGAAGAAGGCCTTGAGGTCTTCGGCGTCATCGAGGTCCGGAACCTGCTGGCCGATCTGCGCATACACCTGAGCCAGGATCGAGGCGCCCATGCGGTCCTGACCACGACCGAGGTCGATCAGGATCAGGTCTGTCTCGCCCTTGTCCATACGCAGTTGCGGGGTCAGGGTCTGGCGGATGTCCTGCACCGGGGCGAAGCCGGAGATGACCAGCGACAGCGGCGCAGTCACGCTCTTGTCGACGCCCTCGTCCTGCCAGCGGGTCTTCATGGACATGGAGTCCTTGCCCACTGGAATGGTGATACCCAGCGCCGGGCACAGCTCCATGCCGACAGCCTTGACGGTGTCGTACAGACGGGCGTCTTCGCCCGGGTGGCCAGCGGCGGCCATCCAGTTGGCCGACAACTTGATGTCGGACAGCTTGCCAATGCGCGCGGCAGCCAGGTTGGTGATGGTCTCGCCGACGGCCATGCGGCCGGACGCCGGGGCGTCGAGCAGGGCCAGCGGGGTGCGCTCGCCCATGGCCATGGCTTCACCGCTGTAGACGTCGAAGCTGGTGGCGGTCACGGCGCAATCGGCCACCGGTACCTGCCAGGGGCCGACCATCTGGTCGCGCGCCACCAGGCCGGTGATGCTGCGGTCGCCGATGGTGATCAGGAAGCTCTTGCTGGCCACGGCCGGGTGACGCAGTACACGGCCCAGCGCTTCTTCGATGCTCACGCTGGCGGCGCTGAAATCATCGCCCTGCTCGGCTTCGCGGCTGACGCTGCGGTGCATGCGCGGCGGCTTGCCCAGCAGCACTTCCAGCGGCATATCCACCGGGGTATTGCTGAAGTGGCTGTCGGTCACGGTCAGGTGCGGCTCGGCGGTGGCCTCGCCGACCACGGCGAACGGGCAGCGCTCACGCTCACAGATGGCCTTGAAACGCTCGAAGTCGGCGGCGTCGACGGACATGACGTAACGCTCCTGCGACTCGTTGCACCAGATTTCGTGCGGGGCCATGCCCGGCTCGTCGTTGGGCACGTTGCGCAGCTCGAAGCGACCACCACGACCACCGTCGTTGATCAACTCCGGCAAGGCGTTGGAGATACCGCCGGCGCCGACGTCGTGGATGAACTTGATCGGGTTGTCTTCGCCCAGCTGCCAGCAGCGGTCGATGACCTCCTGGCAGCGGCGTTCCATTTCCGGGTTCTCGCGCTGTACCGAGGCGAAGTCCAGGTCGGCCGAGCTGGCACCGGTGGCCATCGACGAAGCAGCGCCGCCACCCAGGCCGATGAGCATGGCCGGGCCACCGAGCACGATCAGCTTGGCGCCAACCGAAATCTCGCCCTTCTGCACGTGGTTTTCGCGAATGTTGCCCAGGCCGCCGGCCAGCATGATCGGCTTGTGATAGCCGCGTACTTCCTCACCACGCGGGCTGCTGACCGCCTGCTCGAAGGTACGGAAGTAGCCGTTGAGCGCCGGACGACCGAATTCGTTGTTGAACGCGGCGCCGCCCAGCGGGCCTTCGATCATGATGTCCAGCGCGCTGACGATGCGCTCGGGTTTGCCGTAGGGCTTTTCCCAGGGCTGGAGGAAATCGGGGATGTTCAGGTTGGAGACCGAGAAACCGGTCAGGCCGGCCTTGGGCTTGGCACCACGACCGGTCGCACCTTCGTCGCGAATCTCGCCACCGGATCCGGTGGAAGCGCCCGGGAACGGGGCGATGGCGGTCGGGTGGTTGTGCGTCTCCACCTTCATCAGAATGTGTACCGGCTCCTGCACCGCACCGTACTGGCGGGTCTCAGGATTGGGGAAGAAGCGACCGGCGGTGTGGCCGACGATGACCGAGGCGTTGTCCTTGTAAGCGGACAACACGCCTTCGTTGTGCATCTGGTAGGTGTTCTTGATCATGCCGAACAGCGACTTGTCCTGGCTCTGGCCGTCGATGTCCCAGCTGGCATTGAAGATCTTGTGGCGGCAGTGCTCGGAGTTGGCCTGGGCGAACATCATCAGTTCGATGTCGTGCGGATTGCGCCCCAGGTCATTGAAGCTCTTCACCAGGTAGTCGATTTCGTCTTCGGCCAGGGCCAGCCCCAGATCCTGGTTGGCCTGCTCCAGCGCGGCGCGGCCACCACCGAGTACGTCCACGGCGGTCAGCGGCTTGGGCTCGGCGTGACTGAACAGCGCGGCGGCGTCCTCCAGCGCATTCAGAACAAGCTGGGTCATGCGGTCGTGCAACAGAGCGGCAACAGCGGCATTGTCAGCTTCGCTCAGCTCGCCACTGACGTAATAGGCGATACCACGTTCCAGACGCTGGATCTTGGCCAGGCCGCAGTTGCGGGCGATGTCGCTGGCCTTGCTCGACCAGGGCGAGATGGTGCCGAAACGCGGAATGGTCAGGAACAGTTTGCCGCTGGGCTCCTGCACCGGCACGCTCGGGCCGTACTTGAGCAACCGGGCCAGCACGTGTTCCTCATCGGCGTTGAGCACGCCAGTGACGTCGGCGAAGTGCGCGAACTCGGCGTACAGCCCGGTCACGGCCGGCACCTTGCTGGTCAGTTGCTCAAGCAATTTGCCATGGCGGAAAGCGGAAAGGGCGGGAGCGCCGCGCAGAATCAACATCGTCGGAACAGCCTCTGGGAAGGGGTGTGCTGGAGGCCGGGCATTCTACCCTAAAGCGACAGCCGGCGGCACCTGTAGCCAGGCCCTTTAAGGACGAACGCGCACTAGCAGAGAAGCGAAGCGCTGTCGAGATATGGCGCCGCCTGCGCTTTGCGTATACTGCGCCGATGTTTGCACGACCTGCGATACGCATGCGTTGCGCCAAAGG
>Ga0070754_10003030_pt1 | contig 12057 bp, 14 predicted proteins | sample VirMetDEL_Sep_01_FD_75181 | JGI IMG/M metagenome (GOLD analysis project Ga0070754, IMG submission 75181) | Aqueous microbial communities from the Delaware River and Bay under freshwater to marine salinity gradient to study organic matter... | ecosystem: Environmental > Aquatic > Marine >... | reverse complement strand
TATCATGGCAAGCGCTTGCCATGCCGCGGCCGCGTCCGTGCCATATGGCGGGCATTTGACCTTGATCATTCCCTTGTGCCGGCCGCGGGAAACAAGCGCGCCATCGATGGCGGCAATGCAGATATCTCTTAATTCATGTGATTCCATCAAATTGACTCCCAGATTCCGTTTTTATCGCGATATTGAATATCCGTGCAGCCATATTCTGCCATTGCAAAGTCTAACGGCGCGAAAATTGAATCTTCCCCACCATCATGCACGCAATATCCGGATAAATACAAAATCCCGTCATCATCAAATAAGCGGAATCTTTCGCCATGTTTTTTGATGTCGGAAAAATCAACGCCCGGGTGTGTTGGATATGATGACCGGCAAGCGATACCGTCCAAATGATTCCAAGTGATAACAAATGATCCATTCATAACGTGACTCCTGATTACAATTTATATTTGACGTTATATTCCGCGCGAATATCGCGCATGTTACGCTTTTTGCGTTCCTGAGATAGCCCAGAAAAATATTCCTCAAAGGTCGGAACATGCCGAACAACACGACGGGGAGCGGATCCACCGAACGTGCGCGAATAGTGAGATACCCGATCTCGCTCAATTGTGTTTGCATCTCTATAATCCATAACGTGACTCCTATATTGGATTGATAACATCAATATAATGACTCAATATAATACGTATTACAAGCTTTTGATTTTAGAGTCTTTTTTCCGATTGATCACGCGCGGCCGAACGATCACGTAATACAATAAGCGCAATCGATCGATCTTAAAAAATTTTCGCGCCCAGCGGTGCTGTATTCAGCGCGGCCGAACCCGGGGCAATTACCAGCGGCTAAGAGGCACAATATGAGATGCCAAAAAGTGACTTTTGATTTCCAAAAAATTGATAACAGAGGGTCGATACCAGCGGCAAAATCCACCCCAAAAATGCCTGAAGTGCCTAGTCTAATATGATCAGTTCCTATAGTACGTATATTATACCCTATGTACCTTATATATTATATAATATTACTAATATAATATAATTAGGCACTATAGGCACCACACCCCCACAAACCCTTGATCCACATAGCTTTTTATCCCGGTCCGATTAATCGGATTATAGGCTCGCCGCGCCTAAAAAATTAGGCACACGATTTTTTCAACCGTGTGCCCAATCTCTCCTGTGCCTATTCCAGACACCCCTTTGTGCCTGTAAAGATCTAATTAGTCATGCGCTTCAGACCATCTCTAATCTCATCCCAATCAGCCTCGCATTCGCGCTTCACATAGATCGTATGGCGCACCCCATTCACCGGTATCCGCTTTTGCTTATCGGTCGTCTCATCATACCCCACTCTAACGAACCCCATATGCTCCAGACACTGGCCGATCCACATACCTTTGAGCCGGGGGTTCTTTGGTATACCCGCGTCCATATCGAACGGGATCAGTGACGTGGATACCCAATCACGATCCGCGGCGTAATTCTCAACCCACTCAAAGATCGGCGGCAGGGACATATCACGCATGACCTCTTTACCTTCGGTCATGGGCGGCTTCTTATCCTCACCGGCCCATTTAATATCCCGAGCCATCAACCACGCGATGATGTCGTCCTGAGCCTCATCGACCAAACGCTTCAACCGGCTATAATACTCTTCACCCCTTGGCTCCACGCTGGACGCCGCGATGAAGAACCGCCGATCGCCCATTGGTATGTGCAAAGCGTCCTTATTGTTAGTCATCATAAACACGTTGACCACGTTGGGGATCTCTTCCTGTGGTTTACCCTTCCGGTTCACCATGATCGTCTCAGGTAGCCCCACAGCGTAGATCTTGAGCTTCTCGGTCAGTTCCTGCGCCCGCTTACGATCGATACCACCACGGGCCTCTTGAACCACCGCCAACGTCTTCCTGTACGCCCACTGGTTAAAGTCCGAGAACAGTTCCTCAAACGGCACGCCGCCGTTGGCATCCTTACCCATGTACCGCAGCAGCGGCAGCATCGCCATATCCTTACCGATACCCTGAGCATCGCTCTGCAAGACCACAATATAGCCGACCTTGCTGTGCGAACGCTGAACCATATGCGCCATGGCGTCCATCACCACCTCGCTGTCATCCCCGTACATATACCGCCAGTGATCAACCCAGAAGCCGACATCAACCCCTTTCGGGTGCAACGCCCCCGGTTTGCGCCAGAGGTTGAACCGGACCCCGTCCACCCTCTCAAGCTCCTGCCCCTTGCCCGGGGCATAGTCGAAATCAACGTAAGACCGCGTGTTCTCATTGATCCACGCCTGCCGTGGGGCCTGCTGGTTGCCGATGAGCTTCCCCTTATTCGTCCGTAGCGGCACGTTGATCGTGTGTCGATATACCGCCGTCAGCGTGACCTCTTTCTGCGCCAGCACGTCATAATAGCCCTCACCGACCTTCACGTACCGCGCGACGATGTCACCGCTTGAGCGGCATACACGGGGCGGCTCAACCCCATCAGATACCGCAGCAGAAACCTCGTCCTTCTCGTCGGCCTTCTTTGCCATGAAAAACCAAGAGCCAAGACCAGCGCAATCGCGACGGTCATCCTTCGGATTCCTATGCCAGACATCATCTCTCAACCTCTCAGGGTCATGATCACCCTCACTCCACTGCGCGGTCCACTCATCCAAAATATCCAGAACGTCATCAAGCCTGTCGGGATCGACCACCTCGAAATAATCGCGGGCGGCAAGCACCAGACCGTACCATTGGTTAAAATCGATGCCCTTGTTTTCCACCCTACCTACAAGCTCCTTGAACTCATCGACCGACATAATGCCATGGTGCAGCACCTGATCCTCGACCGAGACGCCAGCCGCAATCTCGCTCTTACGGACCTTACGCCCCTTGTCTCGCCGTCGCACACACTCGTCAAAGAAATCCTGATCACGGACCACTTCGTCGCCGCCAAAGGGCCTGTCTGCCTTCAATTGCAATGTGGCTCCTTTACCACCTCGCCCAAAGACGCCAACACCGCCAAACTCGGCGTGCGTCAGCAGTTCATCTCCATCTGCCCGTGGCATCAACACCCGCAGGCCGTTACCCGACACAGACACCTCAACGTATGTGTCCGTCATGGTCACATAATCGGAAATCCAATCGACCGTGATCTCGCCATCCTCGACACACCCGTCCAGATCGACCACAACCATGGCCGATCCCTCGCGCGCCACGTAACCGACGACGACATTGATGATCCGGCCGTACTTCTTACGGTCCACCATCTCATTGAGCCGCTCAAAACCCTTCTCGCGACGGCCTCTGACCGCTTCCGCGGCCTCATCAAACGTCAGAACCGCAGACTTTTGCCAGCCCACGGGACGGTACATATTGTGGCGTTCAACCGGGAATTTCCCCACTTTACCCGTTTTATCGGGTTCCAATAACGCAAATAGCATCCAGTTGCGCTCTGATTTAGCTTGCTTCCAAACTGTACCTTTCGGCATAATACACTCCTGTTCTTCTGAGCAGAGGATGTTTCCTCCCAAATAACTCAAGCCCCCGCGCATTATGCACGGGGGCGTTTTCTTTTAATCAACACGCAAATGTTTCGTCGCTGGCGCGGGTCATTGCCACGTAGAGCGCGCGCTTACCGCCAAACCGCTCCAGATCGCCACCGTGGACAAAGGCCCGCTGGTATGTCGATCCCTGTGACTTGTGAGACGTAATGGCAAACGGATGCGCGAAATTCAAAACGGTGTTGTCTTTCAATTCAAAAAACATCCGCCATGCTTCTTTACGCGCTTCATTCACCGTTCTATTCCCGCCCTTGTATTGCTGTTGAAGCTCAACCGCCCGCTGGCGACGAGTTTCTAACTCTACATTATAGGGATGGGATTTGTCAGCTAGTTCGTCGCCGCTCAGGTACTCCGCGTTGTGTACCCGCCCGTTGCTATCCTCAACGGAAACCAACTTACCCCAGCGGCCGCGCTCCCCAAACTCGCGGATCTCAAGCACGTCCTGATTGGCAATGGCTTGCTTCCCCTTACCACGTAAAGGTTTCTGCGCTATCACGATCTGCCCGCGTTCAAACATATCCCGACCGTGCCCGTACACTTGCTGGCAAGCCTTTTCCTGCATGGCATCGACCATCATGTTGCGATAGGCGACATATACCGTGCGCCCGCTCTCGTCCCGCGTCGGCACCGTAACCGTTTGCAGAAACTCCTGCGCCAGTGTGGCCTGATCACGCATCATATTGAAGCCCTGCCCGCGCATGGAGCGCCAATCACCTTCTTCAATGATCGCCCGCCCCACCAATGGGATTACGCTGTCGCCGCTTTGGCGCATGATCTGGGTAAGCTCGTATTGGTTTTCGATCTTATCCCATTTGATCTCTTGATCCTTCACTGGCGGGATTTGATTGGGGTCACCGATCAGCACAAGCTTGGCCTCTCGCCCGCGCACCATGTTTGCCAACCGCTTGAGGTTACCCCAGCCCAACATCGACACCTCGTCGATCACCAAATACTCTGGACCCATCGCGGTATAAGCGCCCTCGGTTCGCGCGCCGAATGCCCGTTCGTTTTCGTTTTGATCCTCAGAGACAATAGGGCCGATGCCCAGAGCCTGCGCGGTGGTCGTCACAACGCTCATATACGGGGAGTGAAAATATTTATCCCAACCCACCTCATGGTCGATTCCGTTGTTACTCAGAAACCCGCTGCTGATACGAGCCGCCTTCCACGTCGGTGCCGTCCACATAACCGGCGACGGCAACCGTGCCCCCTTTTGCGGGCCAAAGAAACCGCCCACGGCAGCAGGAAGCTCGACACCCTTTGTCATCTCTTGGGCCATTTGACCGCTAAGAAAGCTTTTGCCGGTGCCAGCCGCGCCAAACAGTGCGAAGACAGTGCTATCGGGGTTTTGTTGAAAACGCTTGAAAGCGTTGAAAGCGGCCTGTTGGCCTTCGTTTAGTGCCATCAATTTTCTCCAAATCTAGCTTTTGTCATGTCGCCATTGACAAGACTGATTACATAATACATAACTCGCACTCTTCATCAACATTAAAACGAGGTTCCCGTTATGCAGATTACTTTTGATCCCACCAATCCTGTCGAGGTCGAGAAGGTTCTCGCCTTGATCTCTCCCGAAACTCTGTCCAAAGGGGAGCCGACGCCCGTACCTGAGCGTTCTGCCCCGCCCAAAAAGGCAGAGAAACTAACGCGCGAATCGATGCGCGCTTTGGCCGCTCAGGCGTCCAAGGTCGATAAGGGAGCCACCAAGGCCGCGGTGCTTGGTTTCGCCGAAGGTCTGTCGAAAGTCGAAGAAAAGGATTTCGAGGACTTGGCGACCTTATTCAACAACATCGTGCTATCGGGTGAAGGCGATGAGTGATCACGCCAAAATTGGCCCGTCATCCTTTGCGCGTGTCAGGCGGTGCCCAGCCTCACTTGACTACGCCGCGAAGTTCCCCAACGAGAGCAATGCGGCCGCTGAACGCGGCACGTTGATGCATGAGTATATGCAGGCGTTGGTTGATCAAGATCCCCTGCCCGACATCCCTGATGACGATCGTGACATCTGCGAAGAGGTGTACGATTGGGTGTTGGAGCAGGATTTTGATGAGATCCACACCGAAGTGCGGTTGCCGGTCGGCGAATCGCTTGGCCTCAACGATCCAGATATATGCTGGGGCACCGCAGACCTCGTTGGCATCAAAGGCAACACGATCACCAATGTCGATTACAAATTCGGCTTCAATGACGTGCAACCCGGGAAAGAGCAGGACTTGATGTATCTGTCCGGTGCGATCCACGTCTTTGGTTCTTTTGAGGAAATGCGGGTGGTGATCATCCAGCCCGCGTCCGGTGGGGTGAAGCAGTTGCTGGTCGAACCGGAAGCCCTTGATGCGTTTCGTATTGAGGCCAAGGCCGGTATATATGCCGCGCTTTCCGCAGACCCCGAGTTCAACCCCGGCGAAGAACAATGCCGGTGGTGCCCCGCCGCAGGCCAATGTAAGGCGCAGGCGGAATGGGCGCTGAAACGAGACTTCGGCGTGCCGGTCGAAGACCTTGAGGGCGAAGAGATCGCCCGAATCCTTCAAGAGGAAGCCGCCATCCGGCAGTTTCTCGACAAGGTTAAAGAAAAGGCACAGGTCATGCTTGAGTTTGACCCTGATTCCGTACCGGGATGGGGTATCGAACAAAAAGCAGGCCGCGCGCGGTATGCTGACGAGAGCGAGGTTGTTTCCGCGTGTGAAGAGGCAGGGCTTGATCTGGATGAGGTCGCGCCCCGCAAACCCATCGCTCAATCGAAGCTGAAAAAGGTTTTCGATGTCGAACCGTACTTAATTCGGCCGGAAGGTAAAAAAGGCCTTGTCCGTACCGAACAAGTCTGTATTATGTGTTTCGTTTCCCGATTGCTCTAGATAGAAAGGATTCCCGAATATGAGCATGATCTTGAAGAACGTCCGTCTTTCCTACCTCAACGCATTCACGCCGCGGCCCGCTGACCCCAGCGATCCTGCGTCCAAGATGCGCTACAGTGTGTCGATTGTGATCCCTAAAGATCATCCGCAGATTGATGAGGTCAAGAAAGCCATCGCCGCGGCCGCTGAAACCAAGTTTGGTGAAAAAGCCAAGGCTATCCTCAAGAAAAAGCCGACGCTGCGTGACGGCGACGAGGACCGTGAAGACGATCCGGTGTATTCCGGTTGCTTTTTTATCGGTGCTGCTTCGACGCGCAAGCCGCAAGTCGTTGACCGCCGCATGAACCTCATCACTGGTGAGGAAGAGGCGTTCTCCGGTTGCTACGGCAACGTGTCCGTTAATTTCTACGGCTACGATGTCGGCACCAACAAGGGTGTTGCCTGTGGGCTGAACAACATCCAGATCACCAAGAACGATCCTGATCTTCGTCTCGGTGGCGCTCCTAACGCCGACGAAGAATTCGATTCTCTTGATGATGACGACGATGAGGACGATGTCCTCGCCTAACATCATTGTTCTTGATACGGAGACGCGGTGTGAGCGTGATGTCAAATCTGACGGCACTTACGTTTACGCCGCCGATTCGTCTCTTGAGTGCATGTGTGTATGTTGGGGTGATCTGAACCCAGCAGATGCCCCGATAGAGCGCTGGACGGAGTTTGATGACGTGACTCCTCTCCGTTCAGCGCTCACCTCTCCTGACACGATCCTAGTGCTGCACAACGCCGAGTTTGACCTCGCCGTCCTGCGCGTCTGTTTCGATATAGATTTCCCCCTCGACCGTGTGATCGACAGTGCTGCCGTCGCCCGATACAACGGGCTCCCCGGGGGCCTTGAAAATCTTGGTCTGTTCTTTGGTTTTGAAAAAGCCGACGGACGGGTCATGAAAAAGCTGGCGAAGCCCCGCCGCCCATCCAAAGACAACCCAGATCGGTTTTGGCGTCCTGATGTGAAGCCGGATGATTTCGAGACGATGTATAGGTATTGCGAACGTGACGTGGATGTAGTTCGCCATGCCATGCGCCATATGGCCGTTTTGAGCGACTTTGAGCGGGCTGTGTACGCCGCAACCTACCGCATGAACCAGAGAGGCCTGCCCATCGACATGGCCGCTGCGGAGCAATTAGCGGCTATTGTGGACGCTGAAATGAAGCGTATGTCGGCCGTCACGAAAGAAAAATACGGCTTCACGCTGTCGCAAACCAGCGAGGTGGCGCGTTTCCTTGGCCTTGAGAGCGTTGCCAAGGCCCCGCTGCGGGATTTCCTTAAAAACCTCAATCTACCCGCCGACGAGCGCGAGGTCGGTGAAGCGCGGCAATTGTTTGGTAAATCATCGACGGCCAAGATTAAAAAGATCATCGCTCGGGCTCAGGTGGACGATAAAGTTGTCGGTTCCGTGATTTATGGCGGTGCCGAGCGCACCCTGCGCTTTTCCGGCGCGGGGATTCAGCCGCAGAACCTTCCCCGTGGGATGGGAGAAAAGCAGGACACCGCGTTCAGTCTGCTTGAACAGGGTCTTTTCGAGCTTTTTTATGACGATGCGATCTTGCCCACTGTTTCCGACATGATCCGTGGGCTGATCCGTGCGCCCATGTATGTTGGGGATTATTCGCAGATCGAAGCGCGTCTGCTGTCTTGGTTGGCGGGCGATGACGTGATCCTTGGTGCATTTAGGCGCGGTGAAGATCCCTACAAACTGATGGCAGCTAAAATTTACCACAAATCGGTTGAAGATGTCACCGGCGAGGAGCGGTTTATGGGCAAGCAAACCGTGCTTGGTTGCGGATACGGCCTTGGCAGGTACGGATTTGCGTCGATGCTCGACGTTACGTATGACGTACAGATCGAAGAAGATGAGGCCGATAAGATAGTGAAATCCTACCGTAAGAACGCGCCGAAGGTGGTGCAGTTCTGGGATCGCATCGGCAAAGCCCTAACCCTTGCGTACCAGCAACAGGGCACGGTGATTAAAATCAACTTTCATGTCGGCGTCACGTTCAAAACTGCCGACCAGATGCATCTTATTTTGCCGTCAGGACGCCGTCTGCGTTATCACAAGGTCAAACATACCCGGGAAGGGTGGAAGGCGTATGGGCGGCTAAAAAATGGCGCTTACGGTATGGATAAAATCTATCCCGGTAAGCTTTGCGGGCATATCACGCAGGCAACAGCCCGCGATGTCATCGCCGCCGCCATGGTGCGCTTAGGTGATCGGCCCTTAATCCTGCAAGTGCATGATGAATTGGTCATGCTTAATGACGGTGATTTCAACGGATTTGTCGAGGCAATGGAAACCCGCCCCGATTGGCTGGATGATACATTCCCGCTGGCGGTCGAGGCTTTTGAGACTGAAAGGTATCGTAAATGACAAAACGAACACAGGGCCTGCCCCGCAACCCGCGGGATTTCTACCCTACCCCGCCAGAGGCGGTTGAACCGCTGTTGCGGCACTTACTGCCTGAGCCTCAATATGACGAGCCTATGGCTGGCGCAGGGCACTTAATTAATGCTTTGCCGGGAAAGTGTTGGCGGGCCAGTGATATCGAACCCCAAACACCGGGGATCATCAAACGTGATGTCATGACCCTCACCGATTGTGTTGGAGATGTATTCATCAGCAATCCCCCGTATCCATTGCCGGGGAAAAAAGGCGAACCGACACTTGGGATAATCGAACATTTGTCGGATATCGCTCCGACTTGGCTGTTGATGCCGTGGGATATGGGCGCGAACAAATATTTTTCGCGTGTCGCATGGCGTTGTACCGATGTGCAAGTGATCGGACGGGTGTCGTTCATGATGAACGGCAAAAAAGGCTACGAAAACTACGCTTGGTTTCGTTTTGATGGGCGCGATTACGCAAAATACACCCAGTTTCATAGTCAATGACCCTTGAAAGCCGCATAGAAGCCCGCGCGTGTAAGGAACTGGAGCGGATCAAATGTTATTGCGTCAAGATTGGCTTTGCCGGTTGGCCTGATAGGTTGATCTGTTATGCGCCGACCAAGGTTCTGTGGTTTGAGTTTAAACAACCCAAGGGCCGTCTAGGCCCTAAGCAGCGAATCAGATTTGAAGAATTGAGTTCGATTGGACATAAAGCTTTCGTGATAACCTCAGTGGAGCAGGCCCTTGATGTCGTTAAGGCCGAGAGACGCGCTATCGGAATCCCAGAAGAAGGCAGTTGACGCCATCACTGCCCGTCAGCAGTTGATGTTGTGGGCTAAACCGGGGTCCGGAAAAACGGCGATCGCATTGACTGCGGTGGATGACATGCTGCCCGAGCGTGTGCTTATTGTCGGCACCAAGCGCATCATACAGCACGTCTGGGCCGCCGAAGCGAACCAATGGGAGCATCTACAGCATTGCACCTTTGCTTGGCTTCAAGGCACACCCAAGCAGCGTCTGAAGGTGCTAGAGAGCAGTGACGCCACCTATCTGCTGATCAACTATGAGCTTTTACCTTGGTTGGCGGATGAACTGCACGGATCACCATGGCCGTTTGACGCCGTAATCTTTGATGAACTTTCCAAAATGAAGACCCCCGGGGCCAAGCGGGTCAAGAAACTCCGCAAACCCATACAACAAGTGCCTGTGCGGATCGGCCTGACCGGCACCCCTCGCGGAAACAGTATGCTTGGCCTTTGGTCACAGGCATTAATGACCAGCGGGCCTGTATTGGGCCGCACGTTCACTGAATTTAGATCGCGATGGTTTTACCCTGTGGATGTCGAAAGACGCATATGGAAGCCTTTGGCGCACACAGAAGAGAGTTTAACGGCGGAAGTTAAGCCTTACGCCTATGCTATGCCGCTTGAGGAAGGCACCCCAGAGGCCCGTATCAACCTTATATCGGTCACCCTACCTAAACAGGCCTGTGACGCCTACACGGATCTTATGACCGAGCATAAAGCTGAAATTGAAGGCCAAGAGGTTAAAGCATTATTTGACGGTGTAATGCGTAATAAGTTATTACAGATTACATCCGGCGCTGTTTATACCAATGAGGATGAGTATGTCGTATCGCACACCGCTAAAATCGATGCATTAACTGATCTGGTCGAAGAATTGGAAGGTGAGCAGGCGGTCATATTCTTTCGCTACCGGCATGAACTGGAGCGGATACGAGAAGCTTTTCCCGATTCCTGTACGATCGATGAACTGGACGAATGGCTAGAGCAAAAACACCAACTCATTGCGGTCCATCCGGCTTCGGCCGCACACGGACTAAATATGCACGTTGGTGGGTGCTGCACCGCAATTTGGATGACCCTGCCAGACAGTCAAGAGCTTTGGGAACAAGGCAACAGGCGGTTGGCGCGCAAAGGTCAGAAGAATCAGGTGGTGTCGCATGTCATTGCCGCGGTAGGCACGGTTGAGGACACGGTTTCTCGTCAATTGCGCGATCACGGCACGAAACAAAATGAACTGATCGAAGGAGTATCTACTAATGGATAAAAAAGCGGCAGAAAATTTGCCGAAAACCACGTTGATCACTGTCCGAATGCCGTTGCTTTTGGTTGAAAAGATGCCGCCCCCGTCACTGAACGGTGAGCGTGCAGATTTTATTCGAGACGCGGTATTTGAAAAACTGGAGAGCGAGGGTGCTTTTGACAGTTGACGGCACGGGAATCTTCTGTATGCTGTAATACATTATTCCAGTACAGGAGATTCCCGATGTTTACCAATGCTCAAGATGCACTGACGTTTTTCACCGGCGGGCACGCCGTTTTCACCCTTAAATCGCTCAAGACTGAGCAACACTTTACCTACCGGATTGATCAGCCGAAAGACGGCATCATCCTGTTTGCTAAAGTGTTGTCAAACGGCGACAACACCAATTGGGACAACCAGACCTATCTGGGGCACAGCAACTTCGCAAGCATCGCTGGCTGTGATGTGCTGCAATTCGTCCCCGGCCGTAAAGGCCAACGTGGGGCCGCTCTTGATGCCCTAAACTGGGCGCTTCGTCGTCTCACCATGACGGGTAACATTCCCGAAGACCTCGAAATTCGACATGAAGGCCGCTGCTGCCGCTGCGGCCGCGCGCTCACCCATCCCGATAGCATCGACACTGGGATTGGCCCTGAGTGCGCCAAGAAAATGGGAGCTTAATTATGAAGACCGAATCCATTCAAGATAACGACCTGTTAGACTTTTTGTTCGATGGGTCTGATTGCGATCTGTTGGGGCACATTCAGTATCTTCGTAATGAAAAGATCGACAATGACGATCTGAATGAGCTTGTGAGAGACGCGGAGCGTATGGATGAGATCCGCCCGTTGATCCACAACCGCATCCGTGAATTGGCGTCTCTTATCGACACTCTGGTTGAGGCGAAAGAGATCCGCACCACGGCCGAAAACTATACGCGCTTGGCTAATGCGATCCGCAACATCGAATATGCTGCTGATCTGGTCAACGTGCCCGTTCCAAACTCAATCAAATGGAGATGAAGATGACCGTCGTTGACGAAATCCGCCGCAATATCACCCTTGGAAGATACAGCTATCATGACGGCATTGATGTTCTGCAAGAGATTAGTAGCCTGCCGTATTGCCGCGCTAAGGCGCTTATTGATGAAAAGCCTATTCT
>Ga0070754_10003025_pt1 | contig 12078 bp, 17 predicted proteins | sample VirMetDEL_Sep_01_FD_75181 | JGI IMG/M metagenome (GOLD analysis project Ga0070754, IMG submission 75181) | Aqueous microbial communities from the Delaware River and Bay under freshwater to marine salinity gradient to study organic matter... | ecosystem: Environmental > Aquatic > Marine >... | reverse complement strand
TCAAGCTCCCATGAAACTATCTGCTTTTAAATTACAAGTAGGTGATACAGTTAGTTTAACCAATGCAAGATTAGGGTTTAGTTCTAAGATATTTCAAGTTGCAGACTGGACTTTTGTAAGCACAGCAGATGATGTAGGTATTGATTTAGTATTGCAAGAAACATCTCCTAGTGTTTGGGATTGGGATGCTGAAGAATCTGAATTTATATCAGATAATACTACTTTGCCAACAGCAGAAACAGTAACAGCTCCATCATTAGAAGTAAGCGATATCATGAGGTCATACTCTGGTATTGTGTCAACTATTCTTTTAATCAAAGTATCTTCTAATCAGGGAACAACCAATGAATTTGAAGTAGAGTATAGAAACACATCTACTGATACTGAGTATAAAAGTTTAGGTAAATCCAGAGGACAAAATTTTGAAGTTGTTAATGCTGAAGATGGAATGACGTATGAGGTTAGAGCAAGGTCAGTCAATGCCTTTAATGTTTATTCTTCTTTCACAAGTGCATCACATGAAGTAGTGGGAAAAATAGCTCCACCAGCAGATGTTAGAGATTTTTCTGTGAATATAGTTAATAATTTAGCAGTATGTTCATGGACACCAAATGATGAATTGGATTTATCTCATTATGTGATACGACATACACCAGTAACAGCAAGCCCTGTTTATGCTGGTGCTACTATTGTTGCAGAGTATGTATCCAAAGCAACGAATCAAATATCTTTGCCAGCTCAAACTGGAACGTACATGATAAAAGCGATTGACGTTCTAGGTATTCCATCTGAAACATCTAGCAAGAAAGCAATTATTAGAAATCGAATAGCAGATGATTTTAACGCAGTAGCAACAACCACAGAATCAACAGGATTCGCTGGAAGTAAAACAGATGTTGAAGTAGTCAACAGAGATAGTACAAATTTTCTGCAAATTACACTTGGTGAATTATTTGACGACCATTCTGGTAACTTTGATGACGCACTTGGCAACTTTGATGATGGTGGAGAAGTTCAAGAAAATTTAGATGGATTTTATTATTTTAATTCTAATCCGATTGATTTAGGTGGTATTTACAACTCATATATCACAACCTCAATGACCAGTACTAGATTTAACGCAAACAGCCTGTTTGACAGCTTTGAGGGCTTATTTGACGCCCAAGAAGGTAATTTTGATGGTAACTATACCGAACAAGATGATGTTGACGCTAGAATCCAAATAGCGACTTCTAACGACAATTCTACATATACTGATTACCAAGATTATATTTTGGGAAATTACAAAGCTAGATATATAAATTTAAGAGTTAAATTAACCACAACGAATCCATCATCAACACCAGCCATATCTGCTTTATCTGCTGTTGTTGATATGCCAGACAGAACAGTTGCAGAAGATGGTATATCTGCTGGAACAAGTGGAAAAGCTGTAACATTTAGCCCAGCATTTAAAGCATTGCAAGGTTTAGGAATAGAAGTAGATGATTTAGACCAAAATCAACATTATGTTATTTCAAGTAAGTCAGCCACAGGGTTTACCATAAACTTTTATCAAGGCACAGGAACAGGTAGTGCAGTAGCAAAAGATTTTAGTTATGTTGCTAAAGGGTACGGATATCTTGAATCCAGTTAGTAATTAGAGTATTGTTAACATTATTTAGGAGTATAAAAAAATGAGTCAGAATGATTTTACCATAGCAAACCAGACCTTTCCCAATACAAGGGCTGATATTAATTCAGCATTACAAGCATTGGCAAGTACCAGTTCTGGAAGTTCTGCTCCATCAACTACTTTTGCAAATCAACTTTTTTATAATACCACAAGCAATTTATTACAAATAAGAAATGAAGATAATGACGCATTTATTACGATTGCAGAGTTAGACCAAAGCAATGATACCGTAGAATATTTTAAATCTGATTCAGTAAGAACAGCTTTAATAGAATTTACAGATGGAGATGACGCTTTAGCGATTGCAGATGGTGGTGCTTTAACTGTATCAACCTCATTAGATATGAACGGTACAGAATTAATTTTAGACGCAGACGCAGATACTTCTATTACCGCAGATACAGATGACAGAATAGATTTAAGAGTGGGTGGAGTTGATAGGGCTTATATAACTAATAATACGATTGGTGCTATTATTAACAGAAAAAATGCTGAATCTATTATCATCAATGGTGATATGCAAATAAATCAAAGAGCTACTAGCAAAACAGGAATAACAAGTACGACTATAGAAGTACAAGATAGATGGTCAGTTGTTATGGGTGGTGCTGGTACTTGGACACAAACATCTGATACTGATGTACCAACAGGACAAGGTTTTAGTAAAAGCATGAAATGGGATTGCACAACAGCAAGAAGTTTAGTAGCTGGAAGTATTTTTTATATTAGACAAACGATAGAAGGTCAAAACTTACAAATGTTAAAATATGGTTCATCTAATGCAGAAACATTAACTCTTAGTTTTTGGTTAAAAAGTCCAAAAACAGGAACACATATCGCACAGCTTTACGGTGCTGATGATAATAGGTCAGTATCAAAAGCATATACAGTATCAAGTGCAAACACATGGGAAAAACATGTAATTAATTTTCCAGCAGATACTACAGGAGTAATTGATAATGATAATGGTTATGGAATGGGGCTTCAACTATGGTTTTTAGCTGGAACAACATATACTAGTGGTACATTAAATACCACTTGGAATACATACGCTAATGCTGATGCTGGAGTAGGCCAAGTAGACTGTGCTGACAGTACAAGTAATAATATACTGTTAACAGGTGTTCAATTAGAAATAGGAACTTATGATTCAACAACTATACCACCATTTCAACATGAATCATTTGGTGATAATTTAGCTAGATGTCATAGATATTTTTTTAGAAAAGTTAGTGGTAATGATAAAAGTTTTTCAGGGGGAGCTTATTATAGCTCATCAATAATAACTACCCATGTAGATTTTCCAATTGAAATGAGAACTGCTCCTTCTCTTGTTCAAGAAACTGGGACAGATTTTTATGGTATATTTGCTGGTAATGCTTTTGATACCTTTAATAGTTTTACTGCAACTTTTTCTGCTGGTAATACAGGTCTTGCATTAGATTGCAATGCAAATGTATCAGGAACACAAGGAGATGGTGGTAGAATCAAATCTAATAATGCTTCAGCTTTTTTAGGTTTTTCAGCAGAAATTTAGGAGAAATTATGGATAAAGAAAATATACAAAGTGTCCAAAAGGTTAATGATTATGATGATACTTTATGCAATTATAAGGTAATTTGTAAAGATAGCAGTTCAAGAGTATATCTTGTGCCAATCAATACAGACAACACAGACTACCAAGCTGTACAGGAATGGGCAGCAATAGACGGTAACACTATTGCAGACGCAGATTAGGAGAAACTAAATGGCTGGATTACAAGTACATACAGCAGAAACAGCTTACGCAGTAACTCAAGCTGAAATCAAAGCATGGAATAAAATAGATTCATCTGATGATGATACTGTTGTTGCGTTGATAGAAAGAGCAGTCCATAACTGGGCGAAAGAATATACTGCAAGGTCATTGACCACAGTTACTTATCAATTATTTATAGATTCTTTGTATGATGTGGATATTCCTATTCAAGAAGGCTCTTACGTTGGCATAGACCAACATATAAATCGCAGAAGTATATTACTTCCAAACAGTCCTGTAGCTAGTGTAACGCATATTAAAAGTTATGATGATGACGATACAGCTACCACTTTTGCTAGTTCAAAATATTATTTGGATAATGTAAGTGTTCCAGCAAGGATTGTTTTAAGACAAGGCGAATCTTATCCGACTGCTTTAAGAGTAGCGAACGGATTAGAGATTCAATATGTGGCTGGATATGGAGCAACCACAGCAGTTCCTTATGATATTAAATCAGCTTGTCTTGCTTATTCTGCATATCTGTTTGAGCATAGAGGAGATTTATTAGATGGCAAAAGAGTATTAGCTCCAACAAGTGCAACTCAATTATTGCAATCATATAAAATTAAATCTTTATCTACTCACCCTTACAGAGGTCATGCACACTATGGGGGAATGTTTGGTTAATGATAGGTCAAATGAGGAACAAGGTAGTTCTACAATCAATGAGTCCATCTACAGATTCTGGTGGTGGTCAATCTGTATCATGGGGAACAGCAACTACAGTTTGGGCTAAAGTAGAAAACTTATCAGGTACAGAAAATTCTTTTGGCGACCAGATAGAAGATAGAAGTAATTACCGTTTCACCATAAGATATTATTCAGCTTTAACACCTAAATATAGAATCAGCTACAACTCTAAAACATTTAATATCCAACATATTGCTTCTTTAATGGAAGGCAAAGAAAGATATCAGGTGATACAAGCTGAAGTAGGAGTAGCAACTTAATGTCAGTTAAAGTAACTATAGAATCTAAATTGAATCAGAAGATAAGCAAAGCTGTGGACTTATATGATGAAAACACCCAAAGGCATTTAAACAGAGTTGCTAATCATTTCAAGAATCAAATCATGAAAAGTATGCAAAGAACACCTAAAGATGGCAGAACTTATAAAAGAGGTGCTAAGACACACACAGCTTCATCTAAGGATAATCCACCAGCAATAGATACAGGGAGATTAGTTAATAGTTTTTTTATTGAGCCAGCGACCAGAGCAAGACATTTTTCCGCAGTTCAAACAAGAGTATCTTATGCAAATATTTTAGAACAAAGTTTTGCAAGAGGTGGATTACAAAGACCATTTATGGGTAAAGAATCAGACGCATTTAAAAACACCAAACAATATGCTAATACTATTGCTAAAGATATAAAAATAAATAAGGTAAAAATATCATGAGCTTTCATTCTTTTGACTTACAAACAATACTATATTCCACTTTAAATGGTGATAGTACATTAGATGGTATTGTTGGTGATAACAAAATCTTTGATAATGTGCCACAAGATACAGGTTATCCTTATGTTGTTATTGGAAATATCAATGTTGCGAATAGAGGAACAAAGAGTTTAGATGGTAATGAATACTCTGTAGATATAGATGTTTGGAGTCAATACAGAGGTAAAAAAGAAATATCAGACGCTATGGAAAGAATATATGAGCTTTTGCATGATACAAGTTATTCAGTATCTGGTGCTGATATGGTAGTTAGTCAAGTCAGGAATACAATCACGCTAACAGAAAATGATGGAATTACTAGACATGGAGTGCTATCCTTGTCTGTGATTGTGTACGATAGTTAATTTTTTTAGGAGATAGATATGGCAGTACAAAAAGGAAGTGCGTTGCTTGTTAAGATTGGTAATGCTGCTAGTCCAGAAGTTTTTGCAACTGTAGCTGGACTTAGAGATACATCAATTTCAATCAATGCAGAAACAATAGACGTTACAAATAAAGACTCATCAAGAGTGAGAACATTACTTGCTGACGCTGGAATTAAATCTTTTTCAATTAGTGGCTCTGGCGTATTTACAGACGCAGCTAGTGAGCAGTCAGTATTGACAGCTTTTTCAGCAACAACATTTAGTAATTATCAATTTTTAGTGCCAGACTTCAATACTTTCACAGGTGCGTTTCAAGTTACATCTATGGAATATGCTGGTAGTTATAATGGAGAAGTTACTTACTCAATGAGTTTTGAATCTGCTGGTGCAGTAACAATAGCTACAGTTTAATTTAGGAGATAATTATGGGTTGGGAATTAATGCCTATAGAAATAGGCTCTAAAAAATTAGACGCACAAGTTAACATTGGAGAAAACAATGTTGAGTTAGAAATACCTTTTTATAAAGGATTCAAAGATACAGATACAATCAAAATTAACAAGAAATCTTACACAATCTTCTCTGCTGACAATGTTGGAAGTAGAGATGAGATTATTGTTATATTAACTAAAACGGAGATAAACAATGAGCATAAATCGTCTAAAGGCGGAAAAGCTACTACACTTTAATGATAAAGAGTACAAGGCAAGAATGAGCCTTGATACCATTATCAGGATAGAACAGGCTTTAGGTTGTAGCATACTAAAGCTAGGAAATAAATTGGCACAAGCTGATATTACTATGACTGAAATAATATCGGTCATAACTTTAGCATTAAGGGCTGGTGGGAATAACCTACAAGACAAAGAAGTTAAAGTATTAATATCAGAGATTGGGTTGTTAGAAGCTATAAAGATGGCTGGAGAGTTGGTTACTTTAGCATTGAACGTTGATGACGATACTGATGACGAAAAAAAAAGTCCAGTAGAGGAATAGACGAAGAAGCTGAACTACCGTACCAAAGATGGCTTGAAGTATGTGTAGGAATGATAGGTATTAATCCAGCAGTATTTTGGGATATGAGCATTACCGAAATAACTCTAGCAATAAAAGGATTTAGTGAGTTCAATGGTGGCAACAAAGATAAACCAATGGATTCAGACGAGTTAAACGAACTAATGGAGCTGTACCCAGATAACTAATGGCAACTGAACTAGATAAACTGGTAGTAAAGATTGAAGCAGACCTTAAAGGTCTAAAGCGTGATATGGCTGAAGCCAACAAAGTTGTTAGCAACTCATCTAAAAAAATGAGTGGTGGTCTTAAAAATCTTTCCAATAGTCTTGCAAGAGTAACTGCAACAGCAACAAAAGTTGGTGCAGTTTTAGGTGTAGCATTTGGAGCTATATTTGTAAAAGGCGTTATAGATACAGGAATCCAAATTGAAAATCTACAGATTCGATTAAAAGCACTCTTTGGCACAGCAGAAGAAGGCGAAAGAGCTTTTGAAGCTATGTTGGCATTTGCTGGTAAAGTTCCATTCACACTTGGAGAAATACAACAAGCTTCTGGAAACTTAGCTGTTGTAGCTGAAGATGCAGATGAATTAGCAAAAGTCTTAGAGATAACAGGTAATGTTGCTGCCGTTACAGGATTGGATTTTAGACAAACGGCTGAACAAATACAAAGGTCTTTCTCTGGCGGTATAGCTAGTGCTGATGTATTTAGAGAAAGAGGGGTTAGAGATTTGCTTGGATTCTCTGCTGGCGCAACTGTATCAGCCGAAGAAACAAGAGAAGCATTTGAAAGAGTGTTTGGCAAAGGTGGGACATTTGGTAATGTTACTGATGAGCTTGCTAATACCTTAACTGGTACTTTATCTATGATTAAAGATAAATTTATGCAATTCCAGATTGCAGTAAGTGAATCTTTTTTTGAAGAATTAAAAATGCAATTTGGCGACTTAAATGTTTTCTTAGATAACAACCAAGAAAAAATAAAAGAAATAGGAAAAACTTTAGGCGAATCATTAGCAAAATTCACAAGATTCCTTGTAGATAATATTGATGGCATTAAAAACTTTTTCTTAGCTTTAGCTGGCGTTGCAACTATAAATATGTTGGCAAGATTAGCTGGAAGTATAACAACTCTAACAACAGTTATGCTAGTGAATCCATTATTTATGATAATGACAGGGATTGCTTTGGGTGGTGTTGCAATTCACCAACTCATAAAAGAAGTTAAAGAATTTGTTGGAGCTAATGATGAATTAACTGCTACCTTAAATGCACAAAACACAGAATTTGATAGAGTAAAAGAAGCAAGAAAAAAATTCTCTGATGACGCAAAACTGTCAATAGAAAATATTAAAAAAGAAAATCAAGCTAGAACTGAGGAACTTGAAAAATTAAAAGAAAAATTCAAACTTCAAGCTCAAATAAAACAAATTGAAATGGATAGAGATGCACAAGAAAGAGGTGAAGCATTTGATATTGAGATGGAACAACTTGATAAAGTAAATAAAGTTTTTGAAGATATTGGGAAAAATATTTCAACCGCATTTGGAGAAGCTGTTGTAAGCGGTAAAGATTTCAAAGACAGTATGGTAGATATTTTTCAGAGTGTTTTACAGCAAGTGGTTGCATTGATATTTCAGTTGGCAGTTATTGAACCAATGTTAAAAAGAATTAGAGAAGCAATGAGTTTATCTTCTTCAGGTGGTGGAAGTATGTTTGATAATATTTTATCTGGTGTAGGCTCAATATTTAATTTTGGTGGTGCAAGAGCTATGGGCGGAAATGTAAATCCAAATATGCCTTATATGGTAGGAGAACGAGGTGCAGAAATGTTTGTACCTAAATCTGCTGGAACAATAGTACCAAATAGTCAAATGGGTGGCGGTATTACCATAGAGCAAAACTTAAACTTTGCTACAGGTGTATCACAAACAGTTAGAGCAGAAGTTATGAATATGTTACCAGCCATAAGAGAAAATACTTTATCAGCAGTAAGAGATGCCAGGTTGCGTGGCGGAACTTTTGCGAAGGACTTTGGTGCATAAATGGGACAGCCTACATATCCACTTCAAATGCCAACTACTCCAAACTTTGTAAGAAGTGAATGGGGTATTGCTAAAGCTGTAGCACAGAGTCAAAGTCCATTTACCTTTTCAACTCAAGTGCATGAGTTTACAGGTGCAAAATGGTATAGCACAGTTACTTTACCGCCAATGAATAGAACGCAAGCAAATGAATGGTTAGCTTTTTTTATGCAGTTACATGGTCAGTTTGGAACATTTTTGATGGGCGATGCAGACGCAAAAGCAGTTCAGGGAACAATCTCAAATACGATTGCAGTCAATGGCTCACATGCTGTTGGAGCTTATGATATTACGATAGATGGCGCAGATACATCTGAATTACAATTGTTTAAAAAAGGCGACTATGTACAATTTAATTCTGGAGCAACCAGCAAACTGCATATGATTATTGCTGATGTTGCAAGTGATGGAAGTGGGAATGCTACACTAACCATAGAACCACCGTTATCCGCAACTTTAGCAGATGACGCAACAATATCTTACGCAAGTCCTAAATGCGTTATGAGAATGACAAACAATGAGCTAACTTGGAGTGCGAATCACATTAGTTTATATGGAGTTAGTTTCTCATGCGAAGAGGTTTTATAATATTTTTATTTTTAATGATGATTGTTTTAATCTGGGCTTCAATGAATGCTCACGCAGCAGACAGTACAGTTAATTATAAAAATCAACCACCACCATCTGCTATAGCTCCAAGTGTACAAAGTTATTCCCAGATGATTTGTTCTTTCCCTGTTGTAGGTGCTGTATCTACATCTGTGGTTGGAATATCTACAGGAACAACTTTTACTGATTGGAATTGTGAACGCAGAGCATTATCAAATTCTTTAGCAAAGGCTGGATTAAAAGTTGCATCAATATCTGTTCTGTGTGCTGGCAGCAAAGCTGTTTGGAGTGCTATGTTACATTCAGGAACTCCCTGTAGCATATGGAACGGCAAGAAAGCACTCATAGGTAAAGATGCAATCAAACATTACAAAATGATGGGATATATAAACGATTATGGGCAAATTATACGTTATCCTGACTACTTGGGTACTGATTACAATGTTAGTAATTACAGCGACTCAAACGGTAAGAGCAACGGAAACATCAAATCTCCTAAATAACGGCTCATTTGATAACCAGACTGAAGGCTGGGAATTAGATGGTAATGTTAATTATGATGGTAATGATTACGGAGAACTAAATCAGTCAGTTAGATTTAGTGGTGCTGAAGGTGGTTCTATATCACAAGATATTGATTTAAAAATATTAGAATCAGAACAAAAGATTATTGATAAAGCTCATGGCAGTATTTTATCTATAGGTTGCAATAATGAAGCAACTGGAGCTTGGTGTTCAACTGAAGGTACAGTAGATAATTTAGATACAGTTAAAACAACTATTGTCTTTGATGATGGAACTCAAACAGAAACTTTAAATTATAATTTTACCAGCGATTATAATGATGGTGTTATTACTTCCACTTTTAATATTGAGTTGGAAAAAGAATTTAATATAAATAACACAACAGTAAGTGTAAATGTCTTCGGTGATGATGCTGGAGATTGGGATGGACAATTTGGCTCTATTATAGACGATTTAAGCCTATCTTTGACACTATCTGATGTAGTTATAGCACAAGAGCCAGAAATCATTGAAATAAGCCCTGTAGTAGCTCCTGAAGCTATCATAAACTCTGTTGTTGATGATATTGAGGTAAATCCTGTTATTATTGAGCCTGTTCCAGTTGAACCAGTAATTGCAGAGCCTATTATTGTAGAAACAGTACAAATTGGCTCATTAGACGCAACATCAATCGTAAATACCATATCAAGTGGAATTATTGACATAAACCCACCAGAAGATATGCAAATTGCAAATTTATCTTCACAAATTTCTGTAATATCTGATATAAGAGCAGAGCAAATGAATATGGAGATTGCAGACGTTGGAATAAATAATGAAATGCCTACAAACATTGATGCTGGTGCAGACATACCTATAGATAACAATATGCCAGAAATAGATATGCCAACAATTGAAATGCCAGATATTCAAATGCCAGATAATTTGCCTGAAATAAATGAGATACAAATTGAGTCAACCAATGAAATAAAAAATGAGCCAGAAACATTACAAGAAATTAGAGAAGAACTTCCAACAGAACTAGAACAAATAAATATGGAAGATGATTTAAAGGAGAATCAAAATGAACAACAAGAGAAAACATCAACGCAGAATGAGGAAGTTGATGGAAAGAATGAAGAAAGCGAGTTATCAGACGACAGCCGAACCGAAGAAAAAGAGCCAGAGCCAAAAGAAGAAATAAGTGAAAATGAGGAAAAAGAGTCTCAAGAAAAAGAAGAAACTGCTGAAGAAGAAATAAAAGAAGAACCAAGTGCAAATGAAGAAAAGGTTGTTGAAACAGCAAAATCTGACAAATCTGAGAAAAAACAAGGCTCTGATTCGCCCAAATCCAGCGATAAAAAAACTTCTGTTAGTACAGTAACCCCAAAAATTAAGTCAGATATTGTGGTACAAAAACTTGATATTTTAACTGTTGTATCATTTAATAAGGAATACTTTGAGGTTAAGATAACAGATACATTAGATTTAACAAAAACGGAGATAGACTTTTATGACGGACAAGGATTCAACGATTCAGCTTACACCCAAAATAATACTGATTTTTTTGCTCTCGATTGCAAGTCCGATTGCTGGGGGAATATACACGTACGCACAAATGCAATCAAGATTGACAGTTTTAGAAGATAGCATGTCAAGTATTCCAAGTGGCGATAACTCTGCAATACTGGAGAGAATTACTGCTGTCGAAATAAACTCAAACAATAATAAAACATCTATTGATAAGATAGACGCAGATATAGATAAAATTGTTGAACACGTTGATAAGTCATTTAAGACGGTAACAGAATCAATGAACGCAAATCCACTTTCATTAGGTAATTAATATGACATCAGCAGAGAAAGAATGTTTGTTAAGACTTGAACAGAAATTAGATTTTGTATCTAAGAATGTAGAAAGTAATTCAAAAGAAATGATTTCTATAAAAAAAGAAGTAAGTGAATTAAAAGCAACAGTCAATATGGGAAAGGGTGCAGTCAAAGCATTGGTCTGGATTGGCTCAATCATAACGGTAATTGCTGGATTATTTAAATACGGAGATGGATTATGATAGGAATGATTGTTGGTGGACTTACTAAAGCAGTTGGTGGATATCTTGAAAACAAAAGTAAAGAATCACAAGCTAAATCTAATCTAAAAAAAGCTGAGATTGAAGCTAAGACTTCTGTTGCTAAAGCTGTTGCAGAAGGAAAATTAGAAGCAGATAAACTCAACAGTCAATGGGAAAACAAAGCTGTTGACCAACTTTCTGGAAGTCTGAAAGACGAGTTCATAACTCTGGTTATACTTTTACCAGCAATTTTGGTTTTCGTTCCATACACACAACCATTTGTAAGATTAGGTTTTGATATCTTAGGCACACTTCCAGACTGGTACATTAACTTAATTTATATAACTGTATGTGCTGGACTAGGGTTAAAAGGGGTTGGTGGAATCTCTAAATTTATGAGGAAAAAATAATGTTAGATAAACTAAAACATGGGTACGGAAAGATAAAAGATGTAATAGAAGATATTTCTTATAATGTTCCAGATGGAATGTGGTTT
>Ga0070754_10003017_pt1 | contig 12099 bp, 12 predicted proteins | sample VirMetDEL_Sep_01_FD_75181 | JGI IMG/M metagenome (GOLD analysis project Ga0070754, IMG submission 75181) | Aqueous microbial communities from the Delaware River and Bay under freshwater to marine salinity gradient to study organic matter... | ecosystem: Environmental > Aquatic > Marine >... | reverse complement strand
GTCCACAACTCACCAGCTGTTTGTGCTTCAGACAGCGGCTTTCTGGTGTATTGAGGATTGTCTACTTCTGTATATACAGCCGCATCTTCAGCTTCATCGATAGCTCGCTGCGCTGACTGCGTATCAATGTCGTATACCTCTTCGGCTACATCGTCGGCTTCTGTTTTTAAGCCGCCTTGAACCTTTGGCTTGGTAGCAACATCAATAACTTTGCCAATAGTAAGACCAGCAAGACCGCCAAACGCAGCTAAACCTGCACGCTCTTCAAATGTTTCACCAGTGCCAGCGCCATACAAAGCACCCTCTGCCGCGCCAGCTTTAGCCACAGTCGCACCTGCTTTTGTTAATCCTTTAGCAAGCAAGCCGCCGGTGGGAATAGCCCCAAGTATTTCAAGAGGCAACGCCATGCCAGCCATTTCTGGGTTATTGCGCTTCCACATTTCTCGCGCAACCTCATACTCAGCCTTAGCCTGATCGTACTCAATGCCTTCTTTAGCAGCCCTAGCATTAGCTACAAGCTCACCAAGAAAGCCGAAGGTAACCCCCTCCCCAAATTCAGTAGCTAATCCACGAATATTTTCGTCTGTTTGTTTTGCTCTGCGCTGGGCAATCTCAACAGCAAGATCCATTGTTTCGTCAGAAAATTGGTTATCTTGCGGTTTGGGTTGTAAGGCGTCATCAGAAATTTCTTCTGGCGTGGCTGGCTTAATAACATCTTCAATGCCAAGACGCCGCTTAGCAATAGAGTCAGCAAGCGCTTGGGTTTCCGCCGATAATGCCATTATGGTTTTCGCCTTCTGTTCATTTGTCCGCCAGTGCCAGTACGCCGCTCAATAGTGTATGGCTCTGCAACCTCCGACTTACCTCTGCGCTGCCGCCTGCCTTCACCACCAGATGCTGGTCCTTGCTGTCTTCGTAACGCAGATTCAGCCCCAGAAATAGCAAGCTCTGCTTCACGCTGGGCAACTGCTCTTTGCTCTTCTGTTGCTTTAGACGCACTAATCCCTCGACCTTTCAGTATGCTGTTAGTTAATGCGCCAATGTCTTCTGCATCTCGCTGGTTTTTAGCAGCAAATTTTTGAGAGCGTTGCATTTCTGTTGGGAAGTTTTCAAACAGCCACGCATTAACCTCATTAGGAACTTCAGCCTCAGACAAACCAGCAACGCGGCCCATTAATTCATTTACCTGATCTTCACTCATATCTTCTATGCGAGTAGCAATGTCTCTGTTAAAGAAAAAGTCTGTATAGTCTCCTTCTCTAGCAATAGCTCTAAGTTGCGCTTTAACTATTGCTTCTGCTCTCGGCTTTTCAGGAGTGCTAATGGGGCGAATAGATATCTTAACTTCTTCGGTTATTCTTGTTTCCATAGCCGCATTAAAAAGTTTTCTGCTTAAAGGATCATTTGGGTTTTTGATTGTCAAACCCATTTTTTCAGCAATAGCTACTTCATCTGCACTTAAAGGCCCAGTTTTAAGACGTTGCTCTCTAATCTCACCTTCAGCTTTTTCTATTTTTAACCTAGCTTCTGTATCTTGCCTTACAGCTTGTCCAAGGCCCGCAGCCTCTAATGAGCTAACAGTCTTTTCATACTGCTCACTTTCAGGATCTAAACTTGCAAGAATATCTGAGCCTGCAGCAATACGTTTTTCACGCAATGTAGCATCTCGCTCAAGAGCCTGAACATCTGTCTGATACTGCATAGTTGCAGCTTCTGCTACGGCTGCACCGTTCTGCTTCATCACACCAAGCCGCTGCTGCAAAGCTTTTTGTACCGCAAGCTCTTGATCTGATAGTGGGCCTACTTGATTTTGATACTGCTCAAGCGCCTGCTCAGTCTTCAATATTGACTTAGCTGTATTGGTTTGCTGCTGCGTTTGGGTTGCTGCGCGTTGACCAGAAACAGTTGATAGCCCTTCAGTAATCAACCCTCTAGCTTGGCTACTTTTAGTTCCCGTTAACATTCCATCAAGCGTCTGAGTCACCTCATTAAGAAGCCTCATGTCGCCTTGCTCTTGGGCTACCTGCGCTTTACGCAAAAGCTCTAGCGTAACCTCTTCAGTTGCACGCTCTTCTGCCTCTTGCTCTCTGCGCTCTACGCCAAGCATCCCCGCACCAATAGACATACCCGCTGCCCGAGCAAAGTTCGGGTTAGCCAGCTGTCCTAGTACAGCGCCGCTTAGTCTTAAATTTGCACCTCTAGCCATGGCTTAGCCCTCTGGTTATAAACCTTTAAAAATGTCTTTAACAAAATCAAATAACCCACCGTCACTGCTTTGTGCACCAGCTGCTAATACCCCAGCACCTACATTACCGATAAGGTTGGCTTGTCCCAGACCGGATGCTAACAACGCATCAACGGCTGTCATGCCTGTCTCACCAAATAATCCAGTACGGAACTGTTGAGATTGCTCTCTTAGTTTGGCAGCGTTAAGTCCTTGTTGCAGCAGATTTTGTTGAGCCATCTCTGGTAACAAGCCACCCTTCAATGCAGCAATAGACTGCTGTAGCTCAGATGCCTCAAGCGCCTCGCGACCCTGCATCAACCCTAGCTCTGTTTGAGCAAAGCCTAACCCGCGAGCCTGTTGTGCAGACTGCAGGTTTTGCAACTGCCCAGCTAATGTTCCGCCAAGCCCTGTAAACTGCTGACCTAACATTCCTGCTTGCGCTTGTTCTGCCCTAGCTTGCTGCATAGCCTGTAGCATAGCGGTGTTTTGAGCCTCTGCTTGCGCCTTTGACAAGGCCAACTGCTCTGGTGTGCCGCCATATAGGTTTGTAGAAACTCCTAAACGACCCTGCGTAGCTAATCTTTCTTCAAGCTCTAATCGTCTACGCTCCTCTTCTGGCTGTTGTGCTGCCCGAATACGATTAAATACCTGTTGCTCCCTTGCTCCAACAGGCATCCCAGCTTGCTGCATAAAACCCATGCCTTGAGATATAGCAGCATCAGTAGCTCCCATCAAAGGCAAATAGCCAGGGATTTGTTGATCAAGCGTTCCGGTAACCCTACCAAGAAGATCACCGCCAATCGCGCTAGCAAAGCCCGCTCCTGCTGTTTCTCCAGAAACATCTTCTACGGCTCTAGAAAATAACCTGTTTTGAAGCGATCCAGCAGTGCCACTTAATGCTTGATTTATACCTCCCAATGACATGGCAGATGAGCCAATACCAGAAGTAACGGTAAATGGTTGGAACTGACCCCTGCTGTATAGCTCATGTGCTAAATCAACAGACTCTTCAAAAGCCCGCTCTCCAACAGATCCCAGTTTGTTATAGGCTGTATTAATCGCAGCTAAGCCAGCGATATCACCAAAAAGCGACATTAGTAAGTCCCCCCGTCTATAGTGACTGTATCTGCACTACCAAGGTCAACCGTTACATTTCCTGTAATTGTTAACGCAGGGATGGTCACTGTTCCCGTAAAGGTGGGCGAGGCAATATTAGACTTTGAAGCCACTGCTGCAACAATGGCATCAAACTCCGTATCAAACTCACTACCACGAATAATCTTATTACTATCGCCAGAGGGCAACGTGTCCTTGGCGCCAAAGTTTGTAGTTTTGCTGTAATCACTCATACCGTTTTACCTATTAACGCCAATAAATTTATTTCTTGAATCGACAAAACTGAGCCATTTATGTCTGCCTCAATTCCAATCGTAATTGCTGTGCCATTACCGCTTGCTTGCACAGATTGCCTAGTAACTAAAACACCACCTGTATACTGAGCAATACCGTATTCGCTTGCGCCAAAAAATGCAGGGCTTTGATCGCCTATAGTAATTTCATAGTTTTTAAATGCTGTTTCAAAATCGTAAGCCCATTTAACAAATACTGCTGCATCATTTAAACCAACAAATGTAGGCCGTATTTTTTTAAGTAGTTTAATTCTGCTTGGATCTCCAAACGTTAAAGCAGGACTAAAATACCTAAACCTGTAAGACGATGCGTTGTCTATATATCCATCATATTTTCCAATGCCATCAGAAGAGCCAATAAACAAAGTCCCATCTGTGTGACGCGCAAAACATTTATGACCAACAGAAGTCCATCTAGTCACTCTGTAAGCGTTGTTTTCTAATTTCCCTTTAAGATCAAAACAGTAAACAGTCTGTTGACTTGGAAAAGCTATAAGATAAAAAGAGTTTTCAGGGCTATATATAGAGCAAAGCGGTTCTGTTTCTAACGAAATAACCTCAATCAACTCAGTCTTAACGTTGACGCTCAAGTCTGATAAGGGCAAAGACTTTTCTTGAATTGTTCTGCCAAGGCTGCGAAGCCCCGCATGGGACAAAAACAATACGTCTGTACCAATACCTTGAATTGAATTGCGATCTACACAGCCAACACCAGACACGGTATCGGCTAGTTGCATTACTGCAGGGCTGTTGGCATTTTCGTAAACAAGAATACTGTGTGCGCCAAACACAACCAGCAAATTGTTATGCGCTGCTAATCCAACAATCTCGTCATAGCCATCAGGCCATGCTTTAGAGACATTTATTGAACCGCTGCTGCCGCTCGTAAAGTCAGTGCCATCAAGAAGGTCAGACCAGTAAATAGTCTGCGCTTCATTTGTGTTATCTGCTATCCAAAGTCGACCAAACGAAGAAACCGCCTCATTACACTTCAATGTAGCAGCAGTAGTATTGCTATTGACCGTACTAAATGTTCTAACGCCGTTAGCATTGTCATAAACCAGCGGGTCAAAACCTCTCTGGAAAAAATATGCTTTGTTATTAAAGTTAACAATGCGCCAGTTATTAGCCGTAATCGTGTAAGACCCTGGCGTTGCATCAACAAGGGTAGTCGTACCCGTAATAATCTTGTTATTACCCGTACTAAAAATAACCTCGTTATTATCCTCATCATAAAAATGATGGAGTCTTTGAATGTGGTCTGTTCCTAAAACAGTCTTGTTAGTAGTTAAAACATTAATGCCCTTGCGAGACGCAATACGCCCCCGCTTATCAATTACCGCATTGTCTGCAATATCTGCAAATGATGGGTCTTGCGCGATTGGAGAATCTTCTGTGTTTACCCCTTTAAATCCTGGAGCAATCAGGTCAATGCTTTGTAATGGTTGTGCCATGACTGCTCCTACGGGGTGTAAAAGATTGTTTCTTCGGGATGGCGTTGAGCATCAAGAGCTATTGCATCTGACAAATACTTATCCGCAATGGCAAAGTACTCTGGGGTAGATGTTCCGCCAGTTTCCCCTCGCTCTCTTGAAAGCAATGCAACTGCAAGGTGAATAACAGGCTGGCTTGGAATTGCCAGTGTGTCTGTATTCGCGCTTAATGTCGCATTCCTAATTACTGCTTTTGCTTTTAAGCTATACACACCATCAGGCTTGGGATACACCTCAATCTGTGCATCACCATTGGTATCAACACCTGCATAGGTGTAGTACTCAGGCGCACCAGAAGCTGTGTTTTGAATAAAAAACTTATCGTCAAACCAGTTTTGAGTTTGATATGTCATTTCTAGATTTGAAGTATCGTTGATAAGATTTAAAAGTTTTCCCTTGTCACCTGTCCCTGTTAGTGAATAGGTATAGTCATCAGCAGACGTTGTGATTGTTAGTCGAGTTCGTAGTGCAGACCAATCCCAAGCAGCTTCAACCATCTCTTTGGCGTCATTAACAAAGTCTCCCGCCATCGTGCTGTAAGCATCATTAGTAACAGATCCAACCGCGTCTTCTCGCAAGCGGCGAAGCACATTGTTTACCAGATCCAAATATGTCATGTGAACATTCCACCTGAATTGCGTTTAATTATGTCATCAAGCTCTTTTTCTGGAGTGTATGCCTCCAGTTTGGCTAGATAATCTTCATTTGTAATTGGTACGCCTGTTGGTGTAGGCGCATCAAAATCAAGGCGATACATAAAATCTTGAGCTTTTGGCGGCGTAAATCCAGAGCTAATGCCTCCGCCTAAACCAATACCTTTAAACAGATTAAGAACATCACCCTCTCCCCCAACATCCTTTGTGTCTCCCTCGCCATCTTTCACGCCGATAACGTCAGCAGCAGTTTCGCCATCTTTAGTATCAACTACCTGACCATCATCCTCGCCGCCTTCCTTGTCATCTCCGCTGCCTAGCTCGGGTTCTTTTTCTTTTGACTCTGGTTCCGCATCTTTTCCATTAATAATTTCGTTTATGGTTTCGGCGTCTTTAATTGGGTTAGCCTGCATTTCTGCCTGCGTTTCACCCTCATCATCCTTTGTATTTAAATCCTCGTCTGACTCTTCTCCACCGCTATCGCCGCCATCATCCTTGTTACCAATAATATCCCCAACAGTCTCGGCGTCTTTAATAGGGTTGGATAAAATTTCTTCCTGAGTTTCGCCATCCTGATCTTTGGTATTTAAATCTTCGTCAGGGTCTTCTCCCTCCGAATCTCCTCCGCCATCTTTATTCTCAACAATGTCCTCAACAGTCTCAGCGTCTTTTATAGGATTAGATTGAAGCTCTTCTTGTGTTTCGCCGTCCTTAGTATCGGGATCAACCTCTTCAGACTCACCGTCTTTGGTGTCTAATTGTTGTTCTTCGCCACCATCAGGACCACCACCGTCAGGACCGCCAGAGTCTTTGTTGTTTAAGACAATATCTATAATCGTGCCTAGGATTCCCTCGCCATCTTTATTGCTAACATCAACGTCTTGAGACTCGCCATCCTTGCTATCGTTACTGCCTTCTTCCCCATCCCCATCACCATCGCCATCGCCGTCACCATCACCGTCTACTCCGTCCTTGGTGGTATCCGCTAAGGCAGAGTCTTCAGCATCTTTATCAATGCCTGCGTTATTAGCTACATTTTCAGTTGTATCTTTTTCAAGCTGTTCAGCAGCGTCAGCATCCTTGTCTTTTTCGGTTTCTTCGGCGCTGTCTTTTTGAGCGTTTTCAAGGTCGGTATCTTTTTGCTGTTGTTCTGCGTCATCTTTTTGACGCTCTGTATCATCCTTTTCTGACTGCTCAGCATCCTTGCCAACCTGCTCTGCATCTTTTTCAGCCTGCTCTGCTTCAGTGTCTTTGTCAGCTTCTGCGTCCTTATCTTTCTCTGCAGATTCGTCAGCATCTTTGTCTTTCTCTGTTTCTTCAGCATCCTTTTCAGTTTGCTCGGCATCTTTTGCTTCAGACTCTTCATTCTTTTCTGCGCTTTCAGCATCTTTCTGGTCTGACTCAGCATCTTTATCGCTCTGCTCTTGAACATCCTTTTCTTGCTGTTCTGTCTCAGCATCTTTAGTTGCTTGCTCAGCGTCTTTTTCAGCCTGTTCCGCTTGATCTTTTGCGGTTTGTTCAGCCTCTTGTTCTTTTTGAGTTTCTTCAGCGTCCTTTTCTGTATCTTCCGCATCCTTATCGGCTTGCTCTGAGTCTTTGTCTTTCTCTGCCTCTGTAGCGTCTTTCTCTTGCTGCTCCGCAGCATCCTTATTTGATTGCTCTGTGTCTTTAGCTGACTGTTCAGCAACATCCTTTTCAGTTTGCTCAGCTTGATCTTTATCAGCTTGTTCGGCCTGGTCTTTGGTTAGTTGCTCCGCAGCATCTTTGCTGGACTGCTCGGCAGTTTCTTTACTAGACTGCTCCGCGTCTTTATCATTTTTTTCCGCATCATCCTTTTCTGCTTGCTCAGCATTGTCTTTAAAAATTTGCTCTGCAGCAGAAGTATCCTTGTCAAACTGTTCTGAATCTTTGTCAGCTTCAGCATCCTTTACAGCCTCCGCATCTTTTTCAGCCTGCTCTACAGCATCCTTCCCAGCCTGCTCAGCCCAATCCTCAACATCGTCCGCATCGTCATCATCAAAATCGTCTAAGTTTGGATCAAACTCGTCTTCAAATTCATCAGTTGTAATTTCAGCATTACGAAGAGCCTCTATAAGACCTGTAAGCCTTTCAATTTCTTGCTGACGATAAATACGATCCATTTCATCGTATTCATCAGCAGGGTCAAAGCTAGCAAGAAAGTCAAAAAGTATTTGCTCAAGCGCAGCAATTTGCGCGTCTCTTTCTCCGGCAGTCAAAGCCATTACTTTTTATCCTTCAACGCAATTAGTTTGTCAGCACCACGAATACCAAACGATGCAGATACCGCCATAAACAATAGATACTGATACCAATCAGGAAGCCTATTAAGCTCTTCAAAGGCAATGCCTATTCGATCTAGTATCTCTACGTCATTCATACTAATGCCCCACATAAGGGCAACCACAGGCGCCGACAGCAACAAAGTAAACCACTCATCCTTCCATGAGGTAGCAGTGGCAGATGCCATTAGCTGCTCCCAAGATGCAGTATTCTGAATAATCTCCATCTTGGCTGTGTGCACCGCTGCTTTTTCTTCGGCCTTATTCTTAAGAATCTGACCAAGAAGGCTAGATACGGGAGCTATAAAAGCCTGCCACATAACCTACTTCACCATGTAAACAACAAAAGATATGCAAGCACTAACAACAATCCAAAAGAATCGCTCAGCGTTTTTAACAGAGCTTGAGTTGGCTAACACAGCCCCCTCTAGCTCCCGTATATCATCTTCCTGATCGTCTAGGCGTTTTTCATGCCTATCCATACGCTTGAACACAGATAAAATCTGCTCTTCGACGCGAGCAATCTGTGATACAGCTTCAGTCAGCTTGTCTAGCTTCTGCTCTATTCGATCTAATCTGTGTTCTTCCATAGTATTCATTGTTTAACCAAGTAGTCGTGAGTAATGTATGTTTAAAGCTGCACCCACGACATCGTTGATTCGTCCCAGAGGTATTGGTTCCCATCATCTGGGTAGGCAACTGGCGCATTCCAAGCCAAAGTATCCTCATCAAACAGCCATGAGTTATACGGCCGTCTTGCATAAAACTCGGCACGTTTGAGTTGTGTAAATTCCTCTTCGGTCATTGTTCCGCATACACCAACAAGATCAGTGTCGGCATCATCATTACAAACGCCGTAATACTTCGGGGCAGTTAGGTACACGCCGTTGTTGTCTGTTGCAACAGGCCAGTTTGATTCATCAACCCAATGCAATACAAGCCCATCTACTTTGGGGAAAGAAGGCCCAGTAGACATTGCAGACTCAGTGCAAATAATTCCTGTCACAGCATCAATATGTGTTACGCAAATATACATAGTGCCCCCTAAACAGCAACCCTACGAACAGCCCGTACTTTTAACGATTGATCGTAATCTCTAGCAAAAAAACGTCCGTTAGTTCTAGTCGTTCCAAAAACATCACTAGAACCACCGGCCTCAGTGCTTGTAAAAAATATGCCCGACTGATCAATTTCTTCGCTTTGACCGCTTTGAAAAGAAGTCACAGTGGTTGTTGTGGGAACAAGAGAAAAAGTATCGCTACCAGAATCGTAGTTTGTATAGCTAGAACCAGACCTAGATGGAACTGCATTCGGGTTATCGCCAAAATTTGTATCATTTTGTGAATTACTAGGCTTTAAGTTGTAATACAAAATTTCCATTTCGTTTTTTGCAGGAATATACCAGTCTGTAAAGCCTCCAATGCTTAACCCGCTTACCCATTGTTTTGCAGGATGGCTTGAGTTAGTTGGCATAGAGTTAGTGTTAGACTGCCCATCTACAACCGAGTCAATACCAGAAATAGTTGCGCTAGCTCCAATAGTTGTCTTTATTTTTACTGAGCTATTTTGACCTGATGATTTAGGGGCAACAATCAAATAATACTCAGTGCCACCATCATTTACCTTTCCAGCATAAAAACCACCACCAAAAGCCTCGCCAATTGCTTCCGGCCCTGCTGGGCCAAAACTTGCCCCTACAAAAGAACACAATATACCGCTCATTAACTTATGTTCCCTGTCAAAACGGCCACCGTACCGCTAATAAACAAAATGTTACAGACGCCTCGCGTTGCAAGCGTAACTGAGGCAACATCGGTATTGTCTCCTGCAATATAAGCCGTGGTAATCGTGCAAGTTACTGTAATGTCACCAGATGTGTTATTGAATAATACAATTACGTCACCCTCTGAAAACGTAGCGTTAGGAATGGTAATTGAGCCATTACTCCCCACTTGGACATACTTGCCAACATCGCCTGTGGCTAGAGTGTAAGAGGCCGTTTTTGTGCCAACTGCGGGTATCTCTCTAAAACCAATTTCGCTTGATGTGCCAGGGACTGAACTTGTAAACGCCAGCTTTCCACTGCCGTCTGTTTTAAGTAACTGTCCCGCAGAGCCATCAGCATTAGGTAACTCCAAGGTATAAGTAGCCGCCGCTGAGTGGGGTGGCCCTTTCAGCGTTACACCGTGGCTATTAGACTCACAGTTAAAACGAACAGCACCAGGATTAGTATTTCCATATAGCTCTGTGTATCCAGTGCCATTTGGAAACAGCTGAATATTTCCATTGGTGTTTGTAGATTTAATTGCATTCGCATCAAGCTGAATGTTATCTACGTCTAACTCATTGACTGTTACCTCACCTGCAGATCCATACACTACCGCCTTACTGTTGACCACAGTATCAGCAGCCGAACCATCAGTAAGATTCAACTCTGCAGCAGTCGCTGTAACTGCGGCTAAATCTGCAATTGTTCTAGCATTGCTCATGTTTTATTACTCCGATTCTGGCTCAACCCAATCGGGGTTTTGCGTCCATGTAGTTCCGTCAAACGTGTACTTGTTGCCCACCCAATCAGCGCGGGTATTAGCTAGATTTTCATAAACTGTTGCGGTATCTGAGTTTAAATCCCAAATAACAGACTCTACTGGATCGCCAATAGCAATATGATCAGAAGCCTTAGCAATCACCACACTGTCATCCAGCAAATATTTTGATAATCCAGTTGCAGTTTCTACAATAGTTTTCATGCCTTACCCCTTAATAATAAGCTTTGTAGCTGATACGGCTGTTCCTGCAATCACGCTAGGATCGGCGGCAGTCAAGCCAAGTGACCCATCAGTTTGAACAAAATACTGTTGTCCAGCCGTTAAGCTACTCTGAGCATCATCTACAGCGCCTACAATCTGGATAGTTGCAGATGCGCCATCAGAGTAAGCCGCATTGGAAATTCCAATGTAGTTTTCTGCTGTTAAATTGGTAGAAATTACTTCGGTTTGATAAACAATAGCAGTGCCGTAACTACTGTTCCCGTCATCTCTGAAAGCTATAACAACCTTTTGGGCATTTGAGTCATAAGCAGAGCCTATGTAATAAGTACTCGCACTTTCAAAAACAAAAGGTGTAGCAAAGCTAATTGATGTACCGCTCACACTTCCACCAACAACTGTGCCATAGTTGGAATTTGTCCCATCCTGATAAGAGAAAACAACTTTTTGGGCGTTAGCATCATAAGCGCCACTAGTCTGAGCTACAGATGCAGTCGCCCATACAACACCTGCGCCATAAGAAATAGATGTTCCAGATATAGTTCCAACCTTTGAAACACCATAGTTACTAGTTCCTGCATCTTGGTAGCCTAAAATAACTTTCTGAGCGTTAGAGTCATAAACAGCCGCAATCTGGCTAGTGCCTGCAGAGTTAAAAACTGCGTGAGAGCCAAAACTAATGGATGTACCACTAATAGTCCCTACAACAGACGTTCCATAACCACTGTTGCTACCATCTCTGTAAGCTATAACAACCTTTTGCGCGTTAGCGTCATAGGCAATATTATTGTAAGTAGTGTATCCAACCTCATAAGGCTGTTCCGAACCAAAACTAATTGATGTGCCACTAACGGTTGCTACTATAGCAGTGCCATAACTATTGTTTCCGCCATCTCTATAAGCGATAACAAGTTTCTGAGCATTAGCATCATAGGCTATTGCTATGCTGTCAGTTATTGCATTATTAAATACAGCACCAGACCCAAAACTAATAGAAGTGCCACTAACAGTTCCTACAATTGCAGTTCCATAATTAGAATTTCCTTTGTCTTCATAGACAATAACAACTTTTTGAGCATTAGCGTCATAAGCAATATCAATCGACTCACAATTTCGAGTTTCAAATACAACGGGAGTGCCAAAGCTAATTGATGTACCGCTAACTGTTCCCACGACAGCAGTACCATAAGTGGTAGCATCGTCCTTGTAAGCAATGACAACTTTTTGAGCATTAGCGTCATAAGCAACT
>Ga0070754_10003014_pt1 | contig 12102 bp, 15 predicted proteins | sample VirMetDEL_Sep_01_FD_75181 | JGI IMG/M metagenome (GOLD analysis project Ga0070754, IMG submission 75181) | Aqueous microbial communities from the Delaware River and Bay under freshwater to marine salinity gradient to study organic matter... | ecosystem: Environmental > Aquatic > Marine >... | reverse complement strand
TTTTTTAGGGTATTTTTTAATGAATTTTTTAAAGTTTTTCTTTTTAGTTATTTGTGGGTTTTTCATTAAGTCAAAATAACCCTCTAAATCTTTGCTATATTTTAGTAGCTCAAAATTTTTAATTCCCTGGTATTCTAAAACTTTTTGTGTATTTTCAAAATTTTTATGAATATCAACACCATAACACTTTTTAAAAAACTTAGAGGCAACTGACATTAGCCTGCCTCCTCCAAAACCTATTTCTAAACAATTTTTATCTTTAGTGTTTCCCATATGAGAAGTGATATCTTCAGTCATTATTCTATAACAAAAGTCTTGCATTCCTGTTATTTCAAATTCTTTTAGAGATTTGCACTTATCAAACCAGCTTAAAAAACTTACAATGTCTTTTTCATTGTGTTCTTTTTTAGACCAATATTTATTAGAGCTTTTCTCTAGCATATATACTCCCTGTTTTTAATTCTCTTAATAACTGCTTTTGTACCTTCTTCTATTTCAAAGAATTCTGACATTTTATTGCTGTAGGTCATGGTTCTTTCATCTAGCTCTTTTTGATTTTTTAAAACTCTATTTACTTCTAAAATAAAATCTCTATCACTCTTAAATCTATCGTAAATTATCATTGAATCTTTTGCATCTTTGGGCATATAGCTAATGTTTTCGCCAATAGGAAGTGTATAAGCCATTGCCATTTCTAGATGTTTCATATACATTGAATCCAGATTTCCTGAACATGTAATTCCCATTTTATATTCTGATAGGAATTCTATATATTTGTTATTAATAAAGTTATGCCGCATTGAGCTTTTTGAAGATCCCCAGCCAGGATGAGGTAGATATTGTATCGTGTACTTTAGGGACTCGATATTTTCTTTGTTGCATAGCATGTTTAATATTTTATATCTAACAGGATAAGAAGCCTCTGCCATCTGACCTGTTCCTATAATATCGCATTTTTTTGATATACTTTTGTAATCTTTTCTATTTTTAAAATCTAGAAGATGGGGATATGATATAGAGTCTATTTTTCTTTCTTTTAAAAAAGATGCGTGCTTTAAACTAGGATAGCAAAGTAAAATTTCATCAAAACAATTATCTTCAAATAGATTAATTTCACTTTTAAATAAAACTTTGTCTACTTTTGCAACATCAATATTTCTTAATATTTTTCTACATTTAAGATTTTTAATTTTTCTAATCTGGCTATCATTATCAAGACCTATCCAGACAATTAAAATGTCTTCTTTTTTAACTGTTTTTAGAAATTCATCTTGAAAAAAATCTTCATTAAACATAATCTTTGCACCGTTTTTTTGAAGATATTCTGCAGGCATTTTTACATGATTGCTGATTGGAAACATATCAGGAATTTTCTGTGTTTTTAAATCTCTATGAGATTCTTTAAATGTAACATATATCATTCTTCTTCTCCTATTTTTACTTTTGGTCCAGTTTCCATAGCTTTTGACTGTGGATATTTTATTTGATCACCATTTTCATCTTTATGAAAATTCCACCCTAGACATTTTACAATTTCAGGATAAGAATAGGGAGGTTTTTCTGATTTTTTTAGAAAAGATAAATACTCCTTAAAAGATCTATTTTTATAATAAGTTTCATCCTCAGGATCTAGATAAAAACCGTATCTATATTCTTCTCTTATAAATGCATAACCACCCCTAGGATCATTCCAGACAGTCGCAAACAATGGAATGTGAAGCTTAAGGTTTACAATGTTGTGATTTAGTTTTTTTCTATTGTATTCAAATATTTTTTTTGCATACCATGTTTCAGATCTTCCCCAAAACTCTTTCTGTTTAGGCCAGTCAACAGGATATAATCCGCAAGTATCAAAAATATCTTTTTTAAAAAAACCCATTGTAGGAAAATGATTATTTTTAGTTAGCCATAAAATCTCTTTGTTGTCTTTAAGGTTTATTTCAACTCTTTGATTCTTTGTATTGTTTAATATTGTAGAAGTTCTTACAGCATTGACGTCAAGTGATGGAACATCTGTCAAGCTAAAACAATGAACAACGTGATCCAGTGTCTCTTTGTCAAAAAGAAACTGCTGATCATCCTGAAGAAACAGTATTATGTCATTTGAAGAATTTTCAATTATTATATTTTTAGCAATATATTCATCATTAACCCAGTCTCTTTCTTCAACGCTTCGACAAAAATATAAAGCACCAATTCTTTTAGATTCTTTTTTTAAAAATTCTTTAAATCCTTTTTCTTTTGATCCATTGTCAACAATGATAACTTGATTATCTAGTAGTATTTCATCACCTAGACTTTTTAAAAGAGATTTTGTATATTTCATTCTATTGCATGTAGTAATTCCAATAGTTATCATTTTTTTGCCTCTTCTTTAAACATTTCTCTAAAGGGGTCCATTCCTTTATTTTTAATTGATATTTCTTCACATTTTTGGTAAAGATACTCAACGTCAGGAACAGCTTCTGAGTATTTTTCAAATTTTCTTACCGAGTTTTCACTCATTAGTTCTTTAGCAAGACCTACATCAGTTGATACAATAGGTGTTTTACATAAACCACATTCAACAATAGCTTGAGGACCGCCTTCATATCTTGCAGTAACCATATACAAATCAAGAGAATTATACATTAAATTTAATACATCATTATTAGGAAGTTTTTTGTATGTATACGGTACACCTTCCTTTTCTAATCTTGAAATTATATATTGTCTTCTCCACCCGCCTAATAAAACATGTATGTCAGGATTTTCTTTATACATTTCAATGACTCTATCTGCAAATAGATCGGGTCCCTTTTCAAGCTTAGGTGTAATAAGATCAGAACCCTCAGTGTCTCTTTGAAAGCTTCCAACTATATATTTGTCAATAGGAAGGCCTAATACTTTTCTGGAAAACTCTTTGTCCAAGTTTCTCCACATCTCAGAGTTTGCCCAGAAAGGAAAAGTATAGATAGGTTTTTTGGTTAGATTTTTAATTTGATCTCTTGTTTTTTCACATGGAACATGGTAAAAATCAACAAATTGATCTCTTATCAGCCACTCTTGCATTGCTTTGTCGTTAAATTTTTCTGGAACCAAGTGGTGGACTGATGCGCATACTTTTTTATTTTTTAAATAATCCAAAGGAATTTGATTCCAGCACCAATCTGCCAGAAGCCAAATAATGTCACATTTTTCCAGACTATTTGTATAGGTTTTTAAATTATTATCGTTCCATTCTTTTACAAATCTATCACAAATCCAATTTTCTTTAGGTGGCAAAGCAAAAATTCTCATTTCATAATCTCCAAGTATTTTCTTGCAACATTTTCAATATCAAGGTATTGACAACTAACTTCTATTTTATCTAAATCTATTTTTTTAATATTGATTTCATAAGGATTATCATAGTCAGTTAATTCAAATTTATACGGTTTTATCTCTGGTATGACTATTCCGTTTTCTTTTACTATTTCCGCAGTGCCTCCTGAATCTGTGCAAATTACTGGGCAACCTTGAGAAAGAGCTTCAACAACAACATTTGGACAATGATCAAGCCAAGCTAAATGAATCATCCAGTCGGAGTGTCTATATATCTCTAAGCATTGCTGATGTGATAGATTTCCTGTAAAAATAATACTATTTTGAAGATGAGGCTTTTCAACGATAACATCAGGATTTTTTCCCATTACAATCATTATGTCGTCTTCTCTTCTATTTTTTATAAAAAAATCTATATTTTCTTTAAGTCTTTTCTGTCTATGCCAAGAAGCTGAAGAAACAAAAATTTTTCCTGGTATGTTTTTTCTTATCTCTCCAATGTTTGTAAGTGGGTTTTTAATTACACTAGATTTTAAGTCTATTCCGTTATGAATAACTGATCCTTTTCTTGAGCCCCAATGTTTTTCAGTCATATTTTTATCAAATTCTGACTGCCAAACTACATGATCAGCATTATCATAAGCCCGTTTTATATTTCTATTATGAGTTTCAAACTGTTCAGGTTTAAACCATATTCCATCAAGTCTATGAATGAATTTAGAACCAGGCATAGGGTTGCAATCTGGTTCTATAAAACATAAAAATACATCATACTCTTTTCTATTATTCTCTATTATTTCGTGACCTAGTTTTTGAAAACTATTTGCCAACCTAAAACCAAAGCTGTTTGGTCCTGAATTTGAGCTAAAATTAACATTTGAGAAGTATATTTTCATTTAATTTTTCCATGCATTCTTTCCAGGACTGCGTTTTCATATTGTTTTTATTATATGCACTTAACTCTATTTTTTCAACAAGACTGCTAAAAGATTCAAAAATAAAATCTTTTCCTGTAAACTCGCAAGCTCCTCCACCTTCAACATAAGAAAATGTAGGTATACCGCATGCTATTGACTCTAGGACATGATTTGGGCCAGGATCGTATCTTGATGCAGTTATATAAACGTCGTATTTTCCTAGTTCCCTGGCTAGTTCTTCTCCAAACAAAGGAGGAATTACTTTGGTATTTTTAAATGTTCCTCTTTCTCTTCCGATATAAGTAAAAGTTATATCATCTCTTTTACCGCAAAGATCATCAATCATATCATAATAATCAAAACCTTTCATAAAGTTATCTGACCAATGATGTGTAACTATGTTTGTTTTTCCATTGTTTATTTTTGGTTGAGGTTTGTAATATTCAAATACACCGTTGATCAAAATTGAATTATCTTTGCATTGCCAGCCTTTTTTCATATGATAGGACATCATCCATTCTGATACAAATATTGTTTTGTGAATATATTTTGAACATTCTTTTAATAAAATATCAATATCTTTTGTTCCCTTTCTAGCATCACACTCATTTATTCTTTGAATTATTTTTGATTTTGGATTAAATCTATTGTATTCTATCGCTTCATTTATTGATATTTGATCTCTATCATATCTGGGGTCCATAATAAAAACAATGTCAGGGTTTTCGCTTAGAGAATTTACAATATTGTGACCAAGCTTTGGAATATATTCATGGAAAGCTTTGACAAAATTATTTCCTCCTCCCCAAGGCCCCTCTATATGTTTTCTATTAATTAAAATTTTCATCTTCTATCCTCAAATTTAAAATTAAAAAACAATATGTCTTCTTTAAATAGATCTTCTATGATTTTAATAGTGTCATCTTCATAGTATTTTGAATAATGTTCTCTTTTTTTACCAGCGTTTACTTTTTTAAGGCTACCTTTAAACAATGTTTTATCTTTAATATCAGAAAGTTCTCTCTCTAGACTTGAAACTTTTATATATTTATCACATCTTATTTTTCCATTAATTTTTAGCATTTCAACAATTGGACCAGATGACAATCGTTTTCCAACAAGAGGTGTAAGCCCATTATTATTTTTAATAGCGCGTATTGCATTGTTAAAATCTGATTCTTCATATCTTCCTGGATCAATTCTGTTAATAATGTCAAAAAACATAGAGACCATTCTTTCCCAAGGGTTTCTTATTGTAGTAAAAATGAAATAATCTTCAATATTTACTATTTTAGAATAATCGTAAAGAGACTTGTGGTCTGATTTTAATCCTTCTTTGAAACCAAATATTGCATTTTCAATAGTTTTTCCTGCACATTTTGAAGGGTGTATATAAATAATTTTTCTATTTTTACAGATTGCCATTTTATACTTTATCCATTTTTCTTTTAAATATAGCCCCTTTCTCTAAGATATTCAGCTTCGGACTTTTGAAACTTTGCATCTTTTGATTCAAATGTTTTAGGTTCCATTTTTATCGTATAGTGATATGCAACCCTTGGTTCAAAATGCCAGTTCCCTTGTGCATTCCATAAAGCAGGTAAATACATAGCCTGATCTCCAATTCTCTTAAAGTATTCTCCGTCCTTGTTTTTATAATTTTCTTCTTTAATATTCTGAACAAGGTCTGCTCTGCAAGTTTTTAAATGAGAGCTTACCCAAGGATGAATGTAAGGATTTGCATCTTTAGGTAGAGGGCCAGATATATTATTATCTGTAAAAGACCATCTATGTGCTGTCCATATCGCCCTAGATTGCGTCTGGTTGTATCTTTCATTTAAGATATATAATATATCCAAATCAGTCAACCAATCGTCTCCATCGAGGCGACAGATAATGTCAGATGGATCACAGAGTTTAATCATCTCTGAAACATTTTTTACTTCCCACTTTTTCTCTTCATTGATATGTAAATCAATTTTATCTTTTAAACCGAAAACCTTTGTTATATTTTCAATAATTCTAGGAGTTTCGTCATTAGACATATCGTCTTTAATAATAATTTTCCAGTTTGCATAAGACTGGCTGATCACTGACAATAGAGATTGAGCTATTGTGTTTTGAGCATTAAAAGCTGGCATCAAAAATACAAATCTGTTTTTCATCTATTATAGTCATCCTTTAGTCTTACAACATCATTAATTTCAGGTGAACTAACTTCAATTAGTCTTGTTACTTTACTACCATTTGGAGCACCAAACCTGTGAATTTGTCCAGGTTTAACATGATAAACGGTTCCTTTATTAAAAATAAACTTTCCAGTATCGTCTTCAGATGTCCATACTATTAGCTTCCCTTCAAGCACATATATAGTTTCTTCTTTTTCTTCGTGATATTGTAGGCTCAATCTATGACCTGGAAGAATTGTCAGTATCTTTCCAAGATATTTATCAGTTTGTGCCCATACCTCTTCGTATCCCCACGGTTTTTCAACTTTTTTCATTTTAAATACTCCTTCATAACTTCTGGATGATCTTTTTCCACTGTTATCCAAGGTGTAGGAGTTGTAAAGTCTACTTTTCGATGGAATATCCAGCCTCCCATTTCCTTTTCTAGCTTATCAGCCAATTCCTTAATGTCATTTTCAGAAACTTTTGACCATTCTTTTTCAAAAAACATATTATTTTCAGGTGTATCTTCCTGACTTATGTCATAAAGCGACTGCCAGTGTCTCGACCAGAACGTCTTATATGTTTTAATCTTTCTTTCAATGTCATACCACGAGTAGTGAAAAACGCCTGGAAAGTAGTTTATTACATTGTTAAACCAGTTTTCATAAACCTCTTGTCCTTTAGCGTCTCCTGAAAGTCCTGACATTTTTACATTATGAACCTCTTGTGTATAGAAGTTAACGAAAGGAATTATCGAGTGGTCTTTTTTATTAATGTAATCACAACCATCAGTTCCCTGTGCAGCATATAAAGATCCGTTTTCATCAATTTTTCTAAACTGAGCGGGTATTCCATGTGTTATATAGTCTTTATTTCTGCTTAGTCGCCATTTCCAGGGATTAATATCCATTCTTACTTTTAAATTACTACCCCAATATTCAACAACAGGCAAGGCAACTAGATCATATGATTTAGGAGTCATTTTAATAACATTCTGTACTTTTTCATAGTCGCTTTCATGAACAATTTCGTCTGAATCTTGTTGCCAGCACCATTCTGAGGTACAATGTGACCTTGCTTCTGCTTTCTGCTGGCCATCAAATACAGCAAACCTTTTAGAATTCCAGTCTCTATTTTTTGAAACAACTTTTATTCTATCATCTTTATTCTGGAGCTTTAAGAGCTCTTCAAAAGTACCGTCAGTAGAACCACCATCAACAACTACTACTTCGTCACAGAAACCTAGCATTGACTTAATTGATTCTCTGAAGGGATACTTTTGTTTCAAACAGTTATAAGTTGTTGTATATCCACTTATAGATCTTTTTTTATTTACAGATTTATCTATTTCTTCCCAGAATATATTCTTTCTTTTTTCTAAATAACTAAATGCTGATTCTTTTGTATTGAACCATTCTTCATTTTTATGCTGAACATTATCATTAATTATTAAATCCAAACCTAATAGTTTAGCTTCTATAACTAGTCTAGGACAAGTATCATAGCCAGAAGGAAGAAATATTAAACCTTTAGATTTAGAAAGTTCAGTTAACATATCTTCATAAGAAAGATTATTAATTAATTTATATTCTAAATTATTATCTTTAGCATATTTAACAGATTCATTAGTATTTTTAATCCAGCTATTACTATTCAATATAAGATATTTACCATCAGATTTACAAGTAAGTTTTTTTAATTTATTTAAATTGGATTCTTTAAAAACTGATGAGAGAGTGAAATTATCATTACTCTGAAGAAATGGAAACTTTTTAAAATAATTTTCTTTTTGAGCATCAGACATCCAAAAAATCTTCTCTGCACCATGATAAAATGTAGAGACAATCTTTCCAACGCCTTCGTTTTCACAATTGCAATTTCCTTCCATAATTTTGTGCTTATGCTCAGATCTATACTTACAAAACTTATAGTCAAACTCAATAACAAAGTATTTTAAATTATGAATAATTGTAGGGATTAACTCCATGTTAACACCTGCAAAGTTTCCAAAGATCCAGTATTTATCAAGATTGTTTTTAATTAACTCTAAATTAACGTCTGAAGATTTAACTCTTTTAACTTCTGTCCCGTCAATTAATGCCTCAGTTGTAAGCTCAGCTCCGCCAAGTACTTCATCAGAGAAGAAATCAGATACAAAAATATAATTTACCACAAAAACTCCTTGTTATGGTAAATTATATTAATATTTGTAAATTTGTTTAAATATTAGAGCAATCTAGAAGCTTTTGTTGCTAGATTAGATCTCTCACCTTTTTCAAGGTGAACATGACCTGTCTCTTTAAGAGCACTTAACTTATCAATAACAATACTTAGTCCCGAGCTTTTTGCATCAAGATAAGGTGTATCAATTTGATCTATATCGCCTAAAAGTATAATCTTAGAATTTTCGCCTACACGGGTTATAAGTGTCTTAAGCTCATGAATAGAGCTGTTCTGCGCCTCATCTACGATTATGTATGTATCATTAAATGTTCTACCTCTTATTAGAGAGATAGGAGTAATTTCAATAGTACCTTTTTGAATCATTGTCTCATAATACATTAATGATCCATAAGCAGATCTGAAGTTATCTTTAATTGATCCCATCCATGGTTCGACTTTTTCATTAACATCTCCTGGAAGAAATCCAATATCTTTCCCAACAGCTTGCATTGTTCTTGTTACAACAATTCTCTTTTTATCTTTTTTCATAACGCTTTCAACAGCAGAGACAATAGTTAAAAAAGTCTTTCCAGTTCCCGCCTTTCCTGTTATTGTTACAAGCTCAATGTCTTTATCATTTAAAAGATGCAAGCAAAACTTTTGCTCTTTGTTTTTGGCTTCAATTGGAAATGATTCATCAACAGACATCAAAGGCCTAATAAAACCAGATTTGTTGATACCTATCATGCTGCTGCTCTCTGACTTTGCAATAACAAATTCATTTTCTAAAAGGTCATCAGAAATATCTCTTTTCATTAAAACCTTTGTCTGATAAAACTCATCTATTTTGTCTTTTGTTGTTTCAAAAGTTCTAACACCTGAAAACATGTTTTCAAAATCATTTTGATTAATGTGGTCCTTATAATAATCTTCAGCTTTTATATTTAAAGCGTCACACTTTACTCTTAAATTTATATCTTTTGTGACTAAGATAACTTCATTTTCTTCATTTGTATTTTTGATATAAAGAGCAGTTGCAAGTATTTTATTATCATTTTTATCAAGTTCAAGGTGATCAAGATCTGTATAATCACTAACTTTTGAAGAAGATTTTGTACAAACAGATATTACTTGATCTCTGTCAACACCAACACCTTCGCTTAGTTTTCCTTTTTCTCTTAAATCATCAAGAAACCTATTGATATATCTTGCGTTTTCTCCTAGCATGCCGGGCTTTTCTTTAAACCTGTCAAGCTCATCGAGAACAACAATTGGAATAACAACGTCATTTCCAGGAAAAGATGATATTGATTGTTTGTCGTATAGTAGTACTGATGTATCTAAGACAAAAATCTTTCTATTGCTCATGTAAATCTCCTTTTTATGGTAGTATAATACTATTATAAATAGGATGGAAAAATATGAAATGTTTCGAACACAATAAACAAAAAAATATTGCTTGCGAAAAAAAGAAATGCAAGCATTTTATTAACTGTAAAAAAAGCAACAACTGTACTATAATTGCTGCAAGTGAAGGACCTAAAACTCTACAAGAGATAGGTGAAATATTTAATGTTACCAGAATGAGAATCTGCCAAATTGAAAAAGATATTATGAAAAAAATTAAGGCGAAGCTTGAGGCTCCGCCCTAATCCAAAATAAAGTAAAAAACTTATAATTACTTATCTGATTCAAGAGAAGCTTTTACAACTTCAGCAGCCTTAGACTTAATAAGTCTCAAACCTTTTCTAGCACGTGTACCAGCAGATTTATTACCATTAACATTTTTAGCTACATCAAGTTCCAGAGATTCAACTAGTTTTTTTAGCTCTTCCCATTTAGTAGACATATCTTGCTTTGTAAATTCACTTTCACTCATTTTAACTCCTTTGGGTCAATTATTAATTTTTTTGAACTTTCGTTCTTACCATTGATAATATTATCAATTTTCTTCATTAAGTTAACATCTTCAAGCTCAAGTGCCAAAAGACGAATTAAAAACTTTTTTTGATATTCTGAAACACCAAAATTTAATATTTCTTTTAAAATATCACGACAAACTGTTTGTTCTTTTAATTGCTTGTTTTTCTTTAGATCATTCAAAATAAAACCTCATCATTTATAATCTCATTTGTAATTTTAAATTTTCCGTTCTTTTTTAATTGAAAAATCTTAACATTAACCTTTCCTTTAACTGTTTCTCTATTAATGATAACAGGCGTATCAAAAACATCATTATCAATTAAATATTCGATGTTTTCCCACGTAGAAACGTGAGATCCGTTAGATTCGAGTATTTTTGCTAAATTGTCATCAATAGAAAGTTTGATCTCAGGAATCGTTCTAACTGAAGTTATTGCTTCATGACTAGTCTGTATCTCTGATTTGCAAAGATCATAAACTTTATGAACAACACCGCAGTTATCGCAAATTACAAATTTTTCATTAACATTATCTTCTTCGTCCAAAGTAGAAAAAACTTCTATTTTATGAAAAACTTTCTCAGCTCTTTTTCTAAACTGAGGTAAAATGCAATGACATTGTATTAAATGCTTGATTCCTTTCATTTTTTTACTCAGATGCTTTTTGAATCTGTCCAGAAACCTTAACAAAAGCTGAATCAATTGACATTTTAATAACATTTGAAACAGACTCAGCATTAGATTTTTCAATCTTTTCCTGACTTGAAAGAGCCATAACAGCTCTATCAACTTCATCTTTCATAAATTCGACCATATTTTTAACAGCAGTCATTGTCTCTCTGCTTTTGTCTTGTGTTTTAGATTTTTTCATAATCACTCCTTTTTAATAATACAGCTAATGCTGTCAATAGACCTAATAACTGATGATATCTTATTAAAAACAAAAGGTACCTCAATTGAACTGTATATCTTTTTTACTTTATCAATATCTTTTACTTTTGTAAATACTACACCATCTCTAATTAAGCTCTTAAATCTTCTAATAAATATATCCAACTCTTCGATTATCACCGGGTTTTTTGCCATGCTATCTTTCCCTACTGATATTACAACACGATCTGATGATAAACTCTTAGATCTTTTTTCAATAAGTTCTGATGCTTCACTACCTAGATTTTTTAAAGAAAGCTCAAAAACTTCTTTTCTAACTTTTTCAAGTTTATCATAATCTTCAGGAAAGAAATCAATGCCTGAATTTGTTACACATATCTTTTTAATCTTTTTAAGGCCGCGTCTAACAAAAACAGAAATAACATCACCAAAGTCAGGAGATGCATATTCAATATCAAATATTCTAGAGATATCATTTAAAAAATGATGATTTTCCATAGAAAAACCTAGATCAATAGCCATAATGTCAACCAGTCCTCTCGCCTTATTTTCTGCAATTGTTTTTATCACTTCTGGATTATAAGCACGAGAAATCAAAAGAAAAGGCTCTTTTGATTCAAAAGCCAGGGTAAGAAAATGGTGTATTTGTGATACTGACTCAATAATTCCATCGATCATTAAAATATTTACATCTTCTCTTATCCATTCTTTTGCACAAAAGCCAGGAATAGGCTT
>Ga0070754_10003013_pt1 | contig 12106 bp, 12 predicted proteins | sample VirMetDEL_Sep_01_FD_75181 | JGI IMG/M metagenome (GOLD analysis project Ga0070754, IMG submission 75181) | Aqueous microbial communities from the Delaware River and Bay under freshwater to marine salinity gradient to study organic matter... | ecosystem: Environmental > Aquatic > Marine >... | reverse complement strand
CTTGAAAGCTCTCTATTTGATCGGTGGCTTTGTCCGGTTGAACGGTCACTTGAAGCCAACCATTTTCGGTAAATCTTGAGGTAATCATCGTTTACTTCTTTCAGCGATGATGCACGCTGGGAACAGCTCTTAGGTCGTAGTCATCGTCATGGTCAGAAGCGTAAGGTGGTGACAGTTACCGTCCCGAACTATGCAGAGTTCTCGGTAGCACTGCAGTCAGTTCGGTTGAGCGCGAGATATATTGAAGACTCAACAGGACTCAAGCAGCGTTTATTGAACACCGAGTGGGTTTGAATTAGCTGCCGTAATAGTCAGATCCCCGAGTTTGTACAAATCGATTAATCGAGTCTAAGTGCGAACCGATAGTGTCGTTAAGTTGCCTCACTCTTGTTTGTTGAGTCTGGATCGCTCGTCTCAGTTCATTACCATTATTGGTGTTGTAGAAGTGCGAGAGATTGTCATCAATTTCACTAAACATGTAGGGAAAATGCGATGTTTGCTGTACAATGACAGATTGTTGTGGCATTTGGCCCGAAATCATCACATTGCTTGCAAGCATAGCTCGTCGAGCGAGACTTGCGAGTGTATTTATTTCAGTCACCAAGTCAGCAAACTGGCGTCTTTCTGCTTGCGTAATAGGGGGAGCCGCGTTAGTGGGGGCCCTGCGCTGTACTCTGGAGATTTGCTGCGAGGCGCGAGATGGTCGTCTTTTGATTTTCTGTACAACGCGAGATCGCATATTTCGAGTATGTTTTGGATTAGGGAACATTGTGGAACCTTTCTAGCTATTTCGTTAAATGTGCTGTAAATATGCCTTATCAGATCGCGTACTACAAGTTTTAAAATTAGAGATCTGCGTGATGCGAACTTAAACACGAACCTGAATTCTGTCTTAGTTGCTTCCTAGGTGTGATACATGTGAGCTGAGATTATGTTATCTGTGTCCTTGATAACAGATGCTCTCATCGTAATAATTGACGTTTGAGTTTTGAAGGTTAAAATATGGATGCTATGTTTTGGATCATCTATAGATATACCAAAAACATATGTGTCTTCCAATGAAATCTTTAGATGCTCATTATTAAAGTAGTGCCTGCTTAAAAAAGTAGCGATTTGAGCATGCTCATATACTTTAAGGGATTCTGGAATATTTGATATAGATATTTGAGTACGCATAAGGTCACTTACGGATTGATCAAGTGGTCATGTAACACAGATTCGATGTTCTGAGAATACTCAAAATGAGAATATGGAGTCTTATCAATACATATGAAACTATGTTCGAACTTTTTAGGGACGCCCATTATCCCTAAAGGCGCACTTGTTATTCGAGCACTTAAAATAGATGCAAGGTTTACGAGAATTCCCTTTGTATCCTTGTTTCGTAATGCTGTCAAGCCACCAGCCACATTAGAACACGCAGGATTTAGACTAAACATCTCTGATAGAATATAGTCTTTCCTTGAAAACATTATAATTGGTTTTGTGGTAACTGCTCGGATAACACGCTCAAACTTACATTCACTTTGGTCATAAGCAGGCGCTAATGCGATCATCTTATGAATTGAGTTTTGAGGCACAAACTCAGCAGCCCTTAAAATGAGTCTTGCACCTAAAGAATGCCCTATAAGTGTGATGGGACATTCAGCCTGTCTAAGAAACAATCTAAGTTGTTTTGAAGCTATATCTGAAGCTTTAACCGCAGCTCTCCATGTATCTATCGACTGCTGAATCAATTTATATCGATCTCGAATATTTCGGATCTTGTTGTTAGACACACTTTGAGCATCCCACTTTATGTACGATAGCCCATAGCCTAGACTTAATGCAACTTGAGACAAAGCTTTAACCCAAGCATCGTGCTCATCAAATGTGGAGTCTTGAGTAAGGAATCCCTTAGCAAAAACAATAACTTGAGATTTATTACTCAAAGGGGGTATAATTTGAATAATTTCCGACATAAGCTAGCGCATATAAAACTACGATTTATGGAAATCTAAGTGTGAAATGACTGCTACAGCGACCTCCTCAAGGAGTCTCGTCACAATAGAATACCCGCATGCTCTATATGCACTTGTATCTGATATTGGAAATGGTGCGCGTGCAGTACGGTCAGAATCAAATGTCATTAGTCGAGCGCTCTCCCTTGGCGTTATTACCCTTACCACATCTTGATTGGAGTATGGGCATAAGAACTTCACATAAGTAGTTGATTTACCGATCAAGGTGTTTGAGAGTAATTCAGATTTCGAGTACGTATGTTCGGACTTAGTATTGGCTATCGGACTCGAAGGTAAGACTTGATGACCAAACGCATATCGACCTATAGGTATATCGTCACGGGACGTGGACGCCACACCCTGACGTTTCCTTTCAATTAAGAAGGCTCGCTGCTTCATCGTAATATTGTACTTAGGGTTTGGGATAGAGTTAACATAGTCACTAGAAGAGTAGAAATTAGGCATCGGAAGAGTGTAGGGAGGTTCAGCTTGCTCTAAAGGAATATGTGAACAGTCATTCGGAAACGTTAGTACATAGCTCGATTTGTCAGGTTCAGCATATACCATATGCTTAAACTTAAATTCAGGAGCAACATCTTTTCGGATACCAACTATGAATACTCTTTTTCGTTCTTGTGCAGAGTAGCTTGAGGAATTCAACACTTTATACGAGATATGAAACCTGCCTCCTAATGGTCCATCTTCAGCCATTAATTTTGGATACATAAGATCGTCCCAAATTCTCAAAGGTCTACCCGAACCCTCTTCATGAGCATATATTCCTGAAATGAATTCTTGCACATTTTCAAACACAAAGAATTCCGCATCACCTTGCGATACAATACGCAAAGCTTCAAATATTAGCTGCCCAAATTTTGGATCATCTAAGAGACGCTGCTCTTCGCGTTTTAGAGCAACTCTTGACATCTGCCCCATTCTGCTAAAACTTTTACACGGAAAGCCTGCAAGCACCCCTCTAAGCTTTGGGATTTCATTGTGTGTAATCTCTTGAATAAATTTGTGCTTTATCTCATCATTGAGTGGGTCAATGTCAAAATTTTCGATGTACCCATAAAGAGACGTAGGCAAGATGTCATTTGTGAGAACACAGAACTGACCTGCGACTTCAAACGCCTTTCGGAATGAGCCAATCCCTGCAAATAGATCTGCAAATGCTCCTCCAGTTCTCTCACGATCTCCTTTAGGATCTACCCATCCTTGCTGAGACATAGGCAAACTTGACCATGCTCCATTTTCTTTAATTAACAACGTGTATGCAATTAAGCTATCTATCCGAATCCACATTTTCCTCATCGCAGATAGATGCATAATGAGTTTTTCTCGTATATTCAAATACTCTTCCGTAAGCAATATCTTAGGATAGATCAGCGTTAGTAAGGTCTTCGTAAATGCTTGATTTGTAATACTTGCACCACGGAACCCATTCTGGGCTATTAGCGAACTAAATATTACAATATTCTCGTATGTCGCTTGCAGACAAGCATCTATGATTTTAACGACATCTTGATTGTCTTCCGCTTGCAGATGATTATAGAACTGTTGTGATTGGATTAGTAGCTTAGGCGCTAAAATACTTTCGAACAAGGGCTCACTAACTAAATCTACAAAGGATGACCTTAGCGTCTCTGTAAATTGTGGAATACTGAAGTACGGAACATATTGTTGATTTTGAGAAGAAAACGTAAACGTTTTTTCTGAAAAGCGCCTAAGGTTCACTTTTTTTTCAGATAATATATGTGGGAAATATTCCCCTATAAACTCTTCTTGGTAATAAGGTGAATCTGCGAGGTGTTTACCTCTTTCTGGAATCAAGTGCTTCATAGTATATTGTGGAATGCGTAGCAAATTGCCCATCGCAAGCTGTGTTAGTATCTCTAAACCTTCCATAAGCGACTCCTTGTGCGTTTGCTCAGAGCATCAATGCCCACCAAGCTTCTTGTGCATTAATTCTAACAGATCCGAAGTTCCCATAGCTAAATATAAATTGGACAGGATCGCGATTGTTTGAAGATCTTGTTGCGTAAAGTCCGTAAGGTAAACGTATACTTTCCATAGATCTAAGAGATTGCAAATCTTGTGGATTTTCGTATTGATAACTAATGAGATCGTATGCTGATCTTATTGAATGCGTATCCGCATGATTGAATAGAGAACTAGGAAGTGTAGAGCTAAGTGTGACGCGATCATAATCATTTGAGCGAATAAACACAGTTTCGTTTAATAGCTTAGAGAGACTTTTTGTAAGAAGAATAGGGTTATTTGGAGAAAGGTCGGATTCATAATAATTGGCTTCAAGGAAGCCAAGCACATCGTCATGAATTCCCTCTACGGATCCATATTTGATCTCTAGAACAGAGGATATTTGGGAAGCCAAGTCTTCAGATATATAGCTAGGTTTAGCATCGCCAAACCACTTACTTGTAAGTATGCTAAACTCGTATTCCTCGATAGTAGAAGATTGCTCTCTAGCATTCTCAAACTTCGAAAACTCTTGAAATACCCTACTATAGACAAAATGTTCATCATCGAAGTCATCAGTTTTTAGAGACAAATCAAGATTAGAATAAGTTATGCCAGTTTGAAGGGAGATCGCTCGTTTGACAATCTCAAGCACCACAATCGAAAGCCAAATCCCTTCAGGATAACCTAAGGGCGTAGTTTTAAATATAGGGTCACAAACAAGTGTGTTAGATTGAGCATCGTATTCAAACCCACCAGCGCTATCTACAGGTGAACATCGAAGTCTAAGTGTTTTAGTGAGGGCTTGACAAAAGGCTACACATGCAAGCATATAGTCTATAGAAACCATACGGTCAGCTAAACTAGATAGTACAGAATCAGCTAGAACACTAAGGTTTAGATGTATAGATTCCTTAACCGAATTGTGAACTTTGGCGTTCATAATGTGTGCAGAGATTTTCGGAACTGTAGTTGTCGTAAGAACCATAATGTTGGTCTACCTTTGATAAGACGAGTTCTATATATGGGGAAGCTCCAAGCGTTTAAGCTTAAAGCGAGGATTTCGATTTTTGATTGTCCATCCAAGCATCTGCTAATCGCTTACCCTCTTGTATGTCTTGAAGAGAATGAACGCCTAAATGAATACGGCTTACAGCAATTTTATCTGCTAATCGATATAACTCTAGGTATTGATCTTCTGTGAGGTGTGTGAGGCTAGATATCTTGTTTGCAACAAATCTAGAAAGAGCAGAATGTCCTGAAGGGTAGCTTGGGCCGTGACCCGATATAGACTGCTTATAAATTGGGTTAATCTGTATACCTACCTCTTCAGCAATTATATATGGACGAGGAATGTTGAATTTAAGTTTTAGCTTCAAGATCTCAGCCATAAAAGGGAGACTGTCCTTTTGGATTTGAGAATGTACATCTTCTGACAAACTAAGTCCTGCATTTAGCTCTAAGAACTTAATGTATGTATCTAGGTCAAATCGGTCTGCAAGAATTGCAAACTCGGTATCCGATTGATCAGCAAGCTCCATAATTGCTGACACTTGGAATGTTAAATTAATTAAGTCTCGTAAGCTAGCTTTAGGAGGCTTAGGCTCAATAATCTGGGACATATTCGATCCTTGCGTACTTTTAAGCATTATTTAAGCTCGCCACGATTATAACATAGCATACGCTCACATGCAAACAAGGGGTCACTAACTGTGTTTGCAGTATTAGTGTGTGTTATGTTATCTTAAGTCTCCAAACCACTCTTTGCCATATGACCTTTGAGGTATCAAGATGCATCATCGTAGCAACCCAAAAGAAATCCCACTCTCGATTTCAAAAATAAAGAGCCTTGCAGACAACGGCTACACAGACGCTCAGATAGCTACCATCTTGAAGGTATCCCCTGGGGTCATTACGCGACGGTTAGATAACCTTGGGTATGTACGAAAAGACAAACATGGATTTACGATAGATGAATCTCGTCAGCGAGTGACAATTCCTAGTCTTGAGCTTAGAAGAGTTCTCGAACGCACAAACTCAATACCTAAAACTGCCGAGCATTTCAACACATCAACCGCAACAATTCGAAATCGTATGGCTTACTATGGGATCCCTGCTCCAAAAGGGGCTACTCGTGGACGCCAATCTATCGATATCCCTAAAAGCCAGCTTGAATCTGTATTAAAAGCTCAAGGTTTTAATATCCAAAAGGCTGCAGATGTGTTAGGTGTAAGCACAACTCTCGTTAGAAGCCGAATGGCTCAGCTTAGTATTGAAAAACCCGACCCTTGCGAAAAAGAGAGTTTTGATCTTGAAGCCGCAGAAATCGCTTACCGCTCAGGTGTCCCTCTCTCTGTGATCGCGCAGCAATATGGCGAGAGTAGCTCATTTATTCGTAAATGTCTAGACAGCGTAAACGTGCCAATTAGACTTCAAGGGAAGCCGACAAAGGACTCTAATTACAATCGATATCTCGCTCAAAAAAAGAAGTACATCACATTAACGAGAGAGATTACTGACTTAGGTGAGAGAGCTGAGCTTTTAAATCAGATATCCGTAAATGAGAACATCAAAAACCCTGCGCGAGACTATTTAACGATTGAAGTTTTGTATGTTGGGTGTAAGCTCACTCCCCAAAAGATAGCAAAGAAACTTGGGGTTACGCCTGCTCAAATAAATGAGTCTTTAGACTTTATAAGAACCCACATCAACCCTCGTATTGACGAAGATCGAGCAATGACTTTCGCTCAACTAAATGCTCGCCAAAACGCAGCGTCTGCAATGGCGGAGTCAAGTATGTTCGACCTTAGCCGAGTTGTGTCGTTTTCTTCGGGATATATTGTAGCGGATGTTTTAGATCGAGCCTTGGCATCTAAGAATCCTAAATATGCGAATGCATCAAGCGGAACTCGCGCAGCCATAACCTTAGTGTCTACATTTACGGCAAGTGCTGCAGCATACTCCTTTACTCAAAGTAAGCGTGCAATCTCTTTTGCGGGAGGTGCGCTTGCTCAAGCCGTAATCTCTAACTATATTGTTAAAAAACTACTTCCTTAGATTTTTTCTTTGCTAGACAATGAAGCTACACGCTCAATATCCTTTCATAAGACCCGTAATTGCTAATAGTCAGGCAAAATACTATAGACAGCATTTCTCGTCTTTACTAAAACTTCGTACCTACACCGTATATTAGACCCCATAACAGATCTCCATCTGTATTGTAGGGCGAACTTGTAACCCCTGTGTAGACTGTGGTGGAGTCGTCTATAATTAGTTTCAATCGAGCAGCCCCTACTGGAAAGAGTCGATTACTAAGGGCGATCTCCTTACCGATAGAAGCTCCAATATCAAGACCTAAGTATCTATCTTTCTTAACTTCAATAAGTACAGGTTGGAAGCTCCCACCAAGCATAAGCGTGGGGGGTGTCTGGTTTTGAACAATTAACCCTTTCGATGTCAATTTCTGATTTGGGACTAGAGGTAGGTTGAAAACCCCCCAGACAGTGATGCTATCTAATAACTCATAAGAGAGCACAGCAGTCATTGAAGACGTCGGCAGGTGCGATACCTCTTTCGAGTACCAACCACTGAACATCTTCGTGTTGCCGAAGCTGATCTCCCAAGGATTGTCTTGTGCATGGGTGTAGTTCGCTGCGAATAGTATTACGCTGAATGCCAGTGCTCTAAAATAGTACATATGTTCGATGCTCCTTTAAGTCCTCATTCAAATAACACATATATGGCTAACGGAAAAGTTGATGCTTCGTCTAGATCTTCAAGAAGTAAACTAGGGTTTGTAAGCAGATATGTGATCCCATCTACTTGGATGCCAATAATTGGTCTATCGTAAGTAGGGGTGTATCTTAAAGAAGAATCTAAGAAAACTACAGCGGGATCATCGCTCTCAAGGATAGTCGAATCGCACGAAAATACTTCTATAAAGTCATAGAGTATAGGGTGCGGTTGCCCTAATCTTGAACTTGCCAAAGCTTCAGCCACCTCTACCAGAGCGTCTGCATATGTTTTGCCAAACAACAGCTCTAACTCCCAATAATTGTCATCTTCATATACATCTTTTAGCTGTGGAAGCATTTCGTGCTCAGCAAAAGAAGTGTCCAGCCCATTTAAATAAGCGTACTGTAGATGTTTAAGTGCGGCTAACCGAACATCGCTTGTTGACTTGTCGATAAGCGTCATGCCTGTATTCACAAACTCTGGGTTTGTCAGGATTGTTTGTGCAAGATCGCACACCTCCGATATAAACTGGAAATCCGATAAAGTTTCAAATGGGTCAGACGAAACAACATCTCCACTTTCAGGGTCATACGCGGTAAGAAGTACATTTTCGTCCATACGTAGATTATTGTGGTAGTTGCTAAAGGGTATAATATCTGAGATGTCAGAGAGTAAGAAGATGGTTTGGGTATCCATATCTCCGAAATAGAAGCAGCTTAAAGCAAACTCCGCACGAATGAAAAATCCGCTTTTCCCAAAAAAATTTAAAATCCGATGCATCTCGTCTTTTGCTTTTTCCGCCACCCTACTGTCAGAAGAAGCCACATCTTCTCTCAGCTTGCAAAACTTATCTAAGCCCCACGCAAACCCAACCGAGCGAGGGTGTCGATCTCTTGAAACGAGTTTAACGTCAAACCTACGCGAAGACATAACAGGTGCATATTTGTAGTCTTTAACTTTAGATTTAAAATCTGAGGGTGTGATTGTAAATATACTTTCAGCTTGAGGAAGGCGCGTTAAATGCAGATCAAAGCTATCAATCTTGAACTGCATAGGTACTTGAAACATCCACATCGGGGCATCAAAATCTACAGTACTCGCCACCCCTTGATTATAGGACTTTTCAAACAAAACGGATTCAAGGGTAATGTCGAAAGCGTACTTTCTATAGTCAAATACGTCCTTATTAAAGTTTGTTCGGTTCAAAAAGTGTGCGGAGGGATATTCTAAAATTATAGAGTCGCCTATAGTCACGACTTGCGCTTGTTCTTTCCCTGAACGGTTTAGTCCATTTGAAGCCGTCATAAGGAGATACGTATAGAGCACATAAGCCACAGATGCTGAAGGCGTAGTTACATAATAAAAGCTATAAGAAGACTCATCGTTTGCTGTGAACGGTTCATACCCCTCGTTTAAGAAAGATGCACTTGGATTTCTGGCTAAAATCGTAGCTTCAAAGTCAGAAGCTGATTTTAGTGCTTTGTCGAAATCTTTAATTGCACTTTTATGAGAACCACTAATTAGCGTCTTTGCTAGTTTTAAAGTTCCTCTAGGCATTCCTGAATCTTTGAATAGGTCGAGATATTGTCGAACACTATCGATCAATAGCTTTCGACTATCTGGTGTGTCTGCGAGTTTAGTGACTTGAGAAAAGGCGGAGATCACCCAATCAATCATTCTCTCTTTTTGTGACTTTGAACCTAAAACATGATCCGCAACTTCAGACGCTATCTTCTCACTTATCTCATATTTATCCACAAGCTCTCTAACCAACAACTCATTGGCGAATGGAGTCATAAACTTTAAAAATGTTAAAGCCTTTTGACCTTGCAATAAGTTCACTAGGTCTTGTTTTGTAGTATTAGGCTTGCCCATAGTCTTTAACCCCCACAAGTTACTGTGTAAGATCTTACGCCTATCTCCAGATCTTCAAGAAGTAAACCTGGGTTTGTAAGCAAATGTGTGATTCGATCTACGTCTAGATGTCGATATTTGTAGTCACCCAAGATCGCACATCTCTTGGGTCTAAGACACACAGATAATTATCAAATTGAGAATTAAGCCGAGAGCGCACAGCGGAATAGCCACTCTGTTTTATGATGTGACCGAGCTTTGTTGTATCGAGTAGATGCTGTGCGTTACTTGCAGAAGATGGTAAGCCTACAGCATCTCGAAGGAAATACTCATAGGTGGTCATAAGTTGCTTGGCAGCTGCTGTAGCTCCCACATCGTCTGCAAGCGCCTCAAAGTCTTCGCAATCCCAAATCTCTTCAGCCTCAATAGCCTCTAGCCAAGACTCCATGCACGTATAGCCTTGCGCTCCACAGTAAATAAAATTATCCTCTAAGGCTAGGTCAACAATCTCTTCTTGAGCATGTTCATCTTTTATAATTGTGTAATCTAAAGGGGTCTGTGACACAAAGACACTTTTGGTAGGTTGCGACTCGTCAAGAGGGCGTATATTTACAAGAAGTGCGTTAAGCGCTCCATCCGTTCCTTTTTTTAAACTTGATCCAAGCTCACCTACATCTGTGTTGGATCTAGAGATCTCAAACACTGTAGTATGTTCTTGAGGTAATGTGAGTCCTACTTTGAAGACAGTAAGACCTAGACGTTCAGCATCCTGTATGGCTGTATCGAGGTTGTTGGTCACATAAACTCCTCGACCCCAAACACCATCATACATTAGGTCTTCTAGCGTCTCTGCTTCTGAACTCGCGATTGCGTACATATTCTGGAGTATAGGAAATTGTACGTTAGAAGGGATACCATCTAACTCCTCAACGCGATCCCCAACCACTTCATAAACATTAAATGAGTCCCAATCTTTCAGCAAAATACTACAGCCTAACCCTGTCGTACATATAGCATCTTTGGGAACATCGAACTCAAGGTCTAAAAGCCCGCTCATCTCAATAGCGTCTTCAATTGAAATTTGATCTTCTGCGTACAGCTTAAGCATAGCGACTAGATTAGAGTTGTCTATTCCTATACGTTGAGGATCGCTAAGGTGTGAAAACAATCTCCCAAATCCATCCGTTTCCAAAACGTACAAGTCTCCAATCAGCCGTCCAGCTCGCTTCCATCCTTGCCCCCATTTAACAACATCTTCGATACTTGTTGCTGCAAACGCTGCGCCAGTTTTACGCTCTAGTGGAATATTGAAATATCCGCCCCCAAAGTTCCTTTCGGTGGAGATCATATACATTTCCCTCTGATCTAGAACCCTATATAAATCGATATGCTCTGCGAACGTTGCATACAGCACAGATTCGACCCATGATCCATAGCCAAAGTCGTCAACCGCTTCGAAGTATGTCAAGAGCGCATTGAAGCTAAACTTAATCTTAATATAATCGCCGATTAGCGAGCCATCGTTTTTTCGATATCTATGTTGTCTCATATAATCACCTTAAGTCTATAGGTCTTGCATTTTACAAGATGTCACAACTAATCTAAGTATTCGCATCTTCCTCAGACTCTACAAACGTTAACAAAGAACCTTGAGCATCTAACGATAACCAACCTATGTTGGGTTTACAATTATAATATGCGTTTTGTAGGGCATCGTCTTGTAGATCCGCACCTTGTAGATTTACAGCCAAACACTCGACTCGCTAGCTTTAAAACGTCTATATATGTTATAGGGGAGCGATCTTATTTGTTGTCAAGTAGTCTAAAGGCGGTTGTAGCTTATGTGCGATATCCTCGTATGTGATAGCCATAGGTCAGTCATCCTCATCTTCTACAAAGGTCATCGAGTCAAGTTGCTCTTGTGTGATGCTAGACCCATCAAAGGTTGTTTTTGAATTGTGTTCAGCCCCTTCAAGATTAGCCCCTTGAAGATCGGCCCCATAAAGATTAGCCCCTTGAAGATTAGTCTTATAAAGATTAGCTCCTTCGAGATTAGCAAATCCAAGATCCGCTCCTTCGAGATTAGCCCCTTGAAGATCAGCCCCTTGAAGATCAGCCCCTTGAAGATTAGCCTTATAAAAATTAGCCTTATAAAAATTAGCAAATCCAAGATTAGCAAAGCGGAGATTAGCAGAGCGGAGATCAGCTCCCTGAAGATCAGCCCCTTGAAGATTCACCTGATTAAGATCAGCCCTTGTAAGATCAGCCCCTCTCAAAGTGACGTCTTCTTCGGACTGTGCCGGGCGTATCTCGATTGCGCCTGCGAAGCCTCTAGGGAAACAGTGGTAGAGAACACAGCCCGTGAAGTCTGTATTTTTAAAATTCACGATCAAGCAGTTGTGGAATGAGCGCCCACGTAGATCACCTTCTTTTGAGCAATCTAATGGCGGTTGTAGCTTATGTTTGATATCGGCGTATGTAATAAACATAGGTCAGTCATCCTCGTAGTCATCTTCTACAAAGTTCATTGAGTTACG
>Ga0070754_10003005_pt1 | contig 12122 bp, 13 predicted proteins | sample VirMetDEL_Sep_01_FD_75181 | JGI IMG/M metagenome (GOLD analysis project Ga0070754, IMG submission 75181) | Aqueous microbial communities from the Delaware River and Bay under freshwater to marine salinity gradient to study organic matter... | ecosystem: Environmental > Aquatic > Marine >... | reverse complement strand
TCATGTGTGAAGGGCAGCGCGGATGACACCAGGGCGGTCAGCAGCGTGAACCCCAGCACCGGCGCGACAGTTCGCGGTCCGACACGCTCGGCCACCGCCAGCGAAAGCGCGCCCGCGAAGGCCACGGCCATGCCCATGCGGTCCAGCACCAGACCCTGCGCACTGGGCATGGCGTGGTACCAGGCCGAACACAAGCCGCAGAGCAAAAGCCCCGTGAAGAACACCCGAAGCACCAGCGTGGAGTCAGGCGGGAGGCGGCGCAAGGACGCCGCCCACAAGCCCAGCACACCCGCCAGCGCCAGCGGCAGGTTGCTCAGCACATCCATGGCGTTGGGAATGCCCCAGAACGTGCGCGCATCGGCAAAGGGATGGCCGTGGGCATGCAGATGGGCGTGGCCGTGCGCATTGAGGGCCACACCGGCGGCGGCCAACAGGTAGGGCCCGGCCAGGAGCGCGAGCAGCCAGGCGCCCAGCAGTGCCACACCGATGGCGTTCAGGCGGGTGTCGGAAGCGTTGTCAGATGTCATGAGGAACCACCAGAGTTGAGGTGGCCGCAGTGTCCGGCGACCTGGCGACTGAAGGGCATCGATTTCCGATACAGTCGAGTCTCATTTCAGTTCAGGTATTGCTTTTCAATACCAACGTCGCCGGAAAACCATGAGCACCACCACCGATCTCGTCCTCGCCGTGAAGAAGGAACTCAAGGCCGCGCAGATGACCTATGCCGATCTGGCGCAGCTCATGGGCATGGCCGAATCGAGCGTGAAGCGCATGCTGGCCAAGGGCGACATGTCGCTCTCAAAGGTCGACGCGATCTGCCGCGCGCTCAAACTGGATTTCGCCGACCTGGCGCGCCGCGTGGCCGACGCACAGCCGCTGCTGCGCGAAATGACCCAGGAACAGGAACGCGCCGTGGTGGCCGACAAGAAGCTGCAGCTCGTGGCCATCTGCGTGCTCAGCCAGTGGACACTGGAGCAGATCACCAACGCCTACCGCCTGAGCGAAGCCGAATGCGTGAAATGCCTGGCCCAGCTCGACCGCATCGGCATCATCGAGCTGCGCCCGCTCAACCGCTACCGGCTCAAGCTGGCCAAGACCTTCCGCTGGCGCCCGCACGGCCCGGTGATGAACTACTTTCGCGACCACGCCGTGCTCGACTATTTCTCCGGCGGCTTCGACGGCAGCGGCGAGGGCCTGATGCTGGTGCACGGTTCGGTCAGCCGCACGCTGGCACCCATGTTCCTGGAGCGGTTGCAGCGGGTGGCGCAGGACTTTGCCCAGCAGCACCAGACCGACCAGAAGCTGGCCGCGAAGGACCGCGAGGGTTACACGCTGGTGCTGGCCATGCGCAGCTGGGAATTCGAAGCCTTCGGCCGCCTCAGGAGGTGACGGGGTTCACCCGACCTTCCTGCGGCACCAACGCTGGCATGATGACGGGCTTTGGTCCCAGGCTTCCATGAACGACACCACCCCCCAACCGGCCAGCGCACCGGCGCGCCGCCCCGATCGCCGCCGGCGTGCGCCCGGCGCGCAGCCGCAGCCCGCCGCCCGTGCGCCCGCGCCGCGCCAGCACCCGGTACTCGACCTGCTCGCGCAGCTCTATCCCGCGCTGTTCGGCGAAACCATCAAGCCGCTCAAGCGCGGCATTTTCCAGGACCTGCTCGACGCGCAGCCTGACGTGCTGGAAGCCGAGAGCCTGAAGGCCGCGCTCGCGCTGCACACACGTTCCAGCCGTTACCTGACGGTGGTGGCCTCGGGCCAGCAGCGCCACGACCTCGACGGTCACCCCGTGGAAGCGCTCACGCCCGAACAGGTGCACCACGCGCTGGTGGAGGTGTTCCGACGCCGCCAGAGTCGAACCCCCGAAGACCTGGTACCGAAAATGCGCCAGCGCATTGCGCAGGCATTCGAGTCCTCTGGTCTTGGCGAAGAGGCGTATGCCGCAGCCACGCAGAGTCGCGACGAAGTCGTCAACGAGATCACGCGCCTGGCGCTGGCCGACGCCAGTGCGCGCATGGCGCGGGACGCCGCCCTGTTGCGCGCCTTCGAGGCCAGCGGCCAGACCCTTGAGGCCTTTGCCGACATGTACGGCATGCCGGTGCAGGACGCGAGGCGCACGCTGGAGCGCGCGCGCGGCCGGCCCGCACCCAGGACCTGAACCGCATGACCCGCGCGAGCGCCGAAGCCGAATCGCCGTATGCGTGGTGGCGGCTGGCGGTGTCGCTGGCGCTCATGACGCTGGGCGGGGCGGGCATGTACTCGATCACCGTGGTGCTGCCCAGCATCCAGGCGGACTTCGGCATCGACCGGGGGGCAGCCTCCTTCCCCTACACGCTGACCATGATCGGCTTCGGCGTGGGCGGCATTCTCATGGGAAAGCTGTCGGATCGCTTCGGCGTGATGGTGCCGGTGCTCGGCGGCGCGGTGGGCCTCGGGCTGGGCTTCATCGCAGCGAGTGCGTCCACCAGCCTGTGGCAGTTCACGCTCGCGCAAGGACTGTTGATCGGGCTGCTCGGCACCTCGGCCACGTTCGCGCCGCTGGTGGCCGATACATCGCGCTGGTTCACGCGCCGGCGCGGCATTGCGCTGGCCATCTGCATGAGCGGCAACTACGTGGCGGGTGCCCTGTGGCCGCCAGTGATCCAGCTCTTCACCGAGGGCGGCGGGTGGCGCCAGGCCTACTTCAACATCGGGGTGATCTGTCTGGTGGTCATGCTGCCACTGGCCTTCGTGCTGCGCCGTCCCCCGCCGGCGCTGGCGGGCGCCGAGCCGATGGCCGCTGGCGCAGCGCTGGCATCCAGCCACGTGGCGAGCGAACGCCCTCTGGGCCTCTCGCCTGGCACGCTGCAGGCCCTGCTGTGTGTGGCCGGCGTCTCGTGCTGCGTGGCGATGTCGATGCCGCAAGTGCACATCGTGGCCTATTGCACCGACCTGGGATTCGGCGCAGCGCGCGGCGCCGAAATGCTTTCCATCATGCTGGGCATGGGCGTGGCGAGCCGGCTCATCTCGGGCTGGATCTCCGACCGCATCGGCGGCCTGCGCACGCTGTTGCTGGGCTCGGTGCTGCAAGGCATCGCCCTGCTCATGTTCCTGCCGTTCGATGGTCTGGTGCCGCTGTACCTCATCTCAGGCATGTTCGGCCTGTTTCAGGGCGGCATCGTGCCGAGCTACGCACTCATCGTCCGGGAGCATTTTTCACCGGTCCAGGCCGGCGTTCGCACCGGCACCGTGCTCATGGCCACGCTGCTGGGCATGGCGCTGGGTGGCTGGATGTCGGGCGCCATCTTCGACCTGACCGGCTCCTACCAGGCGGCCTTTGTCAACGGCATCGGCTTCAACCTGCTCAATGTCGCCATCGTGATCTTTCTGCTGCGCCGCGCCCGCGCGCGCGGCGTGGGGCTGGGCCGGCTCAGCCCGTTGCCAACGGCATCGTGAACACAGTCAGGATGCCCGTGTAGCCGTACAGGCGGTGGTGCGCGATCTCGCCACCGGCAAAGTACCCCACCAGCGGCACGTCGCCCAGGGCACGCCGCACGGTTTGCAGTTCGGCACTGGGGCTGCCGAAGTGCGGCCCACCGCGTCCTGCGCAGCTCACGTACAGGGCGCCGGCGATGCGGCGTGCCGTGTGCGGCGAAGAATCGGACTCAGGACTGCCCTGCGAACTGGTCGTGCTCAGGCTGGCCTCTTCGGGCTCCATTTCCTCTCGCACCTCCGCACACACCCGGATGAGGTCGGCGCGAGCAGCTTGCGCGTTGCGCTCGCAGAATGCCAGGCGTGTGCCCACGGGAACCACGTCTGCAATGGCAATGCCGTGCCGGCCCGGGTCCAGGCCGATCAGGTGGCGCACCAGGACGTCGGTGCCGAACTGGCCGCGCATGCGCGACGTGCTCGCCGTCGATGGGGCGAGCGCGTCGTCCGGTTCGTGGTCGTGCTCGGGCTCTGCGTGGGTGAGGCCCACCAACGTGGCGCGAAGGCGCGGCATGGCCTGGTCCGGCTTTTCGAGCGAGATCACCCGCTCGCGCAGCAGCACATCGAGCGCCGGTTCGCCATCGAGTTCCAGCACGAGGTTGCCGTCGGCGGCAGTCACGGTGCGTTCGCGGTCAACGGGTTGCGCACCCTGGGTGACGCGCGAGACCAGGCCCACGTCCTGACCAAAGGCCACGCCGCTCAGCCCACCGAAATACACGCCAGTGGCAGCGCCCTGCCCACTGAGGTTGCCGGCGCTGCCGAGCGAGAACTGCACGCTGGTGCCCCGGCTGCCGGCGAGCCCCCCGAACACGTAGCCGCTTTGTGTGCGCTCGGCCACCTCCGCAATCAGTTCGGCAAGCTCGGGGGTTCGGGCATCGGCGTGCACCAAAGCCGTGTGGGCCTGGAAGCCGTGCGATCCCGCCGCACGCCCGCTGGCCGCCAAAGGCGCCACGCCGCTGAACACGCGGTATTGATCCGGGCTCAGGTCGCACAACATCACGCACAGCGCGGGCTCGTCGAAGTACTCCACGTTGTTGGCCGATATGCCCACGCCCACCGTGCCCGCCCAGTCGGTCACCTCGGGCAGCTCGGCACTCAGGTGCTCCAGCAACGACTGTGCTTCGTCGGCGTAGTGATCGGTGATGTAGAGCAGCGCCAGCGAAGGCGCGAAAGCGTAGTCGGGCAATGCCATCTGCGCACGCAGCTGCGCCAGCACCAGAGCGGCGGCCATGCGCCACTGCGGATGCGTGGCGTGCGCATAGGGAAAAAGCTTCATGGCGTCAGCGCTTGCGACCCGCAGGCTTTTTGGCAGCGCCCTTCTTCGGTGCAGCTTTTTTCGAAGCCGCCTTGCGTGCGGGCGCAGGCGCGGCGCGCGAAGAAGAACCGCTCACGGCCTTGGCGGCCGCTCGTCCCACGCCTGCAGCCATGCCCACATTGCGCGCCACGCTGTCGGTGAGGTTGCGCGTGACCTTGCCGGCCACCCCGGTGGCCGTCTTCATGGCATGGCCGGTCAGGCCAGTGGCGACCTGGCGCGTGGTGTCCAGTGCCGACTGTTTTGCCGCGTCCTTCATGGCGTTGGTGGCGATCTGCTGAAACTGCTGCGACAAGGCTCCCCACCATTGAACCGGGTCGACCACGCCGCCGGCGGGCGTGCTGGTGGAAGCGGCCTTGCTCGAGGGGCGGGGCTTGCGTCGGGCGGGAGCCTGCGGGGCTGGCGCTGCCTCCGGCTGATCTTCCTCTTCCTCGTCCTCTGGCTCGGGCTCGGCCTTTCCGTAGGTGCGCGGCGGAATCTCCAGCCCGGCGAACTGCGAGGTTGCGGATGCAGCGGGCGCCGCGCCCGTGAAGCCGGCCAGCGTGTCAGCGGCCTTGATCTTGAGCGCGTTGGCCACGTCGCCCATGCTGAAGTTCATCGACTTCAACGTGGACAGCGTCATCTTCTGCACCTCCAGCGCCTGGATGGTGGCCCCCAGGGCCTTGGAATTCTGGTCGAGCCAGAAGTGCACGGCCTTGAGCTCCTCGATGCGTTTCTCGAGGTCTTCGACGTTGAAGGTGGGCGCCACCCAGTGGCCAAGATTGGGCAGCTGCGGAATGTTCTGGCTGATGCCTTGCGCCACCCCACCGGCCGCCTGGCCCGCGAGGTTCTGCAGAAACTCGAAGCCGGGAACGAACTTGCCGAAACCGCTGCTGGGGGCGTCGCTCATGGGAGTCTCCTAGGGCTTGGTCACACTATTTTTCCAAGTGCGAACGGGGTGAAAAGAGCGCCAATCTAGGCGCGCGACAACGGCCAGACCAATGTCTGGCCTAGGAGTGCAACGACGAGTGGCGCTCTTTTCACCCCGTTCCCTCCGGGTTGCGGCCAAAAAGGCCATGCGCCGCGTTGCGAAGCCTTGCCGAGGGCCAACCCCGGCTGCGTTTCGCGCCTTGCGCATGACCTTTTTGATCCGCAACGCATCTTGGAAAAATAGTGTGACCAAGCCCTAATCGTCCACGCCGTAGCGGGGCGCCCGGCGTTCACGCAAGGATGCCACACCTTCACGCACATCGGGGCCGGCAAACCCCATGAATTCGAGCGCCAGCGAAGTGTCGAACGCGGGGCCGGCCTGACGCAGCCAGTTGTTCAGCGAATACTTGGTCCAGCGAATCGCGGTCTGGCTGCCGCTGGCCAGCCGGTCGGCCACTTCCCAGGCCTTCTCCACCAGCACCGCATCGTCCACCGCGAGCGAGACGAGGCCGATGCGTTCCGCTTCCTCGCCGCTGATGGGGTCGCACAGCATGAGGTAGTACTTGGCCTTGGCCAGGCCGCACAGCAGGGGCCAGACGATGGCCGCGTGGTCGCCCGCAGCAACACCCAGTCGCGTGTGGCCGTCCACGATTTTCGCGGACTTCGAGGCGATCGAGATGTCGGCCAGCAACCCCGCCACCAGGCCAGCACCCACGGCAGGGCCGTGCATCGCGCTCACGATGGGTTTGTCGCAATTGATCACGTTGTAGACCAGGTCGCGCGCTTCCTTCCACACGCGGGTGCGCACGTCGAAGTCCGTTGCCATGTCCTGCACCAGCGCGAGGTCGCCGCCGCCCGAAAAGCCCATGCCGCTGCCTCGCAGCACGGCACAACGAACGCTGTCGTCGCGCCCCACGTCGCGCCAGATCTCGCTGAGCTCCCAGTGGCCTTCGTGACCGGCGGTGGGCAGCTTGCCGTTGCCGCCCGGTCCGTCGGCGCGCATCTGGATGTCCAGCACCGAGGGAACACCGTCCACGCGGGGGCCGCGTCGGGTGATGGAGAGGGTCTGGTAACGGCTGTAGTCCACGGGGGTCATGCAGGTCTCCTGGCTGAAATGGGGTGGCCCATGCACGAGCGCAGGGCCAGCGATCGATTGTGCTTGACCTGAATCAAGCCCGAGCCGGATGGCGACGTGCAAGATGCTTGCATCAGGAGACCCTTATGCAAGCCCAAGTTTCAACCCTTTTCAAGGCCCAGCTGGTCGCCCTTCGTGCCGACGCGGTTGAACAACTGCAGGCCCAGCGCGGTGGCGCCGTGGGCCGGGCGGAATCCGCCGCCGACGCGCTCGCCACCGCCAGCGACGACCAGGCCAGCGCCGACACCCAGCGAGGCCTGGCGTTCACCTTGCAGGAACGCGAATCGGCTGAACTGGTCGCCATAGATGCGGCCCTGCAGCGCATCGCCGACGGCAGCTACGGCCTGTGCGTGGACTGCGGCGTTTCCATTCCCACGGCGCGCCTGCACGCTGCGCCCACAGCCGTGCGCTGCGTGGATTGCCAGGCCGCTCTCGAACAGGGCCAGGGCAACGCCTGAAAAACCGCTCTCGATTCACCCACACAGGAATTCCATTCATGACCACCTTTCACGCCATCGTCTGGATCGACCACACGCAGGCCCACGTGCTGATGTTCGATCGCGAACACGTCGAGGCGCAGCGCATCAAGGCACGCAGCCACGTCACCCCCAAACACGGCAAGCTTGGTGCCGACAAGGATTTCTTTCAGCAGATCGCGCACTCGCTTGACGGCGTCACCGAGGTGCTCATCACCGGCCCGGCCAACGCCAAGCACGAATTCCGGGAGTTCTGCAAACACAATGCCCACGCAGTGGACAAGGCGGTGGTGGACGTGGTCAACAGCGACCATCCCAGCGACGCCCAGCTGGTTGCAATGGCCAGGCAGTATTTCGTGAAGTTCGACCAGCAGGCCGCGGACCCCTCACTGCGCTGAAGTGGCGAAGGGTGGGTATGCTCCTTGCCATGACGACCCCCAGCCCCACCCTGAGCACCCGCAGCCTGTTTCACTTCGCCTTCAACGTCACCGACCTCGACAAGGCGCGCCGCTTCTACGGCGGAGTCCTCGGTTGCACGGAGGGGCGCAGCACCGACACCTGGGTGGACTTCGATTTCTTCAGCCACCAGATTTCCCTGCACCTGGGCGAGCCTTTCACGACCGCGCGCACCGGCCACGTGGGTGAGCACCTCGTGCCCATGCCGCATTTCGGCCTGGTGCTGTTGCTGCCGGAATGGAAGGCGTTGTCGGCGAAGCTGCAGGCCGCCAACGTGGACTTCGTGCTGCCGCCGCAGGTGCGTTTCGAGGGCCAGCCCGGGGAACAGCGGACGATGTTCTTCTGCGACCCTTTTGGCAATCCGATCGAGGTGAAGGGGTTTGCCTCCGTCGATCAGGTCTACGCGACCTGAACATCGATCCGGCGCCGGGCCGCCCCAAGCCGGATCAGCCCCCTTGGGGGGCAGCGACCCGCTATGCGGCGGAGCGTGGGGGCGCTATTTTCTGGTCGATCGCTCCAAAGATCGACTGTCCGTCCTTGCCCTTCATCTCGATGCGGATGGTGTCGCCAAACTTCATGAATTCGGTCGAGGGCTTGCCGTCGAGGATGGTCTCGATGGCGCGCTTCTCGGCAATGCAGCTGTAGCCTTTTGGCCACTCCTTGCGGCCGTCGACTTCCACGCCCTTGTTGCTCACCGTCCCGCTGCCCACGATGGACCCTGCGCGCAGGTTCCGCGTCTTGCCGATGTGGGCAATGAGCTGGCCGAAGTGGAAAGTCATCTCGGGGCCGGCTTCGCACATGCCGACCTTGCGGCCGTTCCAGGTGGACTGCAGCGTGAGGTGCACTCGACCGCCTTGCCAGGCGTCGCCCAGTTCGTCGGGCGTGACGGCCACCGGACTGAACGCGGTGGCGGGTTTGCTCTGGAAGAAGCCGAAGCCCTTGGCCAGTTCGGCCGGAATCAGGTTGCGCAGCGAGACGTCGTTGACCAGCATCAGCAGGCGAACGCCTTCGAGCGCCTGATCGGGCAACACGCTCATGGGCACATCACCCGTCACCACGGCGATCTCGGCCTCGAAATCGATGCCGAAGTCCTCGCTGGGCACCACCACGTCGTCACAGGGGCCGATGAAGTCGTCGCTGCCACCCTGGTACATGAGTGGATCGGTGTAGAACGACTCAGGCACTTCGCTGTTGCGTGCGGCGCGCACCAGTTCCACATGGTTGATGTAGGACGAGGCGTCGGCCCACTGGTAAGCGCGCGGCAGTGGCGCCATGCATTGCGCCGGATCGAACGGAAACGCGTGGCGCGCCTTGCCCTGGTTGAGCGTGACGTACAGGTCCTGCAGTTGCGGACTGATGAAGTTCCAGTCGTCCAGCGCCTGCTGCAGTGTGTGCGCGATGCCGGTCGCATAATGCGCCGTGCTCAGGTCGCGGGAAACCACCACCAGTTGTCCATCGCGCGAGCCGTCTTTGTAAGTGGCGAGTTTCATGCAAGTCTCCTGCTGCCGGATTTGGGTTGGGTCGGACGATTCTGCCCCTCGGTGCGGCGCGCTGGGCAGCCTCGTCATTACGAATAGTGAAACCGGTTAACCTATTCGTAAAAACGTCGCATTCTAAAGCATCGGAACCTGAAGCCCCTCCTGCCGTCCAACCGCCAGTGCTCAAACTGTTCATGCCCGCTGCCAACGTCAACGCCTCCCTGGCTCCCGAAACACTGTCACCCGATGTCGAGCCCTTGCGCGCGGGCATCCAGTCGGTGGAGGTGGGGTATGAATTGCTCAACGCCCTCTCCTTGGCGCCCGGCGCGCTGATGCTTCGCGACCTGGCCGCCGCCGCCGGCATGAGCGCGGCCAAAGCCCATCGCTACCTGGTCAGTTTCCAGCGCATGGGACTGGTGATCCAGGACCCGCTGAGCACCCGCTACGACCTGGGCCCGGCCGCCCTGCGCCTGGGCCTGGCCAGCCTGTCCCGCATCGACGCCGTGCGACTGGCTCGCGAACGCGTCGACAGCTTGCTGGGCGAGACCGGCCACACCTTGGCCATTGCGGTCTGGGGCAACCAGGGCCCCACGATGGTGCATTGGGTTGAGGCACCGCAATCGGTGCCGGTGACGCTGCGCCTGGGCGATGTGATGCCACTGCTCACTTCGGCTACAGGCCGCTGCTTTGCGGCATTCATGGGTCAGAATGAGCGCGATGTCCAGCGCATCGAACCCATGGTACGCGATGAGCTGGCGCAACTCGCGAACCTGCCGCGCAGTGGGCTGCCACTGGTGGATGTGCCGCGCAACGCGGTCGAAGTGCAGTCCGTTTTCGAAGAAACACGCAGGCGCGGGCTGGCCCGGGTGGTGCACAGCCTGCTGCCCGGCGTGGGCGGTTTCTGTGCCCCGGTGTTCGACGCGCAGGGTCGACTTGCACTCGGTCTGGTGGTGCTGGGTTCGGTGGCCACACTGGACACCGACTGGGACGGCCCACCCGCGGCTGCGTTGTTGCGCTGTGCCCGCCAGCTCAGCGCCGATCTGGGCCACCTGGCGTGACGGGGAATCGGGACAGGCCCCAAGCCCTGCCTCGCTGGCCCACGCTGGGGTTGCTGGTTTCGGGCGTACTGGCCTTGCACCTGCTGTTGCTCACAGGTGGCTTGCCGGCCTTCACGGCCTCGGCCGCCAGCCAGCCTGCCGAAGCACCCGTCGCCCCGGTGGCAGTGCGCGCCAGCAGTGTGCGCTGGATCGTCCCGGCGCCCGCAGCCGCGCCCGAGATCCCACCGATCGCGCCGCCCTCCAGAAAGGTGGCGGCGCCAAGGTCTGTTGCACCCGTCGATCCCAGGCCAGACCCAGCGCCCGAGCCGGCAGCGCCGTCACGGCCCACCCTTGCAGAGGGAGGGGTCCAGGCGCCTGCCGAAGAAGCCGTGGAACAGGTCGCGCAGGCACCCGCCACTGCCGCTCCCACCCCGGCCAGGCCGGAACCTCCAGCGCCCGTCCAGCTGCCGGCGAGCGCGCGATTGCAGTATGTCGTGGCTGGGAAGATCAAAGGCTTTTCCTACAGCGCCACCGGCACGCTCGACTGGGAACTCGACGGGCCCCGCTACAAGGCGCGCATGGAGATGCGGATGCCGCTGCTGGGCAGCCGTGTGCAGACCAGCACCGGCAGTGTGGGCCCTGAAGGCCTGAGACCCGAGCGCTTCGCCGACAAGGGTCGCAGCGAACGCGCCGCGCATTTCGAACGCGATCAGCAACGCATTCGCTTCAGCGCCAACACGCCAGAGGCCAGACTGTTGCCCGGCGCCCAGGACCGGTTGAGCCTGTTTCTGCAGCTTGCCGGGCTGTTGCAGGCAAGACCGCAGGCCTATGGCAGCGGTCAGGTCATCGACATGCAGGTGGCCGGCACTGGCGACGCGGAGATCTGGCGCTTCCAGGTGGGAGAAGAAAGCACGCTGACGCTCCCGGCAGGCGAGTTGCGCGTGCGGCACCTGGTGCGCCAGCCGCGCAAGGAATTCGACAGCACGGTGGAGATGTGGCTTGCCCCCGGAATGAACCACCTGCCGGTGCGCCTGAAAGCGACGCAGGCCAATGGAGACGTGGCCGATCAGCAACTGGCGGAGAAGCCATGACTTCATAAATATGTGCTTAAAAGGTCACATATCTTGAAGTTGGCATGAACGTTGCCATGTAAAGCGGACTCAGACGTACATGCCTGGTTGCTTTTACCGATATAAGGGCATCAGGAACGCAGGTTTTCTCTTCAAGGATATTTAAGTCATGCACATGCTTTACGACTCGGATGCCTTCGCTGTGGTCCACATCCTCGCCAACGCACCGGCCGACGGCGACAACGAAGTGGCCGACGGCCCGCAGATTCCTCGCCACGGTTTCGAGATCGTGGACAAACGCTCGGGCAAAGAGGTGTATCTCGACGGCTCCTGGGCCGAGATGTTCCAGATCCAGATCACCGCCTGGCAAAACAGCACCCCCTCGCAGGAAGAAGTGGAAGACACGCTGGAAGGCTACGCCACGCTGGCACAGATGCCGGTCGTCATGCACTGAGCTGTTTTCGCTCCCCAACGTTCTGATCGGCAGGAAGCCGTCGCGCCATGCGCGGCGGCTTTCCACTTTTGCGGGCCGCGTCACTGTCAGCCTGGCTCAAGGTGGGCCCGGCAGAATTTGCGCCAATCAGCAACGGAGCGCGCATGCAAAAAGGAAGCGGCACAGCAACTCGGTGGCTCCAGACCTGGCTGGGGGCGGTCGCCATGTCCCTGGCAATCAGCGCCTCGGCCGAAGACGGTGTGTCGCCACAGCGGTTGCTGATCGGTCAGACGCTGACCCTGCAGGGCGGCGCCAACGACTATGGCGTGGCCGTCATCGAAGGTGTGC
>Ga0070754_10003003_pt1 | contig 12123 bp, 16 predicted proteins | sample VirMetDEL_Sep_01_FD_75181 | JGI IMG/M metagenome (GOLD analysis project Ga0070754, IMG submission 75181) | Aqueous microbial communities from the Delaware River and Bay under freshwater to marine salinity gradient to study organic matter... | ecosystem: Environmental > Aquatic > Marine >... | reverse complement strand
GAGCAGGCTAAGCTGCTGCAGCAGACTACCCAGACTACTGCAGAAGAAACCCAACTTAAGCTTGACTGGCGCAACGAGGACTTGGCTAAGGAAAAGAAACGCCACAAAGAGACTGCGGCCAAGCTGCACTATCTTAGAGAGGAGTGCTCAACGCTCACTACGCTTGACGACTGCCCCTACGAGTTTGCTAACATCGTCACTACTCCTGTGCTTATGCGCAAATAAATTCCCCTGTTCGACGAACGTGCACATAGTGCCGATGAGGGAGAGGGGCGATAGCAGTGGGAAATACAGAAATGTAAATTTTTTCGGAAACGGCCTACGGCCTGTAGTTTCTGCAGTAGCTGGCGAGCACCCAGAGGCAACCACACAGCGCTCGATGTGTAGTAGGGGAGGTATGTGGAAAAGTAAAGTTGCATAGTAGTAGGGGCTGTTGTAAATTTACACCATGCCTCGTAAGTCAACATCAGGATTCATCTGGAGCGAAGCTCAGATGTTCATCGGAGTAGATGGACACATCGTTACCAGCTACACAAATGACGACCTCACCATCTCATTTGCTCAGGACAACTCAGGCAATCTCCTTGGTTTCGTATATGAGACTGAAGAAACTAGAGGAGAGGTGACATTCACAGAAGACTCAGTCTCAGAAAAAATAACAACCGTGTCATGACTAAAGAATTGGTTGAACAGAAAATGGAACTTACGCAGAAAGAGTTGCAAGCTCGCGTAGCAGAGTTCCAAGGATTGCAAAAGCGTGCAGAAGAATTGCAGGCTACCGTACACAACCTGAAGGTGCAGATTGCTACCTACCAGGATTTGCTGGCAGACAACACAGACGATGCTAGCGAAGCTGTCAAAGAAACAATGGAGACTTTGATTAGCGAATAACATTAGGTGTTTTGTGAAAGAGCGGAGAGGGCTGCCCAACAGGGTGGCCCTTTTTGTTACGATGTGTTTTGGGCGGCCGTACGATTTGGAAGTATAGCACGTATGTATTATCTTTATGACATGGAAGCAGAAAGAAAGGGAATCTTCTACCGCCTCTACAACTTCAAGTCTAGCACGTTCCAGACTGTGAGGTTTACCGAGAAGGTAGATGGAGAATTCGTTCCCGGCACAACTAATGAGGAAGTCATAGACATGCTTGTCGACCGCTTCCAGCACCTCAACGACCGTAGCTGGTCGGTTGAGAATGAACTTGTTCTGTCACTGTTGCAGGTTATCCGCACGACACTTCGTCGTCGGCTGTCTCGTAAGATACAGAACGTAAAGAACTATCACAATGGCTAAGATTAGCGTACCAGTACAGTTGTCACCCGACACCCAAGTGCGTGACTACCTGACATTGCTTAACGGAATCCTCAAGCTCACAGCTGTAGAGCTCGACGTCCTGGCAGCCTTTGTGGATTATGACCCATTCATCTGTGCATCCAAGGCAGCGCGTAAGTCTGTCGTGGAGACGCTCGGTATGAAGAACGTCGCAGTGCTCAACAACTACGTGAAGGCGCTCAAGGACAAGGGTATCATCTACAAAGACCGCTACAACAACTACAAGTACATCGACGTTGTGTCGCCGAAGACTAAGTTGGACGGTATCGAGTTTGTGTTTGCAGAGACTGAGTAATGGTTCACGTTTCATTTAGACATCCCGAAGAGACGGACCTCGTGTTCTTCTACATCGACGAGCAAATGCGCACGTTTGATGAGGAGGGCATGCGTCGTCCTACCTACAACATTCTCATCGGGGAGAAAGAGATTATCGTCGAGCTCAGCATGCCTGATACCGACGCGCCAATCGGACCAACAGATGGGTAAGAACGCCGTCAAAGAGAAACTCTACCGCCAGTTGGCAGAGGAGTACGGGGCCACAATCGACGAAGTACGTCAGATTTGTGAGTCCCAGTTCTCGTTTCTGCGCGGTGTCATCGAGCACGGTGCATTTGACAGCATCCGCCTACCCATGTTCGGTCGGTTCTACGTGAACCCCTACCGATTGCACAAGATTAACATCACCAAAGCCAAGCGTAAGAAATGAAACTGTTTGTTATGGAAGGGTTCAGCGTTACAGTTGACCCAGAGCTGCGCGTGATTAAGGAGTTCCGCGAACTTATCGCTGAGGACAAGGACCGTACTAAGAAGAACGCTACGGACTGGTTCGCATACATCTACCACATGGTGGACTACAAGTCACCATACCAGATGTACGACGAGAAGGAGCGGCATATCCGCGTATTGAAAGACTTGAAGATGGAGCCTGGGTTTAAGACAACTACCCGCATGAAGGCAGCCATCAAGAAGTACCGCGAGTTGCAGGTAACCCCTGCAGTGCGTAGCTTGGTTACAACCCGTGAGGCGTTGCAGGCTGCAGAGCGTGGTATCAAGGCTTTGAACCGCAAGATTGATGAGCTGTTGGTTGCCGATGACGATGAGTTTGATGGCACAGCAGACGCAATCAAGCTGATTGAGAAGCTTATGAAGATTGCCTCGGAGTTGCCTAACGTCGTAAAGGTGGTAGGTGACTTAGAAGAGCGCGTTAAACAAGAGCAGACCGCAGAGACTAAGCTCCGTGGCGGTGGCTCAAAAGGATTATTCGAGGACTAATGGCAAAGTTTGATTGCAGTTGCGGACAGTCTTGGAACGTCAAGGGCGGTGTTACTATCCGCCTTGTTGATGGCAAGGTTCGCAAGTTCGAAGGAGAAGACCCCGCTGATGTGTGCCACAAATGTGACAGCATCGTGGAACAAACAAAGACAACGGAAGGGTACGCTGGCATTGTCAAGGCCCATACCGGTACAGTAGGCAACTTTAAGAAGTCATAACAATGGCACGTTTGCAAGAATCAAAGTACATCGCCCCCGCCAAAGTAAAGCGTCCCGGTGTGCACAGCAAGAACAACACTAGCACCAACAAGGCTAGCAAGAATTACAAAAAGAAGTACCGTGGCCAGGGCCGCTAAACGTCACATCGATGAAATTGTTCTCCACTGTTCAGCTACTCGTGAAGGTCAAGACATTTCTGTTGAGACTATTCGAAGCTGGCATGTGGATGGCAACGGATGGAGTGACATTGGCTATCATGCAGTCATCATGCTCGATGGCACGCTGGAACTTGGGCGTCCTCTGCACAGGAGCGGCGCGCATGTTAAAGGACACAACGCTAACACCATCGGTGTATGCTACATTGGCGGCGTTGAGGCCGATGGCAAGACCGCAAAGGACACGATGACCCCGGCACAGGAGCAGGCATTCCGTAACTACGTGACTGCTGTGCGCCAAATCCTCGGGCCATACGTGGCTATCTCAGGACACAACCAGTACTCAAGCAAGGATTGCCCTAGCTTTGACGTACGCGAGAAGTTTGCTGACATACTATGATTACAAATACCCAAGAGTTCCGTAAAGCCGCACTGGACTTCCAGAAGCAAGGCTACTACATCGACGCCCCCGCAGGTTCACAAGACTTCTACGAGTTTTGGACAGAGGAGTTGCGTCGTTGCAAGGAGGGATACAAAGTAGGCGATACGTGGATTACGGGTAACCACTACTTCTACCTGAACTACGTTCAGATGAAGGTGATGGACGACAACAAAAAGGGTGGTGCTGCCAAGAAGGTTGACTTCCCCGGGTTCTGGGACGGCGATTACGAGTTCTTCCACTTGATGGAGATTGCACGTAATGGCTCTACCGCCGAGGAGGTTGCCAAGCTTGGGCTGTCTACCAACGTGCACCCCGATTGGCTAGACGGTGAGCACCACCTGATTGTCGCCAAGGCCCGACGTAAGGGCTTCTCTTACAAGAACGCTGCTATTACTTGCAACCAGTTTAACCTGGAGCGGAATAGCTACACGCTCCTGTGTGCACACGACAAGAAGTACCTGTATCCAAAGGGTATCATGACGATGGCTGCGGCTAACATGGACTTCTTGAACGAACACACTGGGTGGTCTAAGCGTCGTTCTGTTATCGATAAGCAGAACCACAAGAAGGCCAGCTACCTGGAGTACATCAACAACCAGCCCGTAGAGAAGGGCTATAAGTCTGAGGTTGAGGCAATTACGTTTAAGGACAACCCAGACGCAGCGCGTGGTAAGGACGCCAGCCTTGTTATATTCGAGGAGGCAGGTGCTTTCCATAACCTAAAAGACACATACATGGCTACTCGTCCTTGTGTTGAGGACGGTGGTATCACTACAGGCCAGATGATTATCTTTGGTACTGGTGGTGATATGGATGGTGGTACCGTAGACTTCGAGTCTATGTTCTACAACCCCGAGCCATATAACCTGTTGCCAGTGGAGAATGTGTGGGATGACGGAGGTGAGGGTACTCACTGTGGATGGTTCTTCCCAAGCTACCGTAACAAGGTAGGATTCATGGACAAGGATGGCAACACATTAGAAGAAGATGCGAAATTCAACGAAGAACAGAACCGTGACCGTACGAAGCGGAACTCTAAGGATGCGAAAGTCTACGACAAGCTCATCACTGAATACCCGTGGAAACCTCGTGAAGCGTTCCTACAAACATCAGCGAACGTTTTCCCCGCAGCAGAACTTATCAATCACCGGAACTTTATCATTAGGTCGGGAAAAACTGCAAAGGTTGGTACACCGGGTATTCTCGTTAGTGGGCAAGGTGGTATTAAGTTTAAGCCGTCGGACCAAGTAAGAGCTATTGAGAAGTTCCCTCACCAGAAGGGAGACGATATTCGTGGTGCTGTGGTCGTTTACCAAGCGCCATACCGCGACGACGATGGGCAGATTCCTAACAACCTGTACTTCATCGCGCATGACCCGTACGCACACGACAGTTCACAGGGCTCGTCCCTGGGTTCTGCGTATGTGTTCAAGCGGGCCAACCCCTGGAGCAAGCCAGATGACATGATTGTGGCTAGCTATGTAGGCCGCCCTGAGACACAGGACGACTACAATGAGAACCTGTTCAAGCTTGCGGAGTACTACAACGCACGTATCGGGTTCGAGAACGACCGAGGTGAGGTGATTCCCTACGCTAAGCGTACAAAGAACCTGCACCGTTTGATGGAGGAGGTGGAGATATTCGACAAGAGCTCAGGATTCCGTGCAAAGACCCTGGGACGTAACTACGGACTGTCGATGGGTAGTAAGCACCGTAAGGCTCAGGCCGTCTTGTACTTGCGCGATTGGTTGAACACCAAAAGAAGTAAGGACGAGAATGGTGAATATAAGAAGAATTTGCACTATATTTACGACGTGGCTCTCATTGACGAGCTTATCAAGTGGACAGAGCGTGGCAACTTCGACCGTGCGTCATCTCTGTTGGTGTATGTTCTACATGATGGACCTCCTTTCTAAACCTGTAGTGAAGCAAGAGTCTAGAGACGACCATGACTCATTCTTCGCACGGGACCTATTTGTATAAGACATGAGCGATTACAAGAATCACATTCCAAAGCAAAAGCTCAAGCGGTCTAAGAAGACTAAGGCTTGGGGTAAGGATTGTGTTGAGGGATATATCAACCAATCTTCTTTTGTGATGAACAGCAAGAGCGACCTCTTGCGTTTCTACGAGGCGTACAATGGTACACTCGATGAGAAAGACTACAACTACGTAACGAACCCTTACAACAGCCAGGCTGGTAAGAAGCGGAACTTCCCCGCCAAGTTGCGTAACTACAATATCATTAAGCCTGTCGTTGACCTGCTCCTCGGTGAGAAGACTCAACGTCCTTCTAACTTCCAGGTTACAGTGACTAACCCTGATGCTGTTAGCCGTATGGAAGAAGAGAAGCAGAAGGCTATCCTCCAGAACCTGCAGCAGCAGTTCCTCAACGAGCTCAACAACATGGGCGTTGATACTGGTGTGCAGAGCGAGGAGGTGGAGACACCGGAGGCGGTAGCTAAGTACATGGAGACCAGCTACCAGGATAGCCGTGCTATCGTAGGCCAGCAGGTCCTGAACTACCTGCGCGACTACTTGGACCTCCCTGACAAACTGCAGCAGGCGTTCTTCGACTGGCTGGTGTCAGGTTACGTGTACTCATACAAGGGCGTCTGCATGGACGAAGTCGAGTACGATGTGGTGTCGCCACTTAACATTGACTTCTCTAAGTCTCCAGGATTGGAGTTCGTAGAGGATGGGGACTGGGTTGTGCGCAAGGAGCTCATGAGCTCTAACGCTGTTATCGACCAGTTCTACGACCTGCTCACTGAAGCGCAGGTTGCACAGGTGGAGAGCCCACACCGTAACCGGGGCGACCAGTTTTCTATTCCATTCCTTCAGCGTATTGAGGAGAACTTTGGTGACGATGAGCGGTATGTCGAAGTGCTGCACGTTGCTTGGAAGTCCTTCAAGAAGGTCGGTGTCCTGACGTACATGGACGAGTTCGGAATCAGTCAAGAGCTCATGGTTGACGATTCCTACAAGCTGGACCGTGACGCAGGTGAGACCGTGGAGTGGTACTGGGTGAGTGAGGTATGGGAAGGCTACCGTATTGATGGCGACATCTACGTGGGTGTCCAGCCTATCGAGGCACAGCGCAACCAGATGAACAACATCTCTAAGTGCAAGCTTCCCTACAACGGCCGTGCATACAGCAACCGTCACGCAGATAACGTGTCGATTGTGAGCATGGGTCTCCCCTACCAGATTCTTTACAACGTGTTCCACTACCGTATGGAGCTTACGATTGCAAAGAACAAGGACAAGATTGCATTGATTGAGATGAACACCATCCCTAAGCGTCATGGCTGGGACGAGGAGAAGTTCATGTACTACGCAGATGCAATGGGCTACGCCTTCATCGACTCTACTGCAGAGGGCAAGAACAACGAGCGCGTGTCGTTTAACCAGTACCAAGTATTGGATATGTCGCTCGGTCAGTACATCGCCGCACAGATGCAGTTGCTCCAGGCTATCAAGCAGGAGTGGGAAGAGTTGTTGGGTATCAGCCGCCAGCGTAAGGGACAGGTTACCGCATCCGATGGTGCAGGTACCACGTCTACGGCTATCGCTCAGTCGACTGCTATGACTGAAGAAATCTTCCGTAAGTTCGAGAAGTTCGAGCAGAAGGAAATGCAGGGATTGCTTGACGTCTCCAAGCATGCATTCCGTACAGGCAAGAAGATTCAGTACATTGCTGACGACTACCGTAACGCGTGGTTGGACATTGACGGTGCCGAGTACGGCGAGTCAGAGTTCGGTATCTTCGCCAAGAACGCTAGCAAGGAGAACCAGAAGATGAACCAGATGCGCGAGCTTACATTGGCTTTGGCGCAGAACGGTACAGGTGCTGGTACTATCGCTGAGATTCTCGACGCAGACAACTTCGCCCGCATTAAGCAGTTGGCCAATGAGGTAGAGAATAAGCAGGAAGCGTTGCAGCAGCAGATGCAGAAGGCTCAGGCTGAGTCAATGCAGAACGTTGAGGCTATGAAGGCTCAAGAAGAACAAGCAAAGCGTGACCACGAAGCAGAGCAGAAGGAGCTTGACCGCGCCAATAAGGTGGAGGTTGCACTCATCAATGCTAGCGCTAAGGACACGGACCACGACAACGACGGCAAGACCGACGAGTAAAAGTCGTATAGTAAAATAAATTATAGAATTCGTTTGGTAGTGTAAGCTGCCTTACTTAAATTTGTTGAACAATGGCAGAAAACAAAAGTCTGGGCATCGAGAACCTCGGTTCTGTTGATTGGCTGAATGACAGCGCTCCTGAGCCGCAAGCTGCGGAGGAGACCCAAACCCCGGAAACTACTGAGGCCCCTGAGCCAGTAGCTGAGACTGTAGAAGCTGTAGAAGAAGCAGCTCCTGAAGTAACCCCAGAAGAAGTATCGGAACCAGTTGCAGAGGAAGAGTCGTACGACGACGAGCCTGTAGCTGAAGCACCTGTAGATGAACCTGTTGCAGAAGCCAGCATGTTCACTACGCTGAGCGAAAAGCTCGGTTACGAGGTGGAAGGTGACTTCGCTGAGGACTACGATGGACTTGCTAACTACACTACTGCAGTAGGAGAGCAGATTGCTAACGAGCGTCTGCAGAAAATGTTTGAGCAGTACCCAGATGTTGCTGAGTACTTTCAGTACCGTTCTAACAACGGTGACCCACTGAAGTACTTTGAAGCACAGCAGGCCGAGCTCGACTACAACAGCATTGAGATTGACGATAACCTCGCAGTCCAAAAGCGCGTTGTAATCGACGGCATGCGTCAAGCAGGGTTCGGTGATAACGAAATCAGTGAAATGGTTGAAGACCTCGAGGACACAGGCTTGCTCAAGAAGCAGGCAGGTCGTTACCTCTCTCGTTTGCAGGCAACACAAGCTACTCGTAAAGAGCAGTTGCTGGCACAACAGGCAGAGCAGGCGCAGCAGCAACGTGCTGAGGCGGAAGCTTACTGGTCTTCAGTTCAGGACACTATCAATACTGGAAACTTGAAGGGCCTTTCAATCCCACAGCGTCAGCGCGGTAAGTTCTTTGACTGGATGACTACTCCGGTTGCAGACAGCGGTGCTACGCAGCGGGACCTGGACCGTCAAAATATCGACCAGGAGACGGCACTGGCAGTGGAGTATTTGTTGTACCAAGGGTTTGACTTGAAGAAGTTGGCCACTAGTGCAGCTGCTACGCAGAAGGTGTCTACTCTGAAGTCTAAGCTTAGTTCTGCCCCAAGTGCGGGTAGTCGACTCAAATCCCGCACTAAGTCGGGTACGACCAAGCCGACCGGCATTCCTTCATTGAAGGACCTGCTGTAAGGCTGTTTTCTAATCATTCATCAACCTAACTATTATGGCTGATAACCTTAAGAAGTTGCGCTTGTATGAGGATACCTTCAACAGCGAAGGTATGACCGACGAGAACTCGTTGGCTAACGCTCTCTTGACGCAACCTGACGTTTTGTCCCCAGTGATTACTCACTTGAGCGGACGCGAAGACAAGCGTTTCCCTCTCTCTTTCTTGACTGAAGGTTTGGGTAACGTCAAGTACATCAACGACATTGAGTACGATTACCCAGTGATGGGCCGTATCAACAAGTCTGTGGCGGCTGTTGCTAACACTGACATCTCTGTCGCTGGAGGTACCGTTACTTTCGCTGAGCGTTGGTTCAACAAGAACTACGTCATCGAATTTGGCGATTCTAACAACACGCAATTGCGTATCACAGGCGACCCCACTCCCGGAGCTGGCGGTTTCGTTTACCCTGTGCAGTTGGTGACATCTGACTCTTCTGCTACTGTGAGCTCTTCTGACCTCGCTGGTATCTTGGCTGTTCAGTTGTTCGCTGCTAACGCATTCTCTGGTTCACGCGGAACTGAAAGCAACTGGGTTGCTCCTTCAAAGATGCGCAACCAAATCTCTCTCTTGCGTAAGTCTTACCGCTACGAAGGCAACATGCCTGACCGCGTTGTGAACTTCGAGTTCAACGTTGGCGGACGTACTACCAACTTGTGGTACGACTTCGAAGAGTACCAGCACATGTTGCGCTGGAAGGAAGAGTGCGAATTGGCTATGTGGTACTCTAAGTACAACCGTGATGCCAATGGCGTGATTCACCAGACCGACGAGAACGGTAAGCCCGTGCCTCTCGGAAGCGGTGTGTTGGAGCAGATTCCTAACGTGGATACCTACTCTCAGCTGACTGCTGCCAAGTTGAAGTCTGTCGTGCGTGATGCTTTGTACGGAGCTTCTGACGCTGCTCAGATGAACATCGTGTTGTTCACTGGTCTCGGCGGTATGGAAGAGTTCGACAACGCTATGAAGGAAGAAGTGTCTACTGGCGCTTACATCAAGAACACTGACCCTGCTAGCTTCATCTCTGGCTCTGGTCGTAACTTGTCTCTCGGTGGATTCTTCACTCAGTACCAGCACATCGACGGTCACACCATCACGGTGCGTCACTTGCCTCTCTTTGACCACGGCGCACGTGCCTTGGCTTCTGAGCGTCACCCAGTGACTGGTCTCCCAATGGAGTCTTACCGCATGGTGTTCCTCGACATGTCTGTGTACGACGGCGAGAACAACGTTAGCATGGTGACTCGTAAGGGTCGTGAGCTCCTCCGCTGGGCTGTTGCAGGTGCATCTGTGCCTCCAGGATTCGGTGGTAACGCTCTCCGCGCTACTGACGTGGACGGTTCTGCTGTTCACTTCTTGAAGGAAGCTGGTATCAGCATCCGCCGCGCAACTAACTGCTTGCACCTCGAGTGCGTTGCTAGCTAAGTTGTAGCGACTACATAGAGAAGGGGGGAGTCCATTTGGATTCTCCCCTTTTTTGTTTTAGCTTTGTAAGATGGCAACTAAACGCAAATCGACTAAGAAAGGCGCAATGAAGGGCTGCACCATCGGTAACGGGTGTAAGTCAAAGAAAGGCGGCCTGACGGCCAAGGGTCGAAAACGAATCAACCGCAAGACAGGCAGCAACCTGAAAGCCCCTCAGCCAGGGGGTGGTTCTCGCAAGAAGTCTTACTGCGCTCGTAGTGCAGGACAGATGAAGAAGTTTCCCAAAGCCGCAAAAGACCCGAACTCTAGACTGCGCAAAGCGCGTCGTCGTTGGAAATGCTAATCAGATGAAGAAGCGAATCAGTGATGTCAAGTCCGTCAAGGACATGTACGGCATGGGCGGCTCTACCAAGAACAGAGCTGAGTCTCCATATAAGTATGGAGGAATGACCAAGGGTGAGATGATGCTGCACGGCGGCAACACTAAGGCCCCCGGTACATTCAATGGACACCGTTGCGAGAAGCGCAACATGTGCGAGAACATGACAGGATACACCTTTGATGCCAACGGCGTGGGTACACGCGGAGGTAAGAAGACGGCGGCTAAGCCACGTCCTAAAAACTTCATTGGGTAATGGGTAAGTTATGTGCACGAGGAAAGGCTGCTGCTAAGCGCAAGTACAAAGTGTACCCGTCGGCATATGCTAACGGATACGCTGTGCAGGTGTGCAAGGGTACTAAGCCTGACTCATCCGGTAAGAAGAAGACTGCCTCTGGATACAAGAAAAAGAAGAAGAAGTGAGTCTTCGTCGATGGTTCCAGGAGGATTGGAAGGATGTCCGTACGGGTAAAAGCTGTGGACGTAAGTCTGCTAAGGGTGGCTCCAAGCGCCCATACCCGTACTGCCGTCCATCTAAACGCGTAAACTCTAAGACGCCTAAGACGTCTGGCGAAATGAGCGCCGCAGAGAAGCGCAGTAAGGTGAGAGAAAAGGCTAGTAAGGCGAATGCTGGTGGTAAACCAGACCGCGTGTCTAGCACTAAGCGCAGGAAAAAGAAAGGGTGACCATTTGGAGGTTGCCCTTTTTTGTTGTACATTAGCGTCATTAGAATCGGCTAGGCAGAAAGCTCTAGCCTGTACACAGTAAATTATAGCTATGAAGACTGTATTCATTTACCGTCGTCCGAACACGACTAACTTGCCGGACGATGTTTACGTAGAAGCCAAGCGCCGCATTGGTTCTGTCTACACAAAAGGAGGCGACATCCTCAAGGGATTGACTATCGCCGAGCAAAAGAAGTGGCTCCCCGAAATTCTTGGTATCGCTCCTACCGACGCAGGTTGGGCTAAGGAAGCACGCCGTTTCTTTGCAAACTTGACTATCGACGTGCCAGCTGAAGGCGTGACTTTGAACATCTCTACTGACGAGGAGGGTAACCCCATCAACGTCATGGACTTCATCAAGTTCCGCTTTGCATCTGAGCACCCACACGTATCTACTGACGAGCGCTCTTCAAAGGGTCGTTACTTTATCTCTGACCCACAGAAGGAAGAAGCAGCTGCAGTATCTGAAACACGTTTGCGTAAGGACGCGTACAAGCAACTCATCTTGTTGTCTGACGACGAGAAGAAGGCTATCATGGTCCTCAAGGCTTACGGCATCAACACTACCGGCTTGACTGCTGCTCAGATTGAGCTCGAGTTGGAAGACCTCTTGGAAGAGAACCACGCTGAGTTCATCCGAGTCACTACTGACAAGAACCTCGAGACTGTGTCCTTTGTTTGGGATTGCATCGAGCACGGTGTACTCCGCAAGTCTGGTAACACGTTCCTCTTCGGTGACGAAGTGTTGGGCGACGACATGGAGCAGTGCGTTCGTTTCTTGAACAGCAAGAAGAACAGCTCTATGCTCTTGGACATCAAAGCTAAG
>Ga0070754_10003002_pt1 | contig 12125 bp, 13 predicted proteins | sample VirMetDEL_Sep_01_FD_75181 | JGI IMG/M metagenome (GOLD analysis project Ga0070754, IMG submission 75181) | Aqueous microbial communities from the Delaware River and Bay under freshwater to marine salinity gradient to study organic matter... | ecosystem: Environmental > Aquatic > Marine >... | reverse complement strand
ATTTTATTATTAATTATTGGAATCTTACTCACTTTAACTTCATTTACAGCTTATTCTAGGTTAACTGGTAAATATACGTCAAACAATCTCAGAAAATATTTAAGATGGTGTATAATATTGGGGTCTATTTTAATAACGATTGGTGTAATGTTCTTTACATGTACAAATGCTTCTGGGTGTGTTTGCAAATTTGATATAGATTCAACTATTAAGCAGTATGTATTATTATCTATACTGTTAGTAATGGGAATATTTATTATGGTTATTACTGGTAAAATCCAAAATGAACTTAAAAACTATAGATTTGATGCCAATCTTGGATTCTTAACAACAAGTTTATGGTTATTAGGATCTTTCCAAATAGCAATTCCTCTTTTATTTGTAATTGGAATTTTTATAAAAAAACAAGAAGTAGCAAAAAGTAGTTTTGGTTATTCTAATGATTCTAGTGATTATGATATGTAAATGTTTTTATCAACAAAATAATATTAATATTAATATATACTAAATGGATACAGCTAAAACTGTTTATTACACTGGTATTTTATCACTTTCTGCGTTGAGTATTTTAGGGTTAATTTATATAAGCAAAACTGTATATTCAAGAAAATGTAGGTCAAGTAAAATAGAAAATAATATTTCTAGAATGACTGTAGTATTATTATGGACATTAATATTATGGGTAATTTTTGGAGCTACTATTCAGCAAATATGGTTTACTAATATTTTTATTTAATTAATTGTTTTACAATTAATTAATATTTAGCGGTATTGAACTATACAAGATCTATTTAACTGAACATTTAACGCATCTCTATCGGCATATTTAGTTAGATATTGAGGATAGCACGGATAGACTGTTGAGCAAGCGCTTTCGAAACAATGATTAGGATATGGGTCTTGACGACGACATGCAGCAGGACCATAACAAGAATCTCTTTCCGCTCTCCATCCTGATTCTCGTTCGAATACTACTGGGTCAGATGAGTAATAAACTCCTCTAAAAAATCTAGAATATGGAAAATGATCCATATCTGTTACAACTTTCTTTGCTTCTGTAGAAGTACCAAAAAACGGTTGACATCCTTGTTTCAAATGAATTTGATCTCTTACAGATGAGACATTCTTATCTGTTATTTCCTTGGTGAGTGTATTATCTGTAGACATTTATTAAAGAATATAAATTAAAAAGTTTTGTGAATATAGTTTATATATTCTAAAATAAATGAAGATGCTTTATTATTTACTTGTTGGTGGGTATTCTACCTACAAAATGTATGAATACTGGGAAATTGTAAGATTTGTATATCTAACTGGTAGTTACACTTATTCAACTTTTAATGGGATATACAAAGTTATTAAACCCACGTATATTCCAGAAGAAAAATTAGAAGAATGGGAATTATGTGAGTTAACTGAAAAATAAAACATCAAAATGTTTTATTTTATAAATATGTGAATATGTTAAATATGTCAAGTGCTAAGCATATCCTGTCTCATATTTGGAAATTGCTGATCTAAAATAAAGATCAAAATCAGTATCTGTAATATGATCTTTAAATTCTTCGTATAATTCTTCTCTTATACTAAGCATATTTTTACGAAAGAATTTCAAAAAATGCTTTCGTGATTCATATTCATTACTACTTATCATCAACTCATTTAAAACTTTTTCTTGGAACTCTTCTAATTGTTCTGATTTAGACAATATTTTTTCTTTTTTAGACTCAATAATTTCTTGTCTAATTGTATCATATTTACAATCATCATTATTATTTTTCTTACAATACATATTAAAGTTTTTATCTTCTTGATCTTTATCAGTAATATTTCTTGCTCTATGATTAAGACGCCCAGAAAAATTAGCAACTATTTGGTCTCTCCAACTAATACGTAAATTAAAATCTCCAAAACCAGATATAACATTAACTAAACGACCAGCAAATCCAGAAGAGCAAGTTCCAGACATCTCGTATAACTCTTCAAGAAGTCTTTGTCTCATCTCTTTTTCACATTTATGTGAAGAAAGATAAGTCCAAACCTTTAATAATATATACAATAAATTACAATTATATTTAGAATATAATGCTCTGTCCATATAAATACGATTCAACGATATCGATATTCTATCAACTCTCTCATCGTGTGCTTCTTGTTCAGGGGACTTCTTTTCATATGGGTTTTGCTCTTCTAACATATTATCAATTTGTTTTTTGATATACTCAAAGGTGATTTCGGGAGTACCAGGAGTACCAGAAATAGTCTTCATATTTATAGATGCTAAAAATTCCAGACACTCAATAACACTTTCTTCAATTTCATCAACGTGTACATTTTGGGCATTATCAAATATTGTTTTATCTCCTCCATTTTCTCTCCCCAGCATCATAATTATTTTTCTGGCTGTAAGTTTATTTTCTTCAGATCCAACTCTTAGGATAACATCTGCTGAATCCGCTCTTAAGTTGTAATCAAGGTCAGGATCTTGAGCGAATGACATTATATTTTCTTCTATTAGAGTTCTTTCTTTGTCGGTAAGTTTATGTTTTTGCATCATATATTGTCCGGAAAGAATACGGTATAAAGTTCTATTCTTTTTATTTTTAAAAAAGGTCATAGATGCTTCTTTAATAAAATATTCTTTATTTTTGATATTTTTCGTTTCGATAGAAAGAATTGTTTTATATCTGTAATCACAGTCTAGTTTATGATTATCAATAAGATTACATAGATATTTTTTAGATTGAGTTTTGAATTTTTTGTGGCACATAAGAAGACAAATTGCTTCAATTTGACAGGGAGTTGGTAGATTATCTGTCATATTTTTACATACACTATTAATACAATTATATCCAATTTCATTTTCAGGTTTGAAGAAACATAAACTTTTAGCACACGTTAGTTTGAGAAAAGATGACATATTTGATTTTGTTGACATTTCGCACAGGTAATTTTCAAGACTTTTTGTTCCTGAAAACATATACATTGTAGACAGTCTATTAATAATTTCAAGAATATTTTCCTCTCCGAAATTTTTGTAGAATAAATTTATAGCTTCCATTCTACTTTTTATGGATAATGTCAAGTCCATTATTATTTCTGATAATGAATCTTGGCTTGTATCAGAGGAAATTTTAGTGGATTCTTCAGGTTCTAAATTTGATAAATTAGAGATTAGGGTGACATTTGATTTTTGTTTGGTAGACATTTTAAAAAAAGATTTGTATCTTTTAAATATTAGGAATGAAATTATTTTCTATTAATTCGTTTCCATTCGTTAGCAATAGCGCTAAATCTTTTTTTACCAGGCATTTTTTCATACTTTTCTTTTTTACTTTCTTTTTTAACGAATTTTTGGTATTCATTTAGAGGTTTTCTTTTTGATCTTTTTTCAGGAAGTACAGAGGCAGTATGTTCTACTATTTTATTTTTAACTTTTTCTTGTCTTGTTTTGTGTTGAATATAAGTATTATGTATTTTATGATTTTTAGATGGATTATTTCGTGGTCTTCTTGGACTTTTACTTATTTTTGATTGCTCTGATTTCCTGATATAAGACTTATATACAGTTCCATATTTTCTTAATTTAACAGAGCGCGATAATCGTGATGTTTCTGGTTCGTCAGAGAATTTTCTGGGCATTTATTATAAAGAACCTATATTAGTTAAATCTCTATAATTCCTAATTAAACAATTAATATCTATCGATAAATGTCCGAATTAACAGTAGAGAAAAAGGATAATAAAAATAAGAATAAACTAAATAATCCTTTAAGAGAAATTAATGGTTTTAGTAAATTATTGGATTATTTTTCTAGTAATAAACAAAAGCATTGGAAAAAATGGTTACAATTTGATCAAACTTTCGATAAACCAGGTAAACAAGGATTAGTAGGGCTTTTAAAAGGAACTACCCCTATATTAGATGGAAATAAAGAACTAAAATATGTATTTAAGATTTCACAATATATTAATTATCTTGTACAACACGAATATACAGTAATGAAAGGATTAAATCAAATTTCTTCTTATTGCCCTCATTTTTGTAAAGCGATTGGTACAATATTATGTGAAATTGATCCAGAGTCTCGAAAAAAAGGAAATCCATTTTTAATAACTACTAAACATCCAATAGAAAAGGAAATTCTTCTTACTGAATATATTGATAATTCGTGTAAATTTTATAACTATATCAGAAGTAAAAAAATATCTGATAGCGTCATATATTCAACAATAAAACAGGTTCTGATGGGAATTGCTATTGCCCAACGGGAAAAGAAATTTACTCATTATGATTTACATTCTTATAATGTTATGATGAAAAAATGTAATAAAGATGTCGTTTTTCTTTATGTATTAGATGAAGAAAATCAATTTTGTGTTCCTACATATGGCCATTATCCTGTTATAATAGATTTTGGATTTTCTTATATCAAAGATCTTGATGATGGTCCTGCGTGGCCTAGTTTGGCACATACAGATGTCGGATTTATGAGTGATCGCTATGACTGGGTTTCTGATCCTAAATTATTTCTAATTACTGTAGCAAAAGAAATACAAAACAAAAGAAGAACATCTAAAACAAGTAAATTCAGAAAAATAGTTAAGAATATATTCGGAACTCTTAATGTAGACTGGGAATCGGGATGGGATTTAGACGAAGAAAAAGGGGCTTCGGACTATGTTACTGAAATGTTACAAGATTATAGTACCAATTCTAACTTGTTTGATAACTATGATCATTACTGTATAGATATAATTCAATCTTTAGTTATTTTACCGTTACAAAGCCAAAAATATGATAATATAACAGAAAATTACACAGCATTTCTAAATGAATTTATTAAAATAGAAAATCAAATCGGAAATCCTTTCTATAATTTATATATTCTTAAAGGGCTAGTTGATATCGCTAGAGAAGTACGAGTTGATTATCTTCATTCTGATTCAAGAAAAAAAGCAGTTAATTACTTTAGTAAATCAATATTTGAGCGTATTAACTGTGTCGCTAAGTATTGTAACCCTAAAGGGATTCACTTTGAGAGAATGCTTTGTGCGTTATTTTGTTTAACTAAGAATATTGAAGGAGTTTTATTTGATGTAATTGAAACTAGAATGTTAAAAAAAGAAAAACAATACAGTAAATTACCTTTACAATCCACAGAACAAATATATGGAGCCATTGAAGCAAATATTCCTTCTAAATATATTTTCAATGAAAACACAACTGTGTTTGTTATGAATTGTACTACCAAAAATTGTAGTCGTTTAGAAATAACTCCTGCAATTTGTGAAGAAGTTAATAATATTCATCCAATGTCTAAAGGAATGTATTTGTATTCTATTTTTAAAAAATAAATACATGTTATAACAAATTGTCATTGTGAATGTTGAAAATAATATTATAAAGTTTAGTACAAAAAAAATGTCAAAAAACATTAATTATAAATTATTATTATCGTAATTTATAATTTTTCCTGCTCTTAAACGCGCTTGGCTAATGACACAAAAATTCTTTGGAATATATTATATATTTAGTCATCTTCAAATAATATCATTTTATCAGATACAACTTCGAATTTTGTATTATCTTTACTCATAAAAGGATATAAGTACTTATAAACAGAAAATTTATCAAGAAATTGTAAAGTATCTATAATATTTTTACCGACATTTATATTACTATTTGGGCTCATATCTATAATATTACACAAACGAACTTCTACTTCATTATCAGTATTAAAAAAATATTTTTTCTGATACAACCAATAGCAGTTTTTAGTTTTCATATTCCTAACTAATTCCAAATCTAAATACTCTTTCATAAATTTTCTAATATCTGACCAAATAAACTTAAAAAATTTTACAGTATTTTCGACTGGTCTATATTCAATTTCTTCAAAATCAAATATTCTAAAAAATATTTTGTCATCTTTATATTGTATTACTATATTACTACTATCTAAATCTCCGTGTACCCAACCTTTACTCCAAAATTCTCCTAGCAAAATATATAATAACTCTCTAACTTTATTAGGATTTTTTTGTAAAAATGTTTTTGAATCATATTTAATATTAGTTTGATTATAAAAATCAGGAACCTGATAAATAAATGTTTCCAATGAATACTCATCATCTCCTACCTCTTTATATTCACCTGTAAATCCAACATTATCTCTATTCAATTTTAGCAAAAAATTAGCCTCCTCTCCACTAAAAGTTTGCCCATTTTCTGGATTATCTCCTGTGTATTCTGTTCTAAGTGGATTCATATTTATTTAATATAATAAATATATTATTTATTATATAATTTGAAATCCTCGATTAAAAAGTTTTCTTTATTCTTTACCAGAGTATAGTCTAATTGCTCTATAATTGAAATTTCTTAATTTCTTCCTTTGATAATTTTTTCATTAAATATTTCCACGAAAATGGATCACAATTCAACTCTTTTAGTTTCAGAATTAATCCTAAAGTCATTATATTAGTATTAGGTGTATCAGTTCCCAACTTTTTTACTAATCTATCAGTTATTTCCCTAGAAAACCCAAAATCAATTATATACACCTTATCATTCTTTATCATATAATTTAAAATATTAGAATCACCATGAAACACCTTAACTTCATCCAACTTTTCAAAAATATCAAGTATCTGATACTGATAATTTCTACTTAATCGAACCTTATTCTTACCCAATATTTCTACCAAATGACAATCCATCTTCTCCATCACTATATACTTTGAAATACTATCATACTCAACAACTCTAGGAGAAATACCCACAGAAGCAGCCTTTTTTTGTAAATTATATTCATTCTTTAAAGTATTAGACGACTTTGTCTTGCGAAAAGTTTTCATCGCAAACTCTCTATTCTTTTTATCCTTTACCAAATAAGTAGTTCCCTCCTTACCTTTATTACCCAACTGTCTTATACGAATATATTTATCTATTTTATTCTCTTTATATTTCTCATATTCTTGAAACGCCTTTTTTATATCTGTAATATACCCCGCTTTACTTCTATGACTACTTAATCCCATATCTTTAGCCATTTTCTTTAATTTTTCAAAACTTGTCTGCTCTAATAATGTGTAATCCATTTTCTATTTACAAAGTATTTTTTTAGGTCTTTTTTTTTTATTTTATTTTATAAATGAAAATACTTACAACTATTATATATATATTTATTTTCGTATTAATAATAGTAGCTCCAATATTAATTTACATCTTACTTAATAGAAAGAAATATAAATGCGATAAAACTGGATCTTGTTTACAAGATTCTTCCGGTAAATACACCACTCTAGAAGAATGCCAAACTAATTGTGTTGGTGAAAATAAAAGATATGAATGTAAAAATGGAAAATGTATTGAAGATTCTTCCGGTAAATACACCACTTTAGAAGAATGCCAAAATAATTGTGAGCAAACTATCACATTTTACTTCGAAGATGATACAACTGAAACATTTCCTTTTTTTATAAAATACACTTATGTCACTCAAAGAGGAGTTAAAAGAGGTTGTTATGACGAATTAATCAACAAAACATCTGAAAGCAATATTTTTAAGATGAAAAACGAAAATCCGCCTATCAAATTTGAGATAACAAAAATACCAAACGGACAATTTTTATTTATGGTTGGATATGACTGGAATATCGACCCATTCGCCCCAGTTAAACATTCGTGTGACGAATTCGAAATACAATTACACCCCGGGCAAGATCTCAAGAAACTTGGTCCAAGTGATGGAATATCTAATAAGTTATGGGCAAATTCCTTTAATTATTTTAGACCACAAATTGTCGTTTAAAGTCTGGCTATACATCCTCTTTACAAAATTTTATGATGAAAATCTTCAAAACTTGTATTCTCTAACAATGTTTCCAAACGGAAAGTTAATCGGTATCTGATACTCTCCTAAAATTCAAAAATAATATCTAATTATCACTCCTTTAGCGTCTGACTACACATCCTCTTTACAAAATCGTGGTGAAAATCTGTTTTCTCTCCATCACACGCCCTATTCACAGCCTCCTTATACTCAAATATTTTCACTACTGTATCCATCACATTCTCATCCCCTAACCGCTCCTTTAACTCATTAGCATACTTACATATCAACTCCTTGTTCTTCTCGTGTATAGACTCAAAAAACTTCTTTGTCAATGTTGTCATCTCTGGATCAGTTATCACATTACCATCCTTATCCTTAAACTTCACCTTCCTCCTCGCATAATCTGAACATATCATCCGATCCTTCAGTGGATACTCCAAAGCATACTCCGCATAACCCTCCGGTCCCTTTATTATATGATCTATCGTCAAATTAGCAGCATTACTCACCAAATGCTCCTCAGTCACAGGCTGTAACTGCTGAATATAATTTATCTGCGTATTCTTCGTAGTAGACACCGGACGACTCACCGCCTTTATCGCTATATTCTCCAACTTATCCTGTAAATGCTGAATTTGTAGCCTTAAATCATCTATCAAAGATTCTTTCTCATCTAACTTGTCAATTAAATTTTTATTCTCTGTTTTTAACGAAATAATTTGTGTCATATTCTATATTTTATCACAATTCTGTATATGTCTTTGGAAATTAAATTTTGTAGTAAATATTTTACCACAACCATTACATTTTCTTATATCATCTTGATTTACACCTTTTTCTTTATTCTGTAATTTTAAACAATATTTAGCAGTTTTCATATGATTATTTAACACACTTTTACTGCTAAATGTATTTTTACAATAACTACATTCCATTTTATTTATAATCAATATTTCTTTAAATGGATTTCTCCTAAAATGAGAAATCTGGAGAAATTTTGATATTGAATGAGAAATTGAGAGAATCTTTTTAAGGCGTACAGGTTAAAAATTTTACTTTTGGATCGCTACACAATTTTTGTGTGTGTGTCGGGATTTTTATATGCTCCCGAATTTTGAAGAAAATTAAAAGTCCGGAAAAATACTTTTCCGGACATTCTAAAAATAAAATACTTTTGTATATTTTATTTTTTAAAAAATTCTATAATTTATTTTATTTTTAAAAGTTAGAGTTTGGTATTATTTTAATTTACATCTGGGGATTGTTTTATATGATTTTTTATAATAAAAAATATAATAGTTAATATAATAATAGCTACAAAAATCCAAATACCTATAATTTTTATAAATTTATTAAGTTTATATTCATTATTTTGGCATATACCAAATAGTCCAGTTACATGTCCTCCGCCTGATAGACCGTCTGTAAAACTGTCTAAAGAATTTACAGGTGTAAATTTATATTTTTTATTGATGGGTAAGTCACGAGCTAATGAATATTTTCTTTTTCCGTTTTCATCTTTATAGGTTACTATTTCATCGTCATGTATGTAGATAGTAAAGTCTAAATTTTTACTAATAATATATAATAGTAAAAATCTGGCAAATTTAGCATTTGTATCATTTGAAACGTATGTTCTCCATTCATTTATATTTAAATTTGCTATTCCGTTGGAATTACTTATTTCGTCTTCGAGTTGAAGAAATTCTGGAGTTATTTTAGCGGGGCAATCTGATATTCTGGTATTAAATCCTGGTTCTACTTGTAATTTACCTGGTGTACATAATGAAAAATTATTTCCACGTCCACTGGTGCCACCGCCTGTATTAAATTCTTCTGGTATTTTATAAATTTTAGTATTTCCGGCTGGGTTATATAGTATATTTGGGACTTCTTCTGCTCCTGATTGTTTTCTTAGGTCTTCAAATTGTTCTATTTCTTTTACAAATTGATTCATTACTTTAGTTGTGTATCCTGAGTTAGAGGGTTTATCATCTAGTTTTTTACCTAAAGATATAACAGCTATTTCTAATAAGTTTCCTTTTTTATCATTATAACCTCCGTTTACTAGAGCGTATATATATCTTAAAGGTGGGTTTAAAAGTTTTATCTTACGTTGTTTGAGTTCATCGCAGTTGTCTTTTCCACAACTGCCATAGGCAGTTGGGTTGCAAATAATTGGGTCATTGAAAAATGGAGGGAGTTTTTTAATGAACATAAATGCTATTATAAAACATAGTATTATAGATACTATTATTAAAAGCAATGGTGAAGCTGCAGCTTTAATTATTGTATAACCTGTTACTCCTAATAGAATAGCAATAGCAATAATAAAACTAGCTAATCCCTCAACTTTGGCAGAAGCCTTTTGCGTTACTGATTGTGAGATATCATTTATTACATTTGATGTATTATTTTGTTTGATTGTTTGGTCGCTTAAAAAAGCGGTTGTAAGCGATTGATTAATGTCTAGATTTTTAGCTATTATAGTGCTGTTAGTACATATAAATCTATTATCTGCGTCTGAATATTGTTGTGCGGATGTTGAAAGATCATTGCTGATTAAATTAGAAGCATTAGCGAATACTGATGCTGTATTACTAGCACTAGCGTAACCGATGCCCATACTTCCGACTGTTGATGTAGCTTCCTGTAAAATAGACTGGCTTATATCATTAGTAAGAGAAGTAGATGAATCTACATGGGCAATTTGTTTACTTTTTTGTGTCACTTGCGCGGCTTGTTCTATAGTTAAATTTCCTGATAATGTTATATTACAATTATCAAAAATATTACTATTTTTTATTTTTGAAATTTGACTGGCGTTTGCTGTGGTTGAATTTACGATATCATTAGTTATATTTGTAACAGCTGATACAGCGTTAGATGAAGTTGCGGCACCCATATTATATTATTTATTATATTTATTATAATAAATATAATAAATAATATAATATGTCAAATTTTCTTGTTGGAAAAATAGATAAATTTGAGCCAATATATTTTGCCTCAGCATATTACAATCTATACGAATTACCTAATTATATTAATACAGAAGATAAAACTAATAGTAAAGTATTTTTACCCCCCGGTAAAGCTAGGTGTAATTTATGGACATGTAAAGACTGGGGTGATAATAATTGTGCAGCTCCACCATTAGTTAAAAAAGATTCAAAAGTAATTCAATCGTATATTTTTAGAGATAAATGTATTAGGCGTCCTAATGGTGGATTAATGGATTGTGAATGCGATTCATCAGTAACAAGTACAATTACGAGTGATTTTAATAAATTTTGTACATATGATAAAATGGATATGGGAGAGATTGATCCTAGTGTTACCGAGCCGTTAGCAAAAGATGCTAATGTAATTAATCGTAATTTTAATATTCCATGTTTATTTAATTTTAAGTTTGAAGAGGGATTTTCGTCTAATGATAAACTTAATATATTAAGTAAAAATATATTATCTCTTTACGAAAATAATATGATATTTTGTCAGGAGAAAAGTTCAACAGATATTGATTTAGAAGCTAGAGCACAAGCTACATTTAGAAATTTTAATATAGTATATGCTATAATTTTAGATTTCTATAATGTATTATATAAAACTAGAATAGATTTTTTAGACATAAATAATATTCAATATATAAAGGATGATATTATTTCACAGTATGAAATGAATTTAAATTTAATTAAAACATTTTCTTACTATAATGAAGTATGTACATCATCTTCAAATACATTTAGTAGAATATGTAATCCATCTTCTACAACTTTAGATTCATCGTGTCTGAAAAAGCTTCTTTTAGATACAAGAGATTTAATTAATGAGCCTAGAGTAGAGTATAAAGATAATAAATATAAGTTTATATTTGATGTATCATATCTACAGTATAAATCTTTTTTTAATAATAAACACATAATGTCACTGAAAACTAATATACAAAATTTCTTAATCAATTTTTTTAATGATGATGAAGGAGAATTGTATACAAATAATATATCCAGTAATCCTCAAAATCCAGAATTCAATATTGAGAGTATAGATATAAATATATCTACAATGAGTATAGAGGGTATAGAAAGAAGTACATTAAAAGATGTAAAATATAAAACAAATATGATACAATCTTCAGATATACCTAATTTCTATTTTTTCACTACATCTACAATTACCCTTAATGTTGAAAAATGGTCACCTATGTTGTTATTATATTTCATTAATAAGGATAAAAATATTATTTAGAACCCTAATATTTGTAAAAATATATTTGAAACAATT
>Ga0070754_10003001_pt1 | contig 12128 bp, 10 predicted proteins | sample VirMetDEL_Sep_01_FD_75181 | JGI IMG/M metagenome (GOLD analysis project Ga0070754, IMG submission 75181) | Aqueous microbial communities from the Delaware River and Bay under freshwater to marine salinity gradient to study organic matter... | ecosystem: Environmental > Aquatic > Marine >... | reverse complement strand
CGGGCTGCTGCGCGGCAATCCTTATCTGGTCGCTTGCCCGGGGGTCTATCCGCAGTTGGCCGAGATGATCGGCCCATCGCTGGACGGTTGAGGTATTCCGTTCTGGACGCTGGAGTGTCCTGGGTTTCGTTCCCACGCATCGAGCGCAGGAACGATCCATTTTGATCCAGGTCTCGTCGCTGCGCTCAACAGCGACGCGTTGGCTATCGACTCAGGTGCGCAGCTCCGGCGGTACGGTGCCGCCGTGTTCGGCGAGCTTGTGCATCACGGTACGGTGCAGCCAGGTGTTCATCTTCGCCGAGTCGGCCATTTGGTCGGGCGGGCAGCCCAGTTCGGTAGCGAGCTCTTTGCGCGATTCCAGGCTGCTATCAAGGCCCAGCAATTTCATCAGATCGACGATGGAGGTGCGCCAGTTCAGCTGCTCCGGGAAGTTCGCCGCCATGCCGTCGAGCTTTGCCGGAACATCTACCGCCGCGGTCGAAGGCCCTCCGGCTTCGTTGCTTGGTCCGGCGCCGGGCGGGGTAGTCGTGGCGTTATGAGCGGCCGTCGGGCGCTCGGAATCGACGACCGTATCCGGCGCATGCTGGTTCGGCGTGTTGTTCGGGTCGACGGGCTTGTGTGCTTCGTTGCTGACGCCGCCCATGCCCAGTTTTTCTTTGATCGTATCGAACAGGCCCATTGCATGATCCTCGGTTGATGTGGGTAGCCTTTGGACTACCGCCGCGGCCAGGACATTCAATCCCGCAGGTCGGAGCGATGCGCAGGAGCAACCGTCCGTCCGGCGACTCGCTAGCGTGCAGCCGTTTCATCGATTGCCGCCGCCGTGCCACCGCCGAGGGCGACGTAGAGTTCGATCAGGTTCTGCACCTGCGCGCGTTGCACCTGTATGAAGGCCTGCTCGGCATCGAAGCGGTTGCGTTCGGCGTCGAGCACTTCCAGGTAATTCACCACGCCTTCGGCATAGCGCTCCTTGGCCAGCTCGGCGATGCGCCGCAGGGTAGCGACGTTCTCCTGCTGCGCCGCGACCTGCTCGGCCAGATAGCGGCGACCGGCAAGGGCATCGGCTACTTCCCGGAAGGCCACTTCGATAGCGCGTTCGTATTCGGCGATGGCGATGTTCTCGCGGGCTTCGGCGACTGTCAGGTTGCCGCGATTACGACCGAAGTCGAACAGCGGCAAGCTGATCGACGGGCCGATGCTCCAGGTGCGGTTATCGCTGCCGATCAGGTTGCTCAGCTCGGTAGAGGCATAGCCGGCACTGCCGGTCAGTGAAACCTGTGGAAAGAAGGCGGCGCGTGCGACGCCAATGTTCGCGCGGGCAGCACGCAGCTGTTCTTCGGCGGCGAGGATGTCGGGGCGCACCAGCAGCAATTCCGACGGCAGACCCGCGGCCAAGGTGACCGGGTTGGTTTGTCGCGCCAACGCGTTGGCGTCCGGTAACGGGGCGGGCGGTTCGCCGCCGATCAGCTGGGTCAGGAAATTAAGCTGTTGCGCACGCGTTAGGCGCAGCGCGGCCAGCGCGGTTTCGGCCTGGGTGAGCAGTGCCTGGGCCTGGTTGAAATCCAGCGCCGAGGTGATACCCGCGTCGAAGCGTACCTGGGCGATGCGCAGGCCGTCGCGGCGGCTGCGTACGGTGGCTTCCGCCAGCGCGATACGCTCGTCGGCCTCTCGCACCGCCAGATAGGTGGCGCTGACATCGGCGATCAACGACAAACGAAATGCCCGCTGCGCCTCGACGGTGGCCAGGTACTGTGCTCTCGCCGCTTCGCTTAAGTTGCGCACGCGGCCCCAGAAGTCCAGCTCGAAGGCGGTGACGCCAATGCCCAGCGAGTAACGTTCGACCACACCGCCGCCCGCGGCAGTGGCACTGCTACCTTGTGCACCGCCGACCCCGGCGCCTGCTGAAGTGCCGAATCCGCCACCGCCTCCGGTGGGAAAGCGGCCCCGACTGGCGTCGGCATTGAGACCGAGGCTGGGGTAGCGATCCGCGTCCTGGACACGAAACTGGCCGCGCGCTTCCTCGATGCGTTCCACAGCCACTTGCAGGTCGCGATTGCGCTCCAGTGCCGAGTCGATCAGTACGTGCAGGCGAGGGTCGAGCAGGAAGTCGCGCCAGCCAATGCTCGCCGGAGCAACATCCTCTGCATCGGTGTTGTACGCCTGCGGATAGCGCGACGCGGTAGGCGACTCGGGGCGCTCATGGGGCGGTGCGAACTGGCATCCGGCGAGCAGGCTGATCAGTAGCACCGACGCGGGCCTACGCATGGTCCGGCTCCTCGTCGTGTTTACTGGTCTTGTCTTCGCTGGTGGGCGGTCGGCGCTTGCTTAGCCAGCGGCGTACGCTGAGGTAGAACAATGGGATGTAGAACAGCCCGAGCAGGGTGGCGACGATCATTCCACCCATCACGCCGGTGCCGACCGCCACGCGACTGGCCGCCCCAGCACCGCTGGACAGCACCAGTGGCAGCATGCCGAGTATGAAGGTCAGCGAGGTCATCAGGATCGGCCGGAAACGCAGCCTTACCGCGCTCATCACCGCGTCCGTGAGGTTTTTTCCGTGGCCTTCCTCTTCGATGGCGAATTCGACGATGAGGATCGCATTCTTCGCCGACAGGCCAATGATGGTCACCAGGCCGACGTTGAGATACACATCCGCCGGTAAGTCGCGGAGCATTGCGAACAGCACCGCGCCGAGCGCGCCAAACGGCACCACCAGCAGCACGGCGATGGGCACCGTCCAGCTTTCGTAGAGCGCCGCCAGCACCATCAGCACCATCAGCAACGAAAGCCCCAGCAGCATGCCGACTTGTCCGGACGCTTGCTGTTCTTCATAGGAAACCCCGGTCCACTCGAAATCGAAGCCATCCGGTAACTCGCCCGCCAGCCGCTCCATCTCTTTCATGGCCTCGCCAGTGGTATGGCCACCGGCGGCGTTGCCGGAAATGGTCATGGCCGGGTAGCTGTTGTAGCGCTCCAGCTGGGTAGGCCCCTGCGTCCATTTCACCGTGGCGAAGGCTCCGAAGGGCACATTCTCACCCTGTTCGTTGAGCACCTTGAGATTGAGCACATCCTCAGGCGTCATGCGATAGGGCGAATCGGCCTGTAATAGGACTTGCAGCACGCGGCCGTCGAGGTTGAAGTCATTAGCATAAGCGCTGCCGAAGTGAGTGCTCAGTGTGGTGTTGACCTCGGCGATCGAAAGCCCCAGCGCGCGTGCTTTGATCCGGTCGACGTCCACTCGCAGTCGGGGCGCGTCATCAGCCCCTTCGGGGCGCACCCCCACGAGTATCGAGCTTTGATTTCCCTCGGCAATCAACCGGTCTCGCGCATCGACCAGCGCCTGATAGCCGTTGTTGCCGCGATCCTCCAGTTTGAAAGTGAAACCGCCTGAGACACCCAGCGAGGGAATCGACGGTGGGTTTAGCGCAAAGACCGTTGCCTCCTTGATCTGCGAGAACGCGCCCATGGCCTGTCGCACCAGCGTCGGTGCGCTTTGTTCCTCTTCCGGTCGTTCATCCCAGGGCGTTAGCGTGACGAAGGACATCGCGTTGGCCTGACCCTGGCCGAAAAAACTGAAACCATAGACGACGAACGTATTCATCACATGAGGCTGTTCGGAGTAAAACGCGCTGACCTGCTCAACCGCTTCGGTGGTGCGCTTGATAGTGGAGCCAGGCGGGGCCTGCACGACCGTCATCACCGAACCTTGATCCTCTTCCGGCAGGAAGGCGCCGGGCATGCGCAGGAACAGGACGGCGGTGATCACCATCAATCCCGCAAATGGCAATAGAAACCACAGCGGCCTTGCGAGAACGCCGCTAACGGCATGGTTGTAGTGGCGTGTCGTGCGGTCGAGCCCGCGATTGAACGGCCCGAAAATGCGTTGGCTCCAGCCACGCTTCCCCGATTCATTCGAGCGGGGCTTCAGCACCGTCGCACAAAGGGCTGGGGTCAGCGTGAGTGCGAGCAAGGTCGAGATCGCTACCGCGATGGAAAGCGTCACCGCGAACTGCTGATAAATGGCTCCGGTGGAGCCCGGAAAGAAGGCAAGTGGCACGAACACGGCTATCAACACGAGGGTGGTACCGATGACCGGCGCGGTCACCTGACCCATCGCTTTTACCGTCGCCTCGGAGGGCGGCAGATTTTCTTCATCCATGATCCGCGTAACGTTTTCCACTACAACGATAGCGTCGTCCACCAGGGTGCCGATGGCCAGCACCATGCCGAACAGGCTGAGCAGATTGATGGAAAAACCTGCCAGCCAAAGCCCCAGGCAGGTACCTGCCAGCGTGATGGGAATGATGATGGTTGGGATGATCGTGGTGCGCCAGTTCTGCAGGAACAACAGCATTACCAGTATCACCAGGACCATCGCCTGGCCCAATGTCACCAGCACCTCCTCGATCGAGGCCGAGATGAAAGGCGTGGAATCGTAGGGGATCGACCAAGCGACATCCTCGGGAAAACTCGATTCCAGCTCGGCCATCCGTTGCTTGATGCCGCTTGCCGTGTCCAGCGAGTTGGCGCCGGGAGCGAGCTGAATGGCCAGGCCGGCAGTGGGCTGGCCGTTCAGCTCGCTCTTTATTGTGTAGTCTTCGGCGCCAAGCTCCACGCGCGCCACGTCACCGAGGCGCACCGCCGAACCATCTGGATTGGCCCGCAGGATGATGTTTTCGAATTCCTCCGGTGAACTGAAACGTCCTTGCGTCTCGATAGGTGCATTGATATCGGTGCCCTCGCTCAGCGGCAGGGCACCAATGGAGCCGCCAGCGGCCTCGCTGTTCTGCTCCTGGACTTGGGCCAACACCTCACTGGCCGAGATGTTGAAGCTCGCCATGCGATCAGGGTCGAGCCATATCCGCATGGCGTATGGGGTGTAGAACTCGCGAATATCGCCAACCCCTTCTACTCGACGTAACTCGTCAACGATATTGGTAGTGGCGAAATGACCCAGCTCCAGGCTGCTCATCGCACCGCTTTTCGAATTGATCGACACGATCAGCAGAAAGTTGGACGACGCCTGGAATACCCGAATGCCCTGACGCCGTACCTGTTCAGGGAGGCGCTGTTCGACGCGGGTCAGAAGGTTCTGTACTTCCATCTGCGCGACGTCGATGTCGGTGCCGGGCTCCAGAGTAAGCTCGATCGACGCGCTGCCATTCGACCGGCTGGTCGAATTCAAATACAGATAACCGTCGACACCGTTGAGCTCCTCTTCGATCACCTGGGTAACGTTGGTTTCCAATACCGAGGCGTCCGCGCCGGGGTAGGTGACGTTGATGTTGAGCACGGGCGGCGCGATCGAGGGGTACTGTTCTATCGGCAGGCTCCGCAGAGCGAGCACCCCACCCAGGGCAATGCCCAACGCGATGACCCAGGCAAAGATCGGGCGACGTATGAAAAATGTCGGCGTCATTGTTGGGAAGGCTCGGCTGGCGGGGCGTCACCTTCGGGGTGGTTGTCGTATGGCACCGTGCGCACCGGCTGGCCATCGCGCGCATTCTGCCCGCCCTCGATAATGATCCGGTCGCCGTCCCGCAGGCCGTCGCGTATTACCCAGTTGCTGCCATTCAGCTCGCCCAGCTCGATATCTCGCGTGGTGACCATGCCATCCTCGCCGACCAGCTGCACGCGGGCGCCGCGTTCGCTGATCATCACGGCGCGTTGTGGAATCAGAAAGCCGTTCGGTCGGACGCCGGCATTGATCCGTGCGCGCACGAACTGGCCGGGCAATAGCAGTCGGTTCGGATTGGGGAACTCGGCGCGCGCAGCCACGGTGCCGGTGGTTTCATCGATGCTCATGGCGTAAAAGTCGATGTAGCCGGGCTGTGGGAACTCAGTGCCATTCTCCAGTATCAATTTCACCTCGACGCGGCCTTCTTCCGGCAGCTTCAGCTCACCGGAGGCGATCTGTGCGCGAATCTGCAGCAGATCGGAACTGGACTGGGAGAAATTCACGTAGACCGGATCGAACTGCTCGACGGTGGTCAGCAAGGTGCCGTTAGCGGCGCTCACCAGCGCGCCTTCAGTAACCTGCGCGCGGCCCGCACGCCCCTCGATTGGTGAATCGACTCGGGTGTATTCCAGGTTCAGCTCGGCGGATTGAACGTTCGCCTGAGCCTGCGACACATCGGCCCTGGCTGTACGCAGCGTGGCTAGGGCGGTGTCGTATTCCTGTTGGCTGATCGCTTGCTTGGCGACCAGTCCCTTATAGCGCCTGACGTCCTGCGCGGCGTTCTGTGCGGTGGCTTCGGCGCGTTCCAGTGCCGCTTGGGCGGCCTTCAGATTGGCGCGCATCTCCCGCGGATCGATCTGGAACAGTGGCGTTCCGACTTCGACATCGGTGCCTTCCTCGTACAAGCGTTTCTGGATGATGCCATCGACCCGCGCTCGGATCTCGGCGACCCTGACTGCTTGGACCCGTCCCGGCAGTTCGATGATATTGGCGACCGGATGTGGATCGACGGCCATGACCGCCACCTCGGGTGGTGGCGGTGCAGGTTGTTCAGCGTTCTTGTCGTCGGAGCAGGCAACCAGCAATAGCACCGTGGCGCTGACTAGCGCACTGTTCAGCAGTAACAGCCTCATTCAATCTGACCTTCATTTGGCGTTCGCACAGCCCCCGCTGCGGTATAGCGCGCGGACTTACACTCGACCGCGGCGGCGCGAGTGCGGTTCCGGCAAAAGTCTCATTCGCGGGTAATGCGCCTCTGGTAGCCAGCAATATGTCGATTGGCACGGGTCAAGCGCTGCCTGCTTGGCGATACCCCTCGGTGCGCATCGCCAGCCGTGAGCGGGCGCCATCGAGGGGACGGCAGCGGTTTGGTAAGCGTTTGTGTCGAAGCCACCGGACGATCACTCATCCGGTGTGTGCAGCACCACGTTCTGCCGGGCCTGGTCTGGCAGCGAAACGTCGGCGGCGCGCAGCGCCTCAACTAGGGCTTTGCGCACCTCGGAAGCGGTGATGACAAAATCCGACCGGCTCGAATCACACCAGAACTCCACATCGAACACCAATTCGGTCTGGCCCAGATTGCTGAGCCGCACCGAGGCTTCCGGCGTCGCCAGCACGCCCGCTGTGGCTTGGGCTGCGTCGCGCATGATGTGGCTGATTTTGCCGATATCGATTTCATAGCCGAGGCTGCAGACGACCTTGCCGCGGCGGATCGGTGCCGCCGTGTTGTTGGTTACCCGCGACGTGAAGGTTTCGGCGTTCGGCACCAATACGCGGCGGCCATCGTAAGTGCGTATCTGCGTTGCGCGCAGCTCGATGCGCTCTACGCTGCCCTCGGTGTCGCCGATGATGATCTGGTCACCCAGCTCGAAAGGTAGCAGCGTCAGAATCAGCAAGCCGCTGACGAAGTTGGAAGAATGTCCTTGAGGGCAAAACCCAGCGCCAGGCTGGTCAGGCCCAGGCCGGTCGCGAGCGTACTGGGTTCCAGCCCGAAGGCGCTCGCCGCCACGATGAGGCCGAGCAACCAGACGGTGTAATAACTGACCTGGCGGACCAGATTCTCCACGGTCAGGTCGTTGACCACGCGGCTGAAGACCATTCGCATCAGGGCGCGCACGCCGGTCGCCAGCCCCCAGAACAGCAGCAGTACCAGCACCGCCGCCAGGATGCGCGGAATGATATTGATGGCCGATTCGAGCAGGCGGGCGAACGCTGTTTCAACGCTTGCCTGGACGGAGGTGACGAAGCGGCTGCGTTCTGAGCCTCGGCGCTCTACTGCGGTCGCCAGCGCTCTATCGATCAGCGCGGCCCATTCCTGGGCAAGCGTATCCAGGGCTTTGCCATTGGCGTCGGCGTCCATTGGCGTGACCATTACCAGCGGCCGCCCGGCCACGCTGATCTGGCGATTATCGCGCAGCTCACCGGTTTTCTCGATGCGCGCGCGGGTGATGCCTTGAGGCGTTTCCAGGACAGCGGCCAGATGCTTTTCGACCTCTCGCGCCCGCGGTCTGGCTTCGAGCGCTTCGTTGGGCCCGATGCGGAACAGGGCACGGCCATCGAGGCGCACCGTGGCAACGCTTTCCTGCGCCTGCAACGGCGGCGACGCCAACACCAGCCAGACGAGTGACAGCACGACCAGCCAGATCGGGTGACGTGACTGCGAAATGATTAGGCGCTTTTGCATGAGGAGATTTCGGCTATCCAAGTCGGTTGGCCCGCATACGTTGCCGAAACGAACAGGCCGCCGGAAAATCCCGGCGGCCTGTCGATAATGCTTTTGTCAGCCTCGCTCAAAGGGCCCGCTGGCCATTGCATACGCGGGTTCGCCGGCTACTGGGGCTGGTCAGAACACCAGCATGAACAAGCCGATTACCACCAACAGACCGATCAGGAAGATGATTCCGACAGTGCTTCCCAGAAACTTCAGCATGAGGATGACTCCTGTTGCAGTGGGTTCACTAATTCCGACTGAGGCACGCTGTGATCGTTCAGAAAAGCCGCTGGCCGGGCCGGTGATCGCGGCGGCTACGATCAGAGGTTCTTCCAGATCAGCTGCAAGCCAGCCAATAGCATGCCGAGGCGGGCGATTCGGTAAAACCAAGTGTGATCGATGCGTTTGTGCAGCCAGAGGCCGGTCCAGACGCCGAAGGGCACGATGGGCGCCAGCGTCAGGCTCAGCAGCAGATTCTCGAGGCTGAATTGGCCGAGCGCGGCGTAGGGAATCAGCTTGATCGCATTGGTCATCAGGAAGAACAGGTTAATGGTCGCCACGTAGCGCAGCTTGTCCAGGTGCTGCGGCAGCAGGTGCATCAGGATCGGCGGGCCGCCCGCATGGGCGACGAAGCTGGTGAACCCGGCAATCGAGGAGAGCAACGTTCCGCGCCCACGCTGTAGCGGCCGTGGCTTGTCGTTGCGGGTGATCAGCCCGAGCGCTACGAAGCTCACCGCGATGGCACCCATCATCAGGCCGATCATGCGTTCGTCGAGCATGCCGAAGGTCAGTGAGCCGAGCGCGATGCCGATCAGCGCACCTGGCAACATGACCTTCAGGTTGGCGACGTCCCATTTGCCGAAATAGGCTTTCAGGCCTACCACATCCGCCAGACAGAGAATCGGCAGCATCACGGCGGCCGCCTGTTTCGGCGAGATGGCCAGTGCCAGTAGCGGCACGGCGATGCCACCGAGGGCTCCACCGAAACCACCTTTGGAGACGCCGGTGAGAAAGATTGCAGGCAGGGCGAATAGCAGAAAATCGGATAGGGTCATGGCTGGGTGTGTTCAGAACCATCGAAATGCGGCGTGTGGCGTTCGGTTTCGCCGCGCGATGATCGCACGTTTGCCGGCCTGTTTCGCTTGCACAGTGGATAGGTTCCGGCTGGCAGTGGTCAGCAGAAGTGGAAGCACATGCCCTTGCGTTTGGCTTGGCAGGGTGCGAGATCCTCGAGACAGGTGACCTATGACCGCATCTACCTTTTCGCTAACGCTTCCGACTGAAAGGCACCGAGCGTTGGGCAAAGCGCTGCGAATCGGCTCCGTGCTGATGCTCATAGCCGTTCTTGCGAGCGAGAGCAGGGCGGACGAGGCGGCTGATCTGGTCAGCCTGATCAATGGTTTTCGTAGCTCCACCGAGGCCTGTAGCGGTGGCGAGGATAACGCGGTGGGACCGCTGGCGCCCTCCGATGCGCTCGCCGTGGCGCCAGCGACAAGCGGGCCGCAGTTGCAACGTGCACTGCAGGCGTCGGGGTATCAGCCAGCGAAACTGCAAGCGGTTTCGGTGTCCGGGCCGGGGAATGCGCAGGCTGCCATGAGTGCACTCAGGCAACGTTATTGCGCCGCGCTGCGCAGTGAGGAGTTTGCCGAAATCGGTGTGTCGAGGCAGGGCAGTACCTGGCAGGTGTTGCTTGCCAAACCACTGCTTTCGCCTGATTTGGGCGATTGGCAAGAGGCTGGCAAAGCGATCCTGGAGCGAGTCAACGAAGCGCGCACGCAACCGCGTAAATGTGGCAGTCAGGCCTTCGGCGCAGCGCCGGCGTTGCGTTGGAACGACCAGCTGGCCGAGGCCGCGTTGACACATAGCCGCAATATGGCCAGTGAGGATTTCTTCAGTCACCAGGCTCCGGATGGCAGCCAGGTGAACGATCGCGCCAGCCGCGCCGGGTATCGGTGGAATCGGATCGGCGAAAACATCGCGGCCGGGCAGGGCTCGGTGGAACAGGCCGTGGCCGGCTGGCTCGCCAGTCCTGGGCATTGCGCCAACATCATGCGACCGGACTTCACCGAGATGGGAGCCTCTTATGCAACGAACCCGGACAGCGCGGCCGTCGTCTATTGGACGCAGGTGTTCGGTACGCCGCGCTAGGCTCCGTCGCGGCCGCGACGAAACGGGAACAGACCCTAGCCCTGGCCTTCCAGCCAGTTATGCGCTTCGGTGCTCTGATGCTCATCGAATGCCTTCATCGTAAGGCCGGGAATCAAAGCGCCTTCTATTTCGCTGGCCTTGCGTACCCATTCCTTGGCGCAAACCACGGCGCAGCGGTCGAAACGGCGGATAAAGCGAAACAACTGGGGAATCCGCGACAGCTCTACGCCCATCGCACCCAGCGTTGGCACGTCGAAGTCACCGATTCGATAGAGCATCTGTCCGTGCGTAATGCCTTCGGATTTCCTTATCAGCTCATCGAGTGCGAAGCGCATTTCGCTGCTGTCGAGCTTGCCGGAGAAATCTACATCGATGCGCTTGTCGCCTATGCGAGTGACATGAAACATGGTGAGTTCCTCTAGTGACGCCATCCGGTAAGAACGACCGTACCCTCACCTGACCATAGTCGTTTTCACTCGTTCGAGCCCGGCCGATGGCATCTCCGCTGGGAGGACGCGCTGCCTAGGGAACACTCTGCGTTCCGGCAGGACGGGGGGGTGTCTGAAGATGAGCTGCCACTCAGAAGCGTCGGAACTATCAATCCGATTGGTGCAATCCGATTGGTGGCTTTTTTGCACTTTTGGGGGAGATGTTACGGCGTCCCCGCACATGGAGGGCGGGGACGGAGGCGGGACGTGGATATCAGTCCTGGCGGCTGGTCACTTCCAGCAGGTGATAACCGAACTGGGTCTTCACCGGGCCCTGCACGACGTTGATCGGCGCGCTGAACACTACGGTATCGAACTCCTTGACCATCTGGCCTGGGCCGAACGAACCCAGATCGCCGCCCTGACGGCTGGATGGGCACGTGGAGTTGTCTTTGGCAACTTGGGCAAAATCAGCGCCGCCTTCGATGGCAGCTTTCAGTTCGTTGCACTTTTCTTCAGTGGGAACCAGGATGTGGCGGGCGGTGGCTTTGGCCATGGGTTGTTACTCCGTCTTGAGAAGGCGCTGAGCCTACCGCAATCGGGTAGCGATTCAAACGCCGGTAAAGCGTCCGCAGACAGCGAGCCGCAAACGCCGCGGACGATCAGGCAGCGTCTACATCTACCGTTTTCGTCGCGGTAGGCTGCGCATCCAGGTATCGCTGCAGTCGATCTTTTTCCTGTGCAGTGAACGCCAGGCCGAGCTTGGTGCGGCGCCAAAGAATGTCGTCCACCCGAGTGACCCATTCTTCCCGGCGAAGATAGTCCACCTCCAATGCGTACAGATCCTGCCCCAGCTGCTCACCCAGATCGGCAACATCGCGCGCCTCCCCCAGCATGCGCCAGGCCCGATTGCCGTATAGGGTTGCCCAGCGCTGCGCCAGTGGCAGCTCTAAACCGTGCACCTTCGCCGCCAATGTTTCGGCCAGTGCGTTGGTCGTGCTCATGCCTTCGCCGCCGGGAAGGCTGGCGCTGGCCGTCCAGCTCGCGCCCATGGCCGGGAAGAAGGGTTTGAGCTGAGCCATCGCCGCCTCGGCGAGCTTGCGGTAGGTGGTCAATTTGCCGCCGAACACCGAAAGCAGAGGAGCCTGCTTATGCTCGGCGACGAGCGACAGGGTGTAATCGCGCGTAACGGCCGAGGGGTTATCGGACTCGTCGTCGCACAGCGGGCGAACGCCGGCAAAGGTATGCAAGATGTCCTTGGGTTCCAGTTGCTTGCGGAAATGAGTGTTAGCCACGCCCAACAAGTAGACGATCTCTTCTTCGCTGATGCTGACCTCGGCCGGATCGCCGTGATCCTCGCGGTCCGTGGTTCCGATCATGGTGT
>Ga0070754_10002999_pt1 | contig 12133 bp, 15 predicted proteins | sample VirMetDEL_Sep_01_FD_75181 | JGI IMG/M metagenome (GOLD analysis project Ga0070754, IMG submission 75181) | Aqueous microbial communities from the Delaware River and Bay under freshwater to marine salinity gradient to study organic matter... | ecosystem: Environmental > Aquatic > Marine >... | reverse complement strand
TGCATTCACGTCGGCGCCTGCTCGTATAAGGAGTCGCGCTATTTCGGTATGACCTCCAGCTATTGCAATTATCAAAGCCGTATCGCCATCATAATACACATTCACGTCGGCGTCTGCTTCTATAAGGAGTTGTACCATATTGGTATTACCGTCATGCACTGCCCGCATTAAAGCCGTGTTTTCGTCATCATCATCATCTGTTGCATTCACGTCGGCGCCTGCTTCTATAAGGAGTTGTACCATATTGGTATTACCGTCATGCACTGCTTCTAGAAGGATTTGTACCATATCTATCGTAAAATTTCGCCTCGTGAAGGGGTCTATTCTATTATTAATTCGGCTAAGGGAATTTAAGTCGTAACAACGTCCATCCAAGCACCAGCCTCTACCCCGTGGAATGATGTCACGCAATATTGGATCCTCTTGTCCGTCGCAATTAGGTTCTCTGATTGCTACGCATGGTTCATTAGTGCAGCGTGGACCGCAGATCAAGTCGTCGTTAAATGTTTGTGTTATGTCAGACATTGTTTATTACTAACGTAATTAAAGTTATTAAACTCGGTAATGAAAAAAAATATTATGCGCTTGCCATTGGATCAAGACCTATTATTAATTTTTATACTTTCAAAAGGTATAAAAAACTTAGTTTATTTCAGCCGTGTCTAGTTCCTCGATTGTCTTAAACTGAACGGAATCATCAATTTGCTTCTTCTTCTTCTTGAAAAACTTTAACAAACACACAACAATTACCGTAGCTGAAATCAGTAAAACAATTACGGGTCCGATTGGAACGTTACTCTTTATGCTACCTTTTTCGTTTAAAATGGACGCAAAATTTCCGACCAACGGAGCGACACCGATTTCGTCCAATTGGTATTCTTCCAAATTTCGGTGTGTTGTAAATCCAATGTTTTCTAAAAATCCAACGCCCTTGGTTTTTATGGTCTGAGTATCCGACAAAATCTGCGCATTACATGCAGCATTGTAGCTTTCTCCTTGATTTGCTAAAAATTGTCGTTGGTCTGGGCAAATTGCTTCAAGCGAAAAAACTTGATTTCCTACGTAAATTTCGACCGATGTTGTATATTTAATACTTTTATACAACGGTGATTGAAAAATTCCTTTTACGATTAAAATTCCATCTTCGTAAAATTTAGTGACTCCTCCGCGTGTTGTGACTGTTCCAGCCCAAGAAAATTGCGCCTCTTTTTTTATGTGCATCGGGTGCATGTCCTTGACGCAACCTGTAATAAACAGCTGTTTACTTGGAAACTGAAGCGTGGTTTTAATCCACGCGTTGCGATGTTGAGGTAGTTTTAGGAGATTTTTCCATTCATCCAGATGCTTCACTATTCCCTTTCGTTCTTTTTCAACGCCGCCTTTATGGGTCAAATAACCAACACCGACCACTTTAAAATGACGGGAAAATTCGTCGGCTGTTTCTGGAAACGAAACAAATCCTCTGACCCTGAGATATGGGAAACAGTACTTCATGTAATTTAACCCTAAATCAACATCCTTGAAAGTTCCAGTGTTTTCTTTGCCATCCAACAAAATTTCGTTTTCAAAAGGAAGAGTTAATATTACATCGATTTGAGCACCGCTAGCTTCGTCATACATAAACCACCGCATTTGCTTGTTTTCGCTTTCTTCATCATCGTGGGGAAGAAGCCCTTGAATTTTCTGCAAAGGTTTTTCTTCTTCTTCATCTTCATCCTGTTCTTGCTTTTCGTTAGCATCGTGTCCAAAAGATACGACAGGCAATTCATCGTGAACGGACGGTCGATAATCACCGACGTATCCACCTTTGTCACGGATATACCAATGTTCGCAATCAGAGTGATCAGTGGCTCCCATAGTAAGAGAAAAAGAGCTTCTAAAAAGTTGGTTAGATTTTTGTAAAGCAAATAACGACGGATCTTGAGTATCCACGGTGTGGCACGAAATATTGGCGCTGACAGCAATTCTTTTCCCATGGGTTTCCGCTGATTCCGAATCTTCTTCGTCAACACTTTTTAAATTTAAACCGATCGTATAACTTTCTTCCGCCAAAAAATAGTGGCGGTTGTGATCTCTGGGAAAAACTAATTTTTCCTCGGCCATATTTGGAAACTTATTCCATGCCTCGTTTGGCAAAATTGACAATAATCTTATGCTATCGACGGCCGATATGTTTTGTTTCTTTTTAAGCTGTTCCATGACTGACATTGGCATGTAAGGCGATATTCTTTCTAATATTCGCTCTTTTCCAGTTAATTCCATTCTAATAGAACTCATTTTGTTACAGTAAGTAAATTGTTTGTTTGTCTGTAACAAAATGAACATCAACACCATTCTTCTTCTGGTTCTTATAGGTCTATTTTACTATGTTTTTTTCGTAAAGATTAATCTGAAAACACTAAATTTGAGCCTAGACAACTTTAATAAGCTGTCCAACGATGTCGACAAAGATACGACTGCTAATTTGAAAGGCATCGCCGGAGACTTGTGCGGAGAAGGCGTAAAAATAGGCGTAAAAAGTGGCTCACTTGCAAATACCAAAATTTTAGGTCAAACCTTAAGAATACCTTCTAAAGATATATCTTTGAGTGTGTCAGCTCCCAGTTGTTGATTATTACAAGTCAGTTTCAAACGCCGTCTCCCAAATAGTTGATATCCTCCAAAGCTGAAATCGTCAAGTCTATCCCGACAACTTGCCGTCTGCGGCCGCTGCAATGAGAAAAATGACAAAAAGGGCTACCAGCCGTAAAATTGGATACGCAGCCAAACCTAATAATAACCAGTACCAAATTGTATTTCCCGTCGATATTGCCTTCCAAAGCAATCCAAGTGCCAACACTATAATTAGAATTAATCTTATTCGCTTTTTTTCTTCTTCTTCTAAATCACGTGTGAAATTTTCTTTTGGTTCAAAGATACGTTTGAAAAAGTCCGCAATTCCTTTAAAAATTCCGCCACCGCCGCCACCACCACCGCCGCCACTTCCACTATCACCTATGTATCCATTTGATGATAACGCGTCTAGTATGGTATCATTAATAGTTGGCATAAACGCAACGGCACCGCCCATTCCATTTAATCCAAAGCCAACGCCTAGCTTATTATTTATGTCGATTAAACCATACCAAGAATTATCGTGCGATTTTCCCCAAGAATTGCGAATAATCCACGCATTCTTTGTCCAACCTACAATAACAACGGCATGCCCCAAATTTCCAGGGTTTCCGTTGTATACATCTTTTTCGCCTGCATTTTTCCACCATGACACAAAGTCTTGGGATAGTTTAAAAGATGTCGGAACAGGCCCATTTGCCATAATCTCACGTTTTAGCGCACTAACGCTACCAGGATTTGCCCAAGTAGAGAGAGATCCGGGTATAATGCTAAATTTAATTTTGTCTTCATTGCAATTTTTACCAGACTGACACCCAGTGGCGCCAAACATGCAGCCGAGATTCCCTTCACCTTCGGAATTTGCTTCCCAAGAAATCGTTGGTGTTTTTTGTCCAGCAAATTCTGCACCGGCCTTCTTAGAATTCATGAGTTGTTGAGGATACGGAAAACACATCTCCGAGCTGACGCCTTGGTTGTTATTGACCATAAAGTTTAAAGCTTGTTGTATATTGCCACCGGAACAAATTTTGTCGCTAGGCATTTGACCACCACTTGCAGCGCAAAAGCACGACAATAATTCTATTGCAGACACGCGGATTGGCTTGTTAATTTTTCGTTTTCTTTTATTTAACGCTACCGCGTATCGATCGCCAAGAGCGCCTGCCGCAGCAACAGCCCAGCATGAACCACATTTCCCCTGCGCAACTACATTTCCGCTAAAATGTAATTTTAATCCATCTTGGGTTCTCCAGTCGAATTCTTCTGGCGGTTCTGGGAATTGTGCTGCTAAAGCCGATAACGCTGAAGGCGGATGCGGAATTTCATCTCGCTCCAGTGTGGCGCCGGTGTAAAAAAAGTTGTTATCGCGCGGGGGCGGAAGAGCCCGACTGCCTTTTGTGACACTACATTTTTCCGGTCGTTTATCGAGTCCTGGAATTACGTTTGAACATCTTCTCATTTATTATAAACACGGTATATAATTTACGACAACGTGCGAAGGGACAAAACTTTATGTGCATAGTAAATAAATGATAGATTTTACTATAAATATCACAGAAAAAAACATACGTTTAGCCTCAATACTAATTTTTATAATAATTATGGCTATCATATACTCTTTGAGCACAAATAGAGGACGTCAGATTATAGATTTAACCAAAGTTATTGTAGAAGCAAGTCCAAGATGTCCGGATAACAACAGCTCTTCTATAGCATCATCTTCTGATAAATTAGATGGTTTGGTATCATCGTTAGACGAGCTTAAAAAGGCGGTCGAGGACGGCAAATGCGTTCGAATCACTGCCGTCCTCGGCTAAGGAAGTTCCAATCCTCTTCATACTATAAATTTTGCCGCATATTTTTTCCAGTTTGTATACGCAACGTCGCCTTGAAGAGGTTTGATGTCTATATCGGGTTCAACAGATGCGCATCTAGATTCAACGCCACACATATTAACGCCCATTGCGATTGTGAAATATCCTGGCGTTTTACTTTTTGGGGGCCACGTGACCCCCCAAGTATTTTTACAAATCCAATATCCTTTCTCAAATTTTTTTCTAAGATCAACGCCTGGCTCGCAGTATCCGACAATTTCAATAGCGTGTCCGCCGACGACAGTGCCTTTAAAGTTGGAAAAGTATGGTTTGTCGTCAAGATGTGAAAGCAAGTCTTCATATACTTTAATTGTTGCAAAAAAAGGGCCTTTTAAAATAAGTTCCTTCTTCATATTTTGGATATTATTAGACAGTGTTTTTTTTTCTTGTTCGGATGCGGTATTTTTTACAAATACGTGATCTGGCAAAGGATCTGTTAATCTAGCTATTGAATTTTTTTTAATATTTACGCCTCTCAAATTTGGACAAATGCCACTCATCGTAGAAGATCTTTCTTGTCTGTATGGAAGATCAAATTCAAACGGTAATTTATAGTTAGTTTTTTCCATCCATTCAAACACCCGTTCAGGTGAAGCTCCTTGACAACCCTTGGGAAAGTCGAAACACTGAATCAATCCTTGTGGAGACAAAATAATAGGTCTGTTTTTTTGCACCGATATTCTATCTCCGATTATTTCTGCAACAACAAAAGCCCAACACGTCCCGCAAACACTGCCTTGATTTCGCACAGGTGTTATGACATCGAACTTATAACAAAGAAAATTCGGTATGTCTATATCATTATCGAACGCCTTCATTTTAGCTCTTATATCTTCAATTGGAGTGTTTACAATCGGTTCAGGTTTTTTGTATTTAGTTTGCAAAGGTATAACACCCATTGTTCTTAAAAACATTGTCATCTTTATTAGTTGCAAAAATATTTGTTTAGGATGAAGAGAATAAAGCAAAACAAGCCCGACGTAGTTCCTGCTATGTGTATGTTGCGTATTTGTCTGTAGTCTAACGGCGTATCTTCAGAAGTATACCATACCGACCCAATCAGCAGACTAAATATGCTGTACCCAATCAAAATCTTTGCCGAATTTTCGTCAGGCAAAGATCTAGTGCAAAGACAGTTAAATACAGAGTACAGCGTAATAACGCTCAATATAACAATATTCGATTCCCTGGCTCTTTGAAGTGCGGTGTACTCGTTTGAGATGTGAATAACTTTTTCTGATCGTCTATTGTGAACTAAAAATAGCCATAATATAACAGATACGTAAAAAAATCCTTTTACAAAGATGCAGTCATCGCTGTCCGGTATAATATTAGAGTAATTTACAACTACGATATACATAATCAAGGCAGGTAAAAAGGCGTGAGCTGTGCTTTTGTCAACTTTATAACCAAATGGCAGGTTGTATTTAGGAGCTTCTTCCTCTAAAAAATCAACCTTCAATATTTTGTCTCGCTCTTCCTCTAATTGCTTTTCACTCTGTGCGCGTTTTTTTTTAGCTTCGGCTTCTTCTTCCTTTCTTAAAGAATCGATTAAGCCATCGTTATCATTAGGAGTAGTCATTTATATTTATAAAATAGTAGATAAAATGAGCAAAAAAGAAGGACAAGAAAGGATCTGCACCCAGAAACTGTATCCCTCGTTAAACAACAAAATGGCGCTAAATAGTATAGAACAGGCATCTAATTCGACAGAGTATTCAAAACTCTCGGCCGCGTTTTACAAGGAAAAGTTATGGGAACAGGATGCAACTATAAGAGTCTATTTTATGCAAACAGAATTCTATCTTCCTCGGACCGAAACATTTAACACTAAAAACGTACCAATCGATCCTCTTTAAGAGTACTTTTCAAACAATTTGGATGCTAATATACTAGATGGAATCAAAAGAATAGTTAAGGAGAGAATACAGCCGTTACTGTCTGATCTAAAAATTGTGTTCGTTGATGACGCCGAAACTTCCGACGTAAGAGTGTCCTTCAATCTAAACGGCGGTTGTTGGTCTTTGTTAGGAACAGACGCATTGCAAGAAACGGACAAAAAACAAGCGACTATGAACTTTTCTTGGTTTGACGTAGCTACTGTTGTTCACGAATTTTGTCATATGTTGGGAATGATACACGAACACCAAAATCCGAGCGGAAAAGCAATTGAGTGGGATGACAACGCTTTGTTTAAATGGTCGTTGGAAGTGAACGGATGGGACGTTGACACGACAATCAAAAATATTGTGAAGAAATACGATCGAGAAAGCATAACGGGAAGTGAATTTGATCCTCTATCCATTATGCTGTATTTTTTTCCTGCCAATCTTACCAAAAATAATAAGGGAACTTATCAAAATCTTCGTTTGTCTGGCAAAGACGTGTTGTATATAACCAAGATGTATGGGAAGGAGGAAGATGCGCCCAAATTATACCAGGATATGTACGGCGAATCTATAGAAAAAAACATCAAGAAATCGGATCAGTATTACAAGTCTTCTTTTGGGTGGATTTTAGTGGCGTTGGTTATAGCGGTAGTGTCTTACTCGGCGTGGAAAAAATGGCAATCCTCGCGTCGTTGATTTAATACTTTCAGAAGTATTAAAACCATATAATAAAACAACATGGAAAATATTGTTAAAAGATTTGTAAAAGCAGTCGAAAAAGTCGAGAGTAAAAATGCGAAAATCGCATACGATGATTCGGTCAAGCTTTATGGTTTGTTCAAACAGGCCACAATAGGAGACAATACAACGGCCAGACCTTGGTTTTTTCAATTTGACGCGTGCGCTAAATGGGATAGTTGGACGAAACAGAAAGGAAAATCTCAAGAACGTGCAATGTCAGACTACATTGGAATACATTTCAAAATAGTTTCAGGGTCAGCGAATTAGTCCCTTCACAATATCGCGAGCCTCGTCTAAAAGATCGTATAACGTAGTCAGTTCATCCTTAACATGCTTTAATTGTGCCTTTGGGCTAATTGGACTCTTTTCGTCCCAGTTTTCGCGATATTTCGGAAAATCGTCGTCAGAGTCTTCGCTTCCAGATGAATGAGAATAATCCATGCTTTTTCTTGAAGGCGGCGTTTTAGACTTCCTAAAACGCTTTTTTGGCGTTTTTCTATAGACCTTTCTTCTTTCTATAGAAGGGGACCGAGACAGTGAAGTGTTCTCGTTTGTGCTGCTCATTTTGTGCATACCTCGTTATTCTTTAAAATACGTTAACGATGCTATTGATTCACCAACAAACGCTTTTAAATCGTCTTTGTTTAAATAGCAAAATAAGGGATAATTATCGGGATTGTTAAATTTTTCCCAAAGCGCTTCAGTAACCGAGTCCCGGGGATCTTCCTTATACTCTTGTACTGGCATATAGTCGGGGTTTTCTATAGTATCACTGGTATCATTGGGTAATAGACGTGCTTTTTTTAGAGCATACTTTTTACCCCTCTTTCTAGGCATGTTAGTTTTTGACATTTATAATATAATTCACTGCGTATAAGTGCGATTGATTTTAAAGAAGATAATCCATACTGCAAAATGAATCAATCGTGTAAAATCGCGATATGGGCGTATGTAATAAGCTTTGTAGCCATTGTTATTTCTGGAGTATATAATGCTACTACCCACTCAGACATATTCGGAGACACTGTTTTCGAATCAAAATGGCTAGGTAAACTTTGCGGTGAAGAGGGCGTGTATTCTGTTTATCCTTGCACTCACTTTTTGTTGTATGTCATAATTGGTTTTTTTTGTCCGCAATACTGGGTGTTTTGGATTATTCTTGGCATAATATGGGAACTGATTGAACTCGCGATAGGCACAGCCGTTAGAGTAATGCCAAAATTAGACGTCAAGATGGCGCTGTCTAAACTGTCTAAGACTAAGGATGAAAATAAGACACAGTATCAAGAGGAATGGTTAACTGGAAAAACATCTGATATTATTTTTAACGTATCAGGATTGATAACGGGGATTGTTGCCCAAGCCATCGTCAATAGGGTTATGCAGACTTAGTTAGAGGTTTTAAAAATTTCCCTTTACAGTACGTACATGTTTCTAATCGAGACTGTTTTGTAAGGAAAAACGTGAGTACAACGAGGAACGATAGTCCTGCAACGAGGCACAGACCCCATTTATTTTTAACCTTACACGTCACTATAAACTCCAGTAAAATCCACAATGAAGCAGCAAAACTTGCAGCTCTTACAATTAAATGTAGCAGTTCCATTTTATCGATATTTTATTCTACTCAGAATAAAATGTCATACAACCTACTTTATGCAAATCACAACACGCTCGTTAACAGACCCGTTGGAGGATGGGGCGGAGCCGTAGGAAGCAATACGCGCGGCGATCTCGATAAGAAAGGATGGGCCCAAGCAGGAAACTTCGTCTCAGTGCCTTTCGATGGACTCTACATTCACGAAAACAAACCGCTAAATTACTGCTACGAAGATAGTTATCCTTTATCTTTGGAAGAAGTTCAAAGAATCACAAGATGCTCTCCAATCAGCGCAACAAATGCAGAATGTCCAGGCCAGCCCTGTAGTTCGGTATGTCCGTGCACCGGACTACCTAAATGTAGATGTGGAAAAGATTCTCCTTGCGGAGGCAGAGTTGCTGGTATTATGTAATTAGCGTCGACGCCGTATTGGACAGAAATTTTCTGTGCTTTGTGAGCATCCGGGAAGTTTAACATACAGTGTCGTCGGTTTCGATGGAATCGGCCAGTCTCCAATTGGCGTGGATACAGTTGTGAGTTGTCCTTTAGTTAACCGTATAGGTAATCCGCCACACAAGTTGTTAAGAGTCTTTGTTATACCATCCAAAGTGGTGTCTGTTAATTTCTCCGATGTATCGGCAAACGTGGTCATAGTGCTGCTTAGGCTATCAAAATCTAATGCATTAAATGTTTGTAAATCCTCCGTCGCGGTCTTTATAGTTTCGTTATCGATAGTAGCGATTAGTTTGTCAGCATTATCAACGGCGGAATTTATCTGAGATACGTTCAACTCGTCGTGAATTTCAGTTAAAATAGTTTCAGCCCTCTTAATAGTATTTTTGTCTAAACTAGTGGCGATATCATCAGCCTTTGTAATAGCACTGTTTATGCTGGGAATGTCAAGTGAATTTATTTTTTCCATAGCAGGGTTCAAGGACTTCCAAGGAATGCTATTCAAGTTATCGATTACTTCGGAGACTTCTTCGTTGTTGAGGGTTTTTGTTAAAGCGTTTCCGCCAATTATAATCGCGATAATTGACGCCGACAATAAAAGAATTGTTAGCGTAGAATATAGTGATGAGGATTCTTCCATTTATTATAGATTTTGTTTGTTTTTCAAAGAGGCTTATAGATCCGTATAAACAAACAAAATAGTTAAATGATAGAAGACCAGTTTTTTTGTAGCGAAGATTCGACAGATTGTTATCGTTGTGAACACTTATATTTCGATAATCCCACTTTTAAAAAAATACCTGTATCCTTTCTTATCACTATGGAAAATTCACAGCGTCGCGACTCATATCTTAAAGAGCTAAAACATTTTCGTCCGACTTCTCACGTGGTAATAGTACACAATAAAGGTTTCAAAAATTGCTACAAACAAAATGTATCCACGTCGTACCAGGATTTGTGGCACGCAAATCTACATGTCTTCAAACTTACAGAATCTTGGAAACACCCCATTTTGCTTATGGAAGACGATGTAAACTTTACGACCCATTTCCAAAATTACGCACATGGTATCGAAAATTTTATTCTACAAGAAAACGTAGAAGTCTATAATTTATGATGTGTTCCGGTGTTATCTAATCCAGTGTCAACTGGAAATCATTGCAGAGTTTTTTGTTTTGGCTCCTCGCACGCTATGATTTACTCCTATGAAGTTCGCAAAAGACTATTACAGGAAAACGCAATTTCTTTCAATACCGAACAGTTGCACGATGGCTACATAGGAAAAATGTGCACGTGTTTTACACACGTATATCCTTGTGCAGTACAAAATATACCAAAAACTAATAATCAAGTGAATTGGCCTTTATTTTCTAAAATCTATTTGAATTTATTTTCGTTCACAGAACCTGACATAGACGGGTATGTATTTTACTACTTGCAACACGCGCTCCTTTACTTTGGCGGTATAATACCGTTCCTCCTTATGTTGATACTCGTCTTGATTGTTTTTACGAAAACGTATCGGCGAATGGGACACAAAACTTTATGTGGATAGCATCTTGTTAACACCCCATCGGGGGCGGTTTTAAAGTGACAGTAGTGTCTTTCGAAGGTGTATCTAGAGAAAACTCTTGGCATAGACCCTTAAGTGAAGCCTTGTTAATCACATCACTAAATGTGTCCACAGCATCGCAAGCGAGCCCCCCCCAAAAGTTAGTTTTATCAAGGACAGGACCTATAGATCCTGTCAAAATTTGTCCTTTTTTAACCGCCAGTGTAGCGCCATCGCATCTTTTTTCTACAATATTGTTGATATTCCGAATGGAAGTCTCGTCTAATACCGTCATCAAACGTTGTGCTTGATTGATAGCGCGGTTTAAATTATCGACGTCAATCTTCTTGACATTTTCCATTGCGGTATTGATCTGATTCATCGTCTTTTGATCAAGCTTGTCTGATATTCTGTTAAATCCGTCAATCGCAGTGTTTACATTGTTAAGGTTTATATTGGATACTTTATCAATCGCCTCTTTTAGATTAGAAATATCGTCCTTATTTAAATTATCGTATATTGTATTTATGTGTTGGATTCCTTGTTTAATGCCGTCAAAATTTAGCAAATGTATGTTTTCAACGGTTTTTTTAACGGCGTTTACGTTTAGAATTTGCAGACCATCTTTAGTTGTGTTTAATGTTTTTTGGTCCAATTTTTTCTGAACCTTGGCCGCGTAAAACGCGACTAATGCCAATAGACAAATCACAAGAAATAGTATCGTAATGTCAAACATTTTACTTTGTTACTCAAAATAAAATGCAATCAGATGAGACAAAAAACTTAGCTGCTGCGGAGTCGCGTCGCGAATCAGAACCAAAACTTAACATGGAAAAACTTCGCCATTTAGTGAATGAGAGTGACCTAATGCCTAGTAAAGACGTTCAAACAAACCGCATTCTAGAATTAGTAAGAACGATGTCTAACCAGGATGAAACTATACAGGGGTGTCCAGAGGTGGCGTACGTGTTAACTAAATTGATAAAATTCACGGACGAACGCAGTGCAACGCACGCGGCAAGTCAGGAATATTACAAAAAAATGAACGCTATTTTCTTTTGGCCTGGGATCGCTTTAACCTCTATCACGTCTGCCACATCTTTTATCGCGTCCTATTTTCCAGAACACACGACCAAGTTCAATGTTGCGATGGGAATAATGGCATCGTTATCGACTTTGATCGTGGCTTTGTCAGAAACATACAGATATGGTTCAAAGGCGGAACAGCATGGGCTTGCCTCTGAAAGTTACGAAAATTTAAAAACGAGGTTATTTTTCAAATCCGTGCAAATCCATGCAGCGTCTTTGACCGAGACTAAAGAGGACGACACGAGCTTGATGTCGCCGTGCGAGATGAAAGCCTTTTTTACGTCCATCGAAGATCAAATAACGGAAATAGCAAGACAATGTA
>Ga0070754_10002998_pt1 | contig 12148 bp, 24 predicted proteins | sample VirMetDEL_Sep_01_FD_75181 | JGI IMG/M metagenome (GOLD analysis project Ga0070754, IMG submission 75181) | Aqueous microbial communities from the Delaware River and Bay under freshwater to marine salinity gradient to study organic matter... | ecosystem: Environmental > Aquatic > Marine >... | reverse complement strand
TGCCTGCCTCAAAAGAGTTGCTGCAGATCGATTTGCCTTACCGAGTTTTTCTGCCCAAATCATATCCTCCAATCCAACCTCTTCGTGCCTGGCAATCTTATTACAGATTTCTTCCAGACGCAAACGATATTGAGTAGAGAGCATATCTAATCTCCGTATTGTGTTATTTATTGCTAATCATTGATTCCAAATCGTTAATTCTACTGAACTCCTCATATGCCTTTTCGGATCTTTCAGATAGAATGTCAGAAATGTCATCAATGATTACTTGATTATCAATATACTCATCTAAGTACTTATCTAACGCTTCCTTTAAATAGCGTTTGCGATGCCACTCAGGTGAGTATGGTTTATAGTGTGCCATTACAAAACAGATATATGCAGATGATTATAAGGTATATATCTTTAAATGTCAACGCTCAATATAACTCAGAGTATGATCCTGAGCATAAAGTTGTTGAATGATGATATCACAACCAATCTTAGGATTGCAATCTCCACAAGTATAAACATCGACTGCTGCTTTACCTTCCTCAGGCCATGTATGAATACTAATATGACTTTCTGATAGCAAGCATAGAACTGTGACTCCTTGTGGTTCAAACTTCTTAGAGATAGTCTGAATCACAGTTGCACCACTAGCAACAGCAGCATTTTCTAATAAGTCAATAAGACACTTTTCATCGTCCAGAAAAACGAAAGAACATCCGTAGAGATTTAAAAGATAATGCTTACCCATTTTCAGTGTTCCTCAAAAGATCACTGACGATTCTTTCTGTACCGTCTATCTTTTTTACACTATACAATGAGGAACGCATATACTTTTTAATTTTCTTATATTTCTTAAGAAGATTCTTTACTTCGTCCTTATTGATTGCTACTTCAATCTTTTCTTCAATAAATCCTTCACTCATCTTTTTTTCTTTTTCTCTGGTGATTTGTATCCCCACAATTTTGGGTTAACTCTTCCATATCCAAAATCAATCTTTTGAACTGCTCCTGGACCATACTTATCATAATAAAAATCAAAAAGATCAACTCTCTTTCTGCAGCGAGTTACATCCATAAAAGTTTCACCATTTACATTATACCAAATTAAGTAAGCATCATTTGGAAGCGATGAATCTTTTGCCTGAACCATAGTTGCTCTTTCAAATAGGATCTCACATCCATATTCGTGAGGCAGATGTCTTGTGTTTTCTCTTTTATAATCTGCCATTTTTTTCTCTGCAACTACACTCACGAACGATCACCCCACACGATATCTGGATATGCTTCTTTAACATTTTCAAATGTTACTTTATATTTATCAGTAAGTTTTTTATCTTTTGTAAGAATCAATACTTCTGCTTCTTTTGGATGAAGACCTCTTAAAAGATTAATAAACATCATCTCTCTACGAATATTATTGAGAGTATTATTACCACCTTTAATATAATGATAAAGATTCTGATATTCTCTTCTCAAAGAAGTTTTACCTCTACCATCTAAATCTTGTCCAGTTGCAGACTCTCCACCACTCAATTCTTTTTTAAGATTTTCCGATAATGTACCAGAATAAACTGTCTGCTCATTTGCATCAGCATATGGAACATCACCCTCAGGAATAAGTGAAATTACGGTATCATCAAAGTTCCAAATAAAAATACTTTTAATTGAATCGTGTTCGTATGTTTTAAGAACTTCTACCTTCTTAGCATTACTTCTTTGCTTTGATGCTAGTTCTAAAACTTCAAAAATAAATGGATTTGTTGGTAAACTGGTAATAGAAGGGACACTACTTGCCCTCTTTGAAGTGCTACTACTCGTCCTCTTCTTCGTCGTCGTATTCGTAGTCATAGAATAAAATTCGATTTGTGGTTTTTAATTTAGCACATTAAAAGAAATTAATCAAGGTGTTTTTTCCTTTTTTCTCTTTGTTTTTTATTTATTTCCTCTCTATTTTTCTCTCTATATTCTTTTGCATACTTCAATTTCTCCTCTCTTTTGTTCCAGTAATTTTTCCTAACTACTTCATTTGTTTTCTCTCGGTTTTTCTCTCTTCTTTTTCTTTCAAGTTCTCTTTCACGATCTCTATTTTTTTGTCTCCACTCTCTTTGCTTATTTTTGTATGCTTCTTCTCTTTCTTCAGTCGAATACTTTATTTTACCACCACCATCACCTCCCATAGTTAAGTTAATAAGCAGTCCACCATTTATTTTCAAACCATATACAGAAATCATATACTTTTCGTGAGTGTATGCTTCTTTTTCTAAGTCAAATTTTTTTAAAATTAAAATTCTATTTTTATTTTTTGGTCTAAAATCTTGTCCGTTTTTTCTTTTATGTGCAACATATGCTCTGTTTCCTTCTCCCTTACCAATATAATAAGGAGTTTTATCTTCACGCAAATAAGCGTAAGTGTAATACATTTCTACTCTGTTGTGATTCGCAACACTATTTATACAAGAAAAGGTGTACGAGACACCTTTTCCACCTGATAGATGCGAACCACACAGGCAGTTTTATTTAGTCATCTTCTTCTTCCTCATCATAATCGTATTCAAAATCATTTTCAAATCGAACCGCCAAGATTTCGTCTGGAATTATGTTTCCGTTTTGATCAAACATTTCTGGGTGTGTATATGAGGGATATGAGCTCTCATAGAAATGTTGCTTGGCCATCCATCCTATTACTCCACCAACAAAAAAGAACATCACTGAAACAAGGGTGCCGATGGTGAGTGTTACTGCTAACATTTTTCTTTCTCCGAGAGTTACTTTTTCCGAACGTCCAAATGAAATTCGAATTGCATGTGTATCTCTCGTCGAAAGAGAGAAATCATCTTACCAAACTTCATTTGGAATGTTTTTGGTTCTTCAGATTTCCTCCTCTTTTTTCTTAACAATAATTCCACACCCCGATTGATCTCGGGTTCAGAGTTATTTAGTTTCCTTTTTTCGTCTCCCTTTTCTTTTGTCATGATTATACTTCCATGCGTCTTCAAGGATGCCATACAAATAGTTTCTTATTTTTCGTGCTTCTGGTTTAGGGATATGACCATAAGCTTCACGAAGTTGTTTGTGCATCTCATCAGCACCACCTTCAAGATAGTCGTCAAGATCCATCACAACAGTACTGATGTTTGAAGCAGTTGAACTTTCGATAAACTCTTCAACTTCAAATTTTCGAACACCTTTTACTTTAAGGTAATCATAAAATTTCAGGACAAACTTTCCCTGAAATGCATAGTCAATTGCTTTTTCAACATCGTTATAAACTTCGTGAAAATTAGTTTCCATTAAACTAAGTTTTGCTCCTTAAGATATTGAACAGTATCTGTGCATCCTCCAATATGTTTTTCATTTACAATTACTTGAGGGAATGTAGACCCCTCTCCAAATTCTGCGTAAAATTCTTCTTTACTGAAATCAGTATTCAGTTTGTATATTACATGCTGTAGGTCTGCTAATTCTAGCACCTGTTGAACCTTTGTGCAATATGGGCAACCGTCTTTTGAATAAACTGTAAATTTCATGTGATTTATAAAACTGAAAGTTATTTAGCGTTAACTGGAATTCCTTGTCCCTCTGGCAACCATATTTGCTGTTGAAGATCCATTGGAGGTAGTTTTTCTTTTGCTGCGGGTAAACCTTGTTGTCCTGGAAGTTGTTTATCTGTGGTTGATGTGATTGTAATAACTTGATCCATGATAAACTTTTGTTTTCGATAATCTCTTTTATCTCTATCGAAAGCAACTAACATCAGAGCATCTTTTTCTTCACCACAGTGGGCAATTACTTTACCTGTGGTCTTATCAGTTACTACCCAATAATCATACATTCTTTTTCTTCTGACTTTTTGTATTATAGGACTCTTTTGCTGGTCTGTAAAGATTTGGCCAGGTGTCTCTTATAATCTCTGCGAGTTTATAAGGTGTTTCAGAAGTAATCATCAATATCTACTAGGGGTATAATCCACTCCTTCTAGGAGTTCTTCTAAGATTCTACCATACTCTTTAAATCTTTTATCACCAGCAATAAAACATCTTTGACGCATCCATACAGCATCTGCCAGAAGTTTAATCTGGTCTTCTGAAAGTGATAGGTTTTTCATAATTCTTTGATAACCTTTTTATGTAGTTACTTCACAAAATACATACGACGACGATACTGCTCACCAGGGCAGTTTTCTAGATGCTCAATCTCTTCATCAGGAAGGAAGTTGACACCGCCAAGAAGTTTAGCACCAATAAAGATTTCGGCAGATTTCTCACACATTAATGTAGCAGCAGCACAATCTTTTTGATAAGGTGATGCTGTAATGATGCCGTGATTCTCCAAAAGAATCAACTTCGGCAAGTATCCGTGTTGATCTACAAACTCACCAACATACTTCTCCACATTAGCAAGTAGTCGTGCTCCAGGAGGAGCATAAGGGACAAGACAAGATACAACACCATTTCTTACGATTTGGTCGGGAAACCATCTCTGACAGGCAAAATCATTTACGGCAGGTGAGCAAAGTATCTGAGTTGTCTTAGGTGGATGTGTATGAGCAATATAATTGATTTCGGGGAAGTGCTTCATAATCCAAGCGTGGAAAAGCACTTCAATACTTGGTTTCTTATGAGAGAGTTCTATCTGAGCACCATTTGTATTACATAAGGTCAAATCTTCTTCGGAGAGTGTATGAAGACTTGTACCACTTGCTTTGATTAGAAATGTATTCTCAGTCTGTCTTTCTGATACATTACCTTCACCACAAATAGTATAATCAGCAATTGCGTGTGCTAAGTCTAGAAGCATCGTTAAGTATTGTAAAAAATTATTTAGAAATTATACCAGATATTTGATTTAAGTTTTGTTTTGATTTCTACAAAATTCTCAGTAGTGATAATGGTCAGTAAGTGAGAGTAAGAACATAAAGAAACCGAATGCTATGAAGAATGTGAGGATTGGGAGCATTTTTCTATAAAAGAAATAACATCTTGAACTGGTAAAGTATCTAGGAAATGTTCAGTCATACCTCGACCCATACTCATTTCAGTTAGTGGTGATTTGTAATGCGAGAACTCTTTTAGAACCTTCTTTTCCAAGTTCCATATATCTATAGACTTTCCCGACCATTCACCTAAAAGTTCTACTGTTTCTTTTTTGCGGTATAACCAACCTTTATAAGACCTACCGACCTTATACTTACCATTATGGAGTTTTATGAAATAAAGTTTATCGGGTCTTTCTGGTTCTTTACAAACCCAACCAACTGATTGTGGATATGGTTTTCCTTTTCTTGGACTTTGCTGTGCCCCCTTAAGACCTTTATTCCAAGGAGTTTTACCTTTTTCTGATTCAGATTTTTTTCTCCTTGCCTCCTCACTATCCATAGGATGACTATAGAAGATTCTATTTCGTGTAGTAATATTATTTCTTTTTAAAACTTTTCTAACATATACTTTTCCACATCCCATTATTTCAGCAACTTCAATTATCTTTAATCCAGAGTTATAAAGTTCTATAATCTTGTCATTTGGATACTTTGCTTCTGCTTCTAACCTCCTTCTTTCATTATGTTCTTGTAGAGGATTTGAATTAGTCATTACAATAGCAGAGTATAAGATATATCTATTTATAAAAAAGAGACCCTTTGGGGTCTCTTCATTATACCATTATTTGGTCTTTATATCAACCAATTGAAGGTGCGGTCAAAGCAACTTCTGTAGTAGATGCAGTAGCAAGATCCAGAGGGAAGTTATGTGCGTTCCGTTCATGTTGAACTTCGATTCCTAAATTTGCTCCATTTAATACATCTGCCCAAGTTTTAATAACTCGGTTTTGACTATCAGTAATGCTCTGAACGAAGTTAAATCCGTTAAGATTATAACTCATAGTAGCAATACCCAGAGAAGTAAACCAAATTCCAACCACAGGAAGTGCTGCTAGGAAAAAGTGCAGTGAACGGGAATTATTGAATGATGCATATTGGAAGATTAGACGACCAAAGTACCCGTGAGCAGCAACAATATTATAGGTTTCCTCTTCTTGACCAAACTTGTATCCATAGTTTTGTGATTCAGATTCAGTCGTTTCACGAATGAGTGAAGAAGTAACCAAAGAACCGTGCATTGCTCCAGCAAATGCACCACCAAAAACACCTGCAACTCCCATCATATGAAAAGGATGCATAAGGATATTGTGTTCTGCCTGGAACACCAACATGAAGTTAAAAGTTCCAGAAATACCGAGAGGCATACCATCACTAAAACTTCCTTGACCAATAGGATAAAGAAGAAATACAGCAGTTGCAGCAATAGCAGGGGCAGAATAAGCAACAAAAATCCAAGGACGCATACCAAGACGATAAGAGAGTTCCCACTCTCGCATAGCATACATCCAAATACCAATAAGGAAGTGGAATACAATTAGTTGATATTCACCACCATTATATGCCCATTCTTCTAGAGATTGTGCTTCCCAGATAGGATAGAAGTGCAGTCCAATTGCGTTGGACGAAGGAACAACAGCACCAGAGATGATGTTGTTTCCCCACATAAGAGAACCAGCAACGGGTTCCCTAATACCGTCAATGTCTGTTGGAGGTGCTGCAATAAAAGCAAGAATAAAGCAAGCAGTAGCAGCAATAAGACACGGAATCATAATAGTTCCCGACCACCCCACATAAAGTCGGTTGTCGGTAGAGGTAACCCACTGGCAGAAAGATTCCCAGGGGTTAGTAGAATTGCGTTGTGCAATAGAAGCAGTCATTTTCGTTAAAGGGTAAGTAAAAAGTCCAGGGGGAACTGGATGTTACATTATTCCCCACACCACCCTCCAGTGTGGGTATGAGAGACGCATTTATACTCCCATAGGTCTCGGTTAACGGGAGTCACAAAGATTAAAGAACCTTTACATTCCTTAACTTGTTGTTGTATTTATCATAACACTGTTTTGAAACCCTGTCAATAGGTCCAATTGCTTACCTGGCACGGTATAAATAAGCACCTTATAATCTAAATAACTAAAACTGCTTTCCCACCAATGCCAAGGGAATGGAATACTCCCATAAGGGAACCTTGGAACGCACCTATACATAATACACTAAAAGCAATAGATAACCACACTCAAGAATATTTTAAGAGTGGTGATGAATGGCATTTAGAAAAAGCAGAAATGCTAAGAACTTATCTTACAGAACTTAAGACCTGGATACATAAACAAGAAGGTAGATAAAAATGCATGATGTAGTTTGGAGTGTCATCATTATGTTAGGTATTGGATTAGCAGGAACTCTATGGATAATCTACTACATACTTAAGATGGCAAATGATGAGTTAAATGTACCAATACAAAATCAAAAAAATCACCAGGATAATTGATGGAGATACTGTTGATTTAGATATTGATTTGGGATTTAATATTACAGTATCACATAGAATTCGTCTAAAAGATATTAATGCGCCAGAAACAAGAACATTAGACTTAGAAGAAAAAAAGAAAGGAATAGATGCAAGACTTTGGTTGGAAAAAGAACTTTCTAAAGAAGGTCAATGGTTTATAGAAACAACCAAAGAAGATAAATATGGCAGAATGCTTGGAACTCTTTATCTCACAGGAGAACCAGTCACAGTGAACGAAAAAATGTTGAACGAAGGCATAGCAAAACCTTATATGTAAGATGAAAAAAATATTTCTCATTGGATTGTTGGTTATGAGATTAATCACCAACGAAGGAGTATTCAATGAAGGAAGAAGACCTCAACCAAAAAGACAACCAGCAGAAGTCATCAGGTTCATCAGACGACCTGCCAAAAGAGGTAGGAAAAAAGCACGGTTCTTTATTGAATAAACTTATCTTTGTTATATGTGTCTCTATAATTAGTTTTGTTGGACTGAATTTTGTTGCTTGTAATTTTATGATTCCAGGCACAACAAATCACGCAAATCTTTTAGGTGGACTAAAAAATCCTCCACCAACAGATTGTAAAGAATCTGAAAGAAGAGGATTTGAAACACTCATCACACTAATGACGACTATAATTGCACTTAAAACTAGACTAGAATAGAATAGAAGATATAGATTAATCAAGTTTTTCAACTTTTATAACATCTTTGTGCCTATTTCTTTTATTTTTATACACCAAACACAAGCACTTTTATTTATAACAATCTTGACTATAGAAGAAGATTAATAGATACAATATACAATTGCTTTTAATAGAATGCTATCTCTCATTTTAGCATCAGTTTTTACAGCAACACCATTGGGTCCAGGAAGAGTTCCATACTTTATGAGAGAGTGTGACAGAATTCGCATCTATGATAAGAGCACTGACACTCATTGGATTCTATGTATCAATGGTGTTTATCAATATCCTAAAAATGGTAAACCTCAAGACAGAAGTTTACCTCAACACAAACAACACCTCACTTAGTATTCCAGAGTTTACCTTCTGCTTTTCTTCTTCTTGCCAATCCTGCTTCTACTTTAGTTCCTGGATTGCGATAGAGATAAAGAGCATCAGGAACTTTATCCCACTCTTTGTTCTTAAGAACTCTTGTTATTGTATTAAAACCAGAAGACCCATAGAATCTTGCTCCCAAATTATATCCAAATGAAATAAGTGCTCCTTGTTGGTTTTCATTCATCTCACTCCAATAAGGTATTTTCTGTAGAGAAGGGAGGAACCTTTGCTCAATATCAAATATCAAAAGTCTGTCTGCATACTCTTGAGTAATCTTTCTACCAAGTTTGAAGTAGTTGCCATTAAAATCTTTGGTACTTCCCCAACCAATTGTGATTGGAAGTCCACCAGTTAATGGGTCCGTATAGGCATTCAGGTGACATCCTTCAAACTCTTTTATTAGATTAATGCCAACCAACGATACTCCGTTGGCATTCTTTGCCTCATTGGCATTGTTAGTTGGCGTTTCTACTTTTTTGCGTCAAAAATTCTTCCCCACCCATCGTTACCTTTTGGACACCATCTACGAGAAAGGTCACTTCTCTTATAAACAACACCTTTACCATTAGTTACTGAACCAGTGTATCCATCATTAAGTGAACCATATGGGTCATTGACAACATAATCACCAGAAGGAGTTTTACCAATCACAACTACCATGTGCCCTCCTGTGGGATTAGATAGAGTGCCGCGATGAAGAATACCAATAACAACAGGTCTACCAGCGGCAAGCTCTCTATCAAGATCAGCAAAAGTAAGGCTGTAACTGAAACTGGACTTAATACCGTATGACGCAAGAACCTTGGTCTGAACCAAGTGATCAGTTGTGTCACCGATTTGGAAAACTTTTTGTACATAGGCGTCGTCGCCTTTAGGTCCTTTTAGTGTACCAGGTTTGAAATACTCAAGGCACATTGCACAAGCAGAAGAGTTACAAGTTCTATTTGCATCTCTATAGTTGTCTGTTTGTAGATAAAAAGGAACTGCTAAAATTGATGCTTGAGGTTTATCTTCTTTAGTTCTAAAAATTCTTACCCAATTAGCGTCATCCTCAACTAACTCTTGGGCCTTTAGTTGCAAATCTTTTTCAAATTGTTCAACTGCAGCAACGTGCTTTGGATTTTTTTCATCGTAATACTTGAAAAAATTATGGAGATCTATAAGCATTATTGTATCCAAACCCTGCACTATATTTATGAAAAAAGGAGGGTTTTATCCCTCCTTCAATCAATAAAAATAAGTAGTTTGGTAATAGTCCTACCATACACCGGGGATCATTTGGCCTGTTAGGGCATAAGAACCCATTGCGGCAACGACTCCAATCATTGCTAACCAACCATTAATACGTTCTGCTTTTTCGTTCATTGATTTATCCTCAATAAGTTTTGAAAAGTTGTTCTACAGACAATCCCAAAGTTACAAAAAACGTAACGGAGATCATTAACCAAAATGCTTCAGTCATCAGACGATGCCGAAGAAGAAGTTGCCAGTGAGAGCATAAGAAATAGCCCCAGCAACAATACCGACCATAGCCCAGCGGCCATTCATTTTTTCTGCCTTCTCAGCATAAGGTTCGATACCATAACGCTCAAGGTCCTCCTTGGTCATATACATTGAGGGTTCTTTAGCAAACATATTCATTTGCCCAAACTCATTTTTTGTTACAGTCATTGTAGTTTTGTAACGATTTACAACACAAGTATATAGCAAAAATAAAGGGGTGTCAAGCACCCCCTTAAGATTTTGTTTAGATTCTCTGACTTATCAACCAATAATACTCTGTCTCCACTCTTCACTCATATTCACCATAATTGCTTCTGCTGCTTCTGGTGTTTCAGCATATCCTTCATCAAGTAAGTGTGAGAGGATGATGTCGTAAATGTCTACTTGTTCTTTTTTCAGTTTTGATTTTGCCTTTGCTGCTTTTTTGCTATGAGCATCAGCAACTCTTATCATTTTATTACTTCTTTCTTTATTCCTTTCTGCCTTTTCGTGTTCTGCTCTGGCTCTATCGTAAGTTAATGTGCTATGTGGGTCATCTGCCTGTCTTTCTCTTTCTGCTCTTGTATCTGCTTCTCTTTCTGCTCTGTCGGAAACCTTCCACATCATTTTTCCAACAGGAAGTTTTTTATAAGACATTTCATTTAAATCATTACTAACAACTTCCAAATATGCTTCTTGAAGATTGCGAAGTTCTTGTGCGTCCATTTTACGAATACTTTTTAGATATTTATAAAACTCTACCTCGTCTCCATTCAATACCAGGACATTCTACTGATAATTTATTATTTCCTTTACCATCATTCCACCATTTTTTACCATAATGAGAGTGATTTTTTCCAGTATATTTACCTTTCCTTATCTTACTTAGTTTTCTCTTAGTTTCTTCTGAAAGTGGTTTTCCTTTCTTTTTTATACTTATTTTTCTTCTAGTTTCTTCTGAATGAGATTTTCCATAAAAATGATTGTTTTCTCCTTTATGTGCTTCACTATTTTTTCTTCTATGCTCTTCAGATTGTTTTCTACCATAACTAGGATTATTTTCACCTTTCATCATTTCACTATGTCTTCTTTTAAATTCTTCACTTTTCAAGGAACCAGAAGCACCTTCACCACCATTAGTTTTATTTCTCAAAATTCCAGTTCCTAAATCTTTCCTACCAAAAACTGCAATCATATACTCTTCGTGATTGAATGCTTCTTGTTCTGTGAGATTTTGTTTTAAGAAGATTATTCTAGATTTATCTTTTGGTTTTTGTATTTTCCTATTAGAGGAATAAATTCTACCTTTAACTCCTTTACCAATATAGTAAGGAGTTTTATCTTCTCGCAAATATGCGTAAGTATAAAACCTATTATGGTCTTTCATCTGCTCTTAAATTGGTTCGCAATACTATTTATAAAAGAAAAGAGGGCATTTCTGCCCTCCAATCTCTACCTTAAAGATGCGAACCAATTAAGGCATTTATATTTATACCTTAGAACTTGAAGGTTGTTTGGATGACTCCCCCCCAATTGGAAGAGTTACCAGCAAGACGCTGGTTATCACTACCGTAGATGATAGCAGGAGTGACGCTGATGTTATCAGACACTTGATACTTGTAGAAGATCTCAAGCATCGTAGACTTTTCAAGGTTCTCGCCAGTAGGTGCCTGACCGATAGCAACACCTGCGGAGTTACCATCAACAAACACATCATCCCAGGTCAGACCAGCAAACCAAGATTGACTGTTGGTTGCAGCACTAGGTGTACCACTTACGGTGTTCCAACCATAACCACCAGAGATAGAGGGAACCCAACCAGATTGAGTAGGTTGCCAGTATGCGTTGATAGCATAACCGTTGGAGGTTTGACCAGGAACCAGAGTGCCAGAAGCACCATTCAGACCGTTATAGGTACGAACACGAGTGCCTTCGGTGCCATAACGATAACCGAAAGCAGCACCCCAGTTATCACCACGATATCCGATTTGTGCCAGAGTATTGAGAGCACCAGACTCATCAAACTCACCAGTAGAACTATCAGCACCATTCTGTGCAACATAGTTTACACCAGCAACAAGACCTTTCTTGCCATACTGAACACCAAAACCAGAACCAGTTGCCTTGTTATAAACACCAGGAGCACCTGCTACTTGGAAGAAGTCAAGAATCTTGGAGTTATATGCAGATGGAATCCATGCCATTTCGGTGTTACGAACCAGAGC
>Ga0070754_10002995_pt1 | contig 12157 bp, 21 predicted proteins | sample VirMetDEL_Sep_01_FD_75181 | JGI IMG/M metagenome (GOLD analysis project Ga0070754, IMG submission 75181) | Aqueous microbial communities from the Delaware River and Bay under freshwater to marine salinity gradient to study organic matter... | ecosystem: Environmental > Aquatic > Marine >... | reverse complement strand
TTTGGGTATCTTACCTGCATAAAGTAAACTAATTAACTCCCTAAAGGCAGAAGCCCAACCAATCTTACTGTCTGCTACAACTATAGTGGTATCAGTATTGTGGAAAGTCTCAGCAATATCAGGTAGTTTATTAATAAACTTTCTTTCTACACTAAACCCTACGCCAGTACCGCACATAAGAACATACATTAGCTCATCAAAACTTCTAGGATGGTCTATATGTAGATAAGAACAGTTGAACCCTGCTACATTGTCTTTGTCTAACGCCTTACCTGCGGTCATTAGGCAACGCATTGACGGCATAACTTCTAAGTTGTGTATAGCGTCATACAGTTCTTTTGCTTCTTTAACTGTTATTTGTTCTCTATCTCTCCAAAACTGAACATAGCGGTACACTGTTTCTGTCCAAGTTTCTCTACGATTATGCTCTGGAATCCATCGTGCGTAGCGTGACTTATGTATAAATTGTTGGTACTGACTCATATCGCTCATTTTTTTTCCTTTCCTTTTTATTTTCGGTTGCTGATTTAGTTTTTTTAAATTTTTTCTTTCTAAAAAATCTTGCAGTTCTTTCATCTTTCCTTGTCGATTCCATTATGACACCTTCGATTTCTCCAAAAGTTCCAATATTTTATTCATATACCAAATTGCTTTACGACCATCTTCGACTGCGTTTCCTTTAGAAAACAATCGAGTCCCTGTGTATTTTAACACATTACCGTGGCAATAATTAATAGCTCCTTCAACTCCTAAAACATCTTCAATATAATTAATAGTTTCTATATTTCCTTTATTATAGTGGGGGGGATGATCGACAGCTTCATTTACAGCAGTTCCTACTTTGTCCCAACTGCCAGTATGAGCATATATAGTTTTAGTTTCCATCTAGTTCCTCTCTCTTAGTTAAGTTAATCCAATCGTCAGGCATACTCCATTTACTAAACCATCTAAATCCATTGGCAGTTGCCCATTCACCATGACTTCTTTTAGTTCCGTCTTTTCTCCTTTTAGCTTGAGGCATCGGAGCAGACGGATTAGCAAATAAAAATACTAATTCTTCTGTGTCTTTTAAAATTTTCTTTATCCATATATATTTACTAAACTCAGCGTAGTCCCAAAATCTACCTTTAGCTTCTAGCAGAATTGTAATCCCGTTTATTTCTTTTATAAAGTCAGGCTCATAAGTATGCTCTATTACATATTTAATTTTATCGGGGTGGAATTTCCATTCGTCTAAAATAGTAGAGTGAAGCTCATACTCAAAAGAAGAGTCATACCCAGTAACTAAATTTTTTTCTACAGGACGCGGAACTTTATTTTTCCTAGATCCTTTTTTAATTTTTATCATTAGTGAATAACCGCCTCTCTTTTTTCTAGTTCAAGTTCTAGTAAAATATAGATATCTAATAGCACACCTGTTTGAATATCAGATAAACTACCCCCATTAAAAATATAACTTCCTAAAAGAATTATTAACTCTTCAAGAGTTACATCTTCTATATTTTGTATGTTGTCAGATTGCACTGTAAAAACTTTAAATTAATATCTTCCAATCTAACCGAAGAGTTTTTAAGAAAGTATTTAATTTTTTGTTTTAGCCATCTAGGATGAAACACTGAGATATGTACGGTTTCTCCCTTAGTATAGTATTCAAAGGCGGGAGCAAGACTAAGTATATTAGACAAAGTTACTTGATCTTTTTCTTCTTCTTTTACTAAAGTCTGTATCCACTCAATTAAAATCAACTTAGCTTGAAAGTTAATCGATTTAACTTTATTTCCTCGCATTATAAAACTTCCTCTACGGTAGGCTCTGCTTCGACATGAGTAAGATATGTATACCCATTTGAATATTTAAATACTCTTAGCCCTGCTCCATCGTTGGCTGATGAGTGACAATCAAACTTATAAGAACACCACGAACAAGGCTTTGGAAGTTTCATATTACCTTTCTTTCCTTCTGGTATTGGAGTGTAACATAAATCGGGCTTAGTGTCTAAGTCTATAGTATCAAGAAGAGTTTGTATTTTGTTTTTAATATTAGGCTTTTCCATATCATCAGGCTGATATAAACAAAGCTCACCTGATTCTTTATTGATTACTAAGAACCCACCGTTATCTGTTTTCTCTGCCGCTTCATATCCTCCAAGCTGACCTAAGTATCCGAAGCCGTCGTCTTGAGCCAGAGTTCCGTTTGCAAATTTATTAAATGCAAACTTAGATGCGGTCTTTACATCAATAACTTCGCCGTCTATTTTACAATCTATATGTCCTGTAATACCTAATACTTCTACTTCTTTTTGTCCGTCAGTTACTTTGTGTCCAGACATACGAACTAGCATTAAAAGTATTTCTTCTAGTATGTGTCCATATAAAAATTTAATTTGAGTAGCTCCGTCTATGCCAGAAGATCTATACTCATCTCTTTTTTGAAACCATAACTGTCTGGCGGGTCTTCCTATATTTGACATTCTAAGAGTAAACTTAGCGTTCCTTTCAGAAGGTGTTGCCCACGATATAATAGAGTTTTTAATATTGCTTAAAGCTAAGTCTATATCTTCTTCTGTTAGAGGAAGTGGTTTTCCTTCAGATAATTTATTAAGAGGATCATATATATCTTCTATTAATGTTGATAGATTACTCATAAGATTTTTCCTTTTGGTGTTGCATCCAACGAAGTGTTCTTAATTTAGGATCAAAAGCCAATATTACTATTTTTCTTTCTTTTTGTTCTTGTGTTCTACCCGCCTTAGTAGTTGTTCCAGAAGTTTTAACATCAATTAATATAGTCTCGTTATTTTTCATTCCTATTAAATCTATATCTCCCGAACAACCACAGTTTTTAAATACTTCGTAGCCTTCATCCCACAGCCAAGTAACAGCATAGTATTCTGCTAAGTCTCCTTTCCTACTCGGACACAGACTAGAATATTCATCTTCAAAAATAGGCTCTAGCTCTTCTTGCATCTCTTCTGATAAAGATTTCATTAGTGGGTTTCTGCCCAATTATTACCTATTTTATATTCACCATCTAAAGGACAGTTTAATTTAAGATTACAAGTAACTTCTCTAAGAGCCTGTACCCCTAACTGTCCTACAAGATCGGCCTGATCTTCTTTAACTTCTAACTGCCATTCATCGTGTACATTAGCTACAAACTTAGCGTCAAGATTCTTTTGTTTTATTTTACTGTTTAAAAGAACTAGTCCTTCTTTCATTATAATACTACCGCAACCCTGCAATAAAGTATTTAAACTTCTATGTTCACTACGTACTTCTAGCTTTCGACCATCTATTGCTTTAATGAATCCCTGTCTAGCTTCTCTCGATACTCTATCTCTAAAAGCCTTAAATGATGGGAGATTATTGTCGAAGCGTTTCCTAAGTTTTGTTCCATCTTTTTTATTTCCTCCAACCACTTGTCCAACTTTTTCATCTCCTGCTCCGTACAAGAGGGCATAAATGAAAGTTTTTGCCTGATTTCTTGATTCAAGTCCTGCAAGTTTTTGATTAGCGGTGTGTATATCTCCGTCGGTGACTTCATGTATATACTCCTTGTTATTCATATAGTGAGCTAAACATCTTAACTCTAATTGAGATGCGTCAATGCCAACTAATTTATATCCTTTAGGAACAGTCCAACATGCTCTACACTCTTTCCCGTATGGTGAACTAAGGCTAGGTATTTGAGCCATATTCGGTTTTGAATGGGTCATCCTAGATGTTACGGCCCCATTAGGATTTACATATCCTCTAACTCTATCGTCGTTTTCTACGACTTCTATCCAAGATTTTACTTGAGCTATTCTTTTTTGAAGCATTAAATATTCAGATATTTTTAAAGCTTCTGGTATGTGACTAGCTTCAGATAAAGTTTTCTCATCGACAACAGGCTGTCCCGTAGGCGTAAACTTTTTAGGTTTCCATCCTAAGCCTAACAGGTACTCCCCTATCTGCTGTCGTGAGTTTATATTAAAGTCTTTATATGTGGTTCTCGTTATGGGTGTAAATTTATTTAATAAAAATTGCTCGTATTCTTTATCAGTTAAGTGCGCCCCAGTACCATCTTGTTTTTTTCCTATTTTAGATAGTAATCCTTTAGCAGTAAACTTAGGGGTTATAACTACCTCAGTTTTTTTAGGCGTGAAAGATCCAGATATATCTTCTTCAAGTAAAGAAACCTTATCGTTTAAGGATGACAGTAGAATAATTGCATTCTGCATGTCTAACATAAACCCATTGTCTATCTGAGTATTGATTATTTTAGCGACTGAATGTTCTAATACTACAGATTTAGAAGTGAATCCTCTGCTCTCAATTTTTAAAGCTTTATATACTTTTAAATTTAATAGGACATCTCGAATACAGTACACCATCATCTCAGGATTATAAGAGTCCCACGCTTCAATGTTTTTACCATAGTCTCCTTTATGATATTTAAGTCGGTGTCCCCAACTTTCTAATCCGTGACCGCCCTCTCTAGAAGGATTAAATAAACGAGAAAGAACGAGCGTATCTATAATTTTTTTATCAGATAAATCAACGCCTAATAAATTTTTAATTACTGGTATGTCATAGCATAAAATATTATGCCCAATTAACTTAGTTGCTTTTTGTAAAAGTTTTATTCCTTCTGTAATTGTAAGAGGATCAAACCTATGAAGTTCCTCTGTGTCTACATTTAATACTACAATACAGTGTACCATAGTAGGTTTAATACCGTCTGTTTCTATATCAAAAAGTAAGTTCAAAGTATTTCTCCACAGTCGTAATCATCTACTTCATTGAGTCTACCAGTTTGACTATCATATTTCAAGTATCCCGCTATCCCTGTCTCACCACTAAAACGATTCTTTAGGATACGAACAATAGTCATGTTCCTTTCTTCGGGATCTTCTGCCTGACGATTACCTTCTAATGCTATAGCAATATTACTTAACTGAGCAATTGAATTAGATCCCCTAAGATCCCGAAGTCTTACTCTACCCCCCTCTTCTGGCGAAGAGTCGGATTTACTTAAATGACTAATAGCTATAAGAGCAACGCCTGTTTCTTCTGTTATTGATCTAAGGTTATGCATAACAGAATCAATAGCTTTTCTCTCGTCGTTCCCAACGCCCATAGACATGCCTACTAAAATACTAATATGATCTAATACTATTACTCCGCAATCTTCTGCTTTAGCTAGATATCTAATTTTATTTAACACGCTTTCCATATCAAACTTGCCTACGTGCCGCAGGAATAAAAATCTACCGTTGCTTAGTATTTCATCGTAAGCTTTTTGCTTTTCCTCTATTGAGATAGAATCAGCAAGCTTAGGTTTCCTATGTATGTTGTGTGGGTTTTTTAAAATATGAGACATCATCTGTTGTTTAGTAGGAAGATGTAAAAGTTTATTAGCCGATAGCGACATAAGACCTAACGCTGAAGTAGCCACACTTTCCTCTAAAGACAGAACGCCTATCTTCTCATTAGTAAATTTAAATATTTCTTCTTGCAACTGTTTGACTACAGTAGACTTTCCTACACCTGTGCCTGCCGTAACAGTTATAAGTTCTGCTTTTCTCATTCCATATAACATTAAATTTAAACAGTCCCACGGATAACTACAGAACGGCATTTCTAGTTCTGCCATTACCTCGCTATGTAATTGATTACTAGATACTATACCATCAGGCACATACTTTTCTGCAAGCCACCAATTAGAAACAAATAAAGCTTGCTGATGTTTCTTTAAATAATCGCAGGCATCTTTATATTCTGGGGGATGTTTAAATATTTTAGCTTTCCCGCCAAACAATTCCGCAACTTCAAGAGCCGCCTTAGACCCTGCACTATCTGCATCAAAACATATAATTATATTTTCAAAACTATTTATCCATTCAAAAGATTCTTTACAATCTTTAATCGCAGACTGCGCTCCGCTTTTAATAGACACGGAAGGATATTTACTGCCTGTTATTTGATAGCCTGCCATAGCATCGCACTCGCCCTCATAAAGAGTTAGATACCTGCCGCCTTTAGAAAATAAATCTTGCCCGAATAGCTCTGAGCTTTTTGCATCTCCTGACCAAGAAAAAGTTTTATCTTTTACTTGCCTAATCTTAATCCCGTTTGAATAAGGATAGAAATGTTTAGTTATTATGCCATCTACCTCTGATACCTGAACACCATAAAATGCACAAGTATCTTGAGTAATCGCCCTATCTGTAATAGGTTTAAAACTTTTGTTGCTTCCCTCCTTTTTTTTACTATACTGAGAAAAGTCTTTTACTTTATCATCCTCCTTTATGTCTCCTACATTTTGAAAGAACCCGCCGCAACTAAAACATTTGCCACTGCCATCGGCGTTGAGTGCGAGAGCATCACTGCTCCCACACTCTAGGCAGGGCTGATGATATTTTACAAACATCTTTTAACCCTTTATTTATTACCGAGTGAATCCTCTTCTTCTATAGTAATTACTGCATCTTCATAATCTGTTAAAGACTCGTTCATAGAATCATATAACTTCATTACTGCCGCAGTATTGACTATAACTTTAACTTTAGTTTGTTGCATATCTTGCTCTGCTAAATGAAGCGCGTCAAAAATATTTTGTTTCTCTAGTGGTAATAAAGAAACATCATATTGAACTCCTTCGTGATTATAAATTTTATTTGCCATTAAAGTTCATCCTCCAAAGACGGCTCTGCTGTAAGCTCTGAACCATCAGCCATAGATCCTGATTCTACTAGCTCTATTACTTGCAAAGCTTGAAGATCTAATCCTTTAAAAGTACCATATGAATTAGTAGTTTCCCAAGGTCGGTACTGAACTTTTACTTTTGAGCCGTTGCCTACGGTGATGTCCAAAGGATTCTTGTACTTGTCCATCAGCCTCGGAGTTTCATTAGGTGTTCCATCGGCTCTACTAACTTTACGTTTAAAAATCAAACACTCTTGGTCATCAATAACCTTAGTTGAATATCCTTTATCTTTAAAGGAAGCAACGGTATCACTATCTGTTGCTAAGTTTACTTGATACACGGGTGTATACTTAGTGTTAGGTGTAGTGATGCTTGCCCAATAAGCGGTTCCTGATAATACTGGCATAGTTTTCTCCTGTTGGTTTGGTTTGTGGTATAAATGGTAACACAGGAATGCCGCCCTGTCAACCATGAATTTTTCAGAATGGAAACCATCCTTGCGTTAATAATATATTAACAGTAATTAGTATACAAGTTCCTATATTAATTATAGCTATAATTGATCTTATTATAGATACAACATTATACTCAAATGAATTATTAGTAGTTAACTCATTTAATGATAAAGACCAATAAAACCAAATCTTTTTTAGGAATTTTAACATACTTATACTTTATAGTCTAGTAATTTATTAGGGTATGGGATCGAAACGAAAAGTTTCTACAGGGTGTTTGTCGTTATACGCCTTTATCATATAATTTAAAAGCATAACTAACTCTTTATTAAAACTTTTATGATCTGATACCTCGCCTTTATTATATGTTTCTATATATTCTAGAGAAGTTTTAATAATATAATTAGTATATTCGCTATTCTTGTATACATGCACGACATCTAGGTCATCTGTTTCAAGACTATAGTACTCTTCTCTATTCATATATAATTTTCCTTTATGCTAATTGTATAATTATTTCAATAAATACACAGATAACTGCGGTATACACAGCTAACTCTGTCCACTCTTCTATCATTAAATTTATTTCTCCTTAACGTTATGAGTACCCTTTAAAGCTATATAAATACATAGCGGCGTTATAACCGCTATGTATTTAATTCATAAAGCTAGTTGGTGTCCATGCCTTCAATAACTATAGACCCATATGTTACGACAACGAAAGGAATAAGAACCACTAATCCGTTTAAAGTTCCAAAACAATTTAAACTTCCAACCCATATAGGCCGAGCATCACAAGACTCAATATCTAAACCTATGCCGTTACGAAAATTAAAAGTTAAATGATAGCCTAAAAAATAGAAAGTCATGCCGCCTTCCTGAAGTATTCTGCTACTGTATTTTGACGAGAGGCCAATATAGATGGGCGCTTAGATTCGCTACTAGTCGGTGAGTGAGTAGACCAATCAGTTAATGCATTGTAAACAGCCCACATATTAGAACCTAAACGCGGCTTATAAGTATCATTCCACTTGACATAAATATAATATAAATTATTGTTTTTCCTCGGCATATTTTCTAAGGCACTAATAGGATGAGAAGATAATTTTAATTCTTCTAATGCTGTATTAGATTTAAGAGCCTCTGCGAAAGTAGCGAATGCTTCGTTATCTGTAACCTTAGTTTTATGCCACACCGACCACTGCTCCCTTTCAGTATGGAATAATTCTAAGGCTCTATTAATAACACGACTACCCGCATCTACATTTAAATTATGCGTATGCCTAGATTTATATAGGCACACTTCGCCGCTAGTGAATACTTGTAAGTTAGTACACGCTGACTGGATTGCCGCACAGCTTATTAAAAAAGGCCATGTACTATCAAATGAAGTGTGCGCTAACAAACTTAAAGTAGCAGAGTCACCGTCGGGAGTTTTATATTTATATTCTGGTAAATTATAATTAACAAATGTCCTTTTACCGTCGTGACTGGTTCTAATTGTCTCTTCTATATTTTTTAAATTAAAGTCAGAACGTAATAAAATATTCCTACATGCGTCAATCATTTTCCGTGGAGCTATTGGTTGATACCGATCACCATGAACACCTAACTCACTGCCTGTATCAGTGCGGTATATAGAACTTTTACTACTATAAAGTGTTCCATTAGGCGTGTCATACATTAGTGGAGCGGTAGCTATATCAAAACCCGCCTCTCCATATCCTCCATCAAAAAAACTTGATTGATCTTTAAACATAGTTGTAATGTTATTCATGTGTTGTCTCCGTCAGTGTATTTAGTTTGATGTTTATTATAAACACCTGTTTTTTTCGCTTGCTTTTTCCTGTCTAAAAATGTTTTTGCTTTATTAAATTTACCGCTAAATTTAGCTACTAAATTTCTCCTATAAGTTGATATAGTTTTCATTAATTTCACTCCCAATATAATATCTGTCATTTCTAATAGCTACTTTACCAGTAGTACCTGTACCCATAAAAGGATCATATATTATATCATGTTTATGAGTAAAATTTAAAATTATTTTTTCAATCAAAGCTTCAGGGGAAGTGGCCCTATGTTTTTTATTAACACTTCGCTGTCTGTTTATCTGCCAAATATCCGATAAAGTACCCCTATCAAAATTAGCTTGCGGGAACTGCCTACTAATAGAATTATTTTTATCAAATACTAATATTAATTCCGACTGTTTATTTAAAACAGCGGGGGCCATCGATGGTTGAGCGTGGCCTTTATCCCATATAATTATATCTTTTAGTTCCTGATGGTAGTCACCTATTAGTTTAAACCACGGGCGTTTGGAACCCGTCACTATTTGTATCTGATAAAAAACTAATCCGCTTGCTACTCTAAGGCATTCATTTAATACCTCACCGTGAAAATCATAGTATTCTTCGATGGGTAAATTATCATTAAACCCTTCATATTTAGTACTAAATTCATTTGAATCTATACTGCGGCTACAGTATTTACCATACCTAATTCGCAGATTCATATTGTAAGGCGGCGATGTGATTACATGATTAATTGAATCATCTTTCATGCCCCTCAAAGTCTGTATGCATGGCTCATTATAAGTTATATTTAATTTCATTTTAATACAGCTCCTATGTTTTAGCTGACCCGTAAAAATGTTTCATATCAGACTTAAAAAATGTTAGATAATATTTAATCCAACACCTACTACATACATAGGTGTTAGATTCTACTATATCCGCTCTTCGCCTTTTACATCTATTGCATTGTTTCATACTGAATCTTCTAGATATTTAATATGAGCCTCACTCACTTCAAAACCACTACGCCAAGGTGATTCATCTTCTACTGCCCTAGCATTGCACCATGTATCCCACAATCTTTCGGTTCCTAATTCGTGGCATTTTTCTATATATGTTTTTACCTTTTGGCGTATAGCTTCTTGACCCTTCGGCCCCGCTTTTTTGTTAGCGGTAGCAATATTGGGATCTAATCCGTAATAGCGTAAATTATGTACATCTAAACACCCCACTAGATTAAAAACTAATTGACATAAAAAACCACCTTTAGCAATGCCAACCGACGGAATCCGCATAAACATTCGCATCAATGCTATAGCTTTTTCATCGTCTGTTTTACTAGTCGAGTGCATAACTGCCAAACACTGAGCGAACATAAGATACTTTTTACTCTGTATATATTCGTAGCAATTGCGCTTTGTTCGCCAGTTTAAGAATCTACTAGCAGTGCCGTTAAGCATTACATCATTTAATTGAATACCTATATTATGCCAACGCTGTTGGATAGATAGGACTACCATTAAAACTACCATTGCAAACTGGTCGGGATTCTTTAAAGCGAATTCGCTACATTTTTGAGCGTGATCTTTATACATCATATTGTCCTCGTTGGTTGGGTTGCTATATCGTCCTACCTTTCTTAAACACTTCACAATGTTCAGTGTTTAAGAAAGGTAGGACGTTTAGGTTTAGGGTCGATAGTTAAAGTGTTCTATAGGATCGAAACAATCGACACAAACATAATGCCTACTATTTCGAGTGCATAGCTCACAATCAGTATCTACATAATAGTTAATACTATCTAGATAGTTTACCTCTGAAATTAATGAGTCAGTTAATGGTAAATTATTATTAATACCAGTTAATATATTATTAATTAGATCCATGTTTATATCCTTTTTAATAGCCAATAAATCTCAACACCTGTTGAGCGTCGTAGGTTTTTAGGACTCCTAATTCATTATAAAAATCATTAATAGTTAGCGAGTCATCTAAGCCATGATTGTTTAATTCCTTTATAGCTCTATCGTGAGTTATAACTATTTCCTCTGCGCTCTCATAGTAACTACTCATCTGCAAATAAATCCAATTGATTATTTATATCTTGTATTCCTTTAAATTCCTGCCCCTCGACTTCACTTTGAAATAAAGTTATTTCATTTTTAACTCGATCATATTGTCCTGTGTCCCTATTATAATTAAGTGATTCTATTATAATATCGATCCACTTTTTATCATTTCGCGGATCAATAATAAGATTTGTAACTTTATGTATATTGATGTCCATAGCTTGTCTCCGTTATGCCCCCCGAAGGGGGCGGTTAGTTTAATTATTTTGCCAGAGCTTTTAAAAGCTCAGATTGCGCCGTAAGCAAACTACTTAATGTAGTTTTAATAGTATCCATATCGGCTTCTAGTGTGTCAAGTCTTTTGGCGGCGGCATTAACTTTTAATTTAGGCGTTGCTTTTACTTTGGTCTTTTTGGGTTGGAAGTAGTAAAGACTAGTCTTTAAAGCATCGTCAATTGTGCAGATCTTTAGCATTAGAAGATAATCGTCAAAGGCCCAACGGGGATTGTCGGATCTGTTGTCATCTGAGATGACTTTGAGCATTTGCTTATAAACTGTATATACAGCGCCTTTATCCAATTTTAATTGGACTGCTAGCATTTGAGTTAGCTGATAAGCTACGGCAGGGATGGTTGTCGGCTTGTTAATGTTAGCTGTTGTTGGCATCGTCGTTCTCCATATCTGTTTGAGGAATATATATTTTAAAAAACCTTTCACAATAGTTCAAGGTTTTTTAAAATTATATTCTCTCAAGTTAGCAAGCTCCGACCCACTATAATAATATCTATAGATATTGTTATAAGGCTCTGAAATTTCTGGGGAATCTTTATAGCTATGCTAATAGCTATACATACTTTTAATACTTGACAGCTTGGCAACCAGAACGGGGCCAAAAAGGATACAAATTCGCGGGCAGGAAAGCTTCATATCTGCGTATACCTGCCTAGCCTATGTAGGGCGGGCAGGCGTCCACCCCCCCCCCCACCTATATATACTAAATCCTATACATTTTCGACATAATCTAGTGTAAAGTAGATAGAACCGCAGATATTAAACATAAAAAAACGCCCCAATTAGGACGTTATAAAGGCTATATAAGGGGAGGTGCAACCCCGCCATAGCTATATACAGTATACACTTGAAATTT
>Ga0070754_10002994_pt1 | contig 12159 bp, 17 predicted proteins | sample VirMetDEL_Sep_01_FD_75181 | JGI IMG/M metagenome (GOLD analysis project Ga0070754, IMG submission 75181) | Aqueous microbial communities from the Delaware River and Bay under freshwater to marine salinity gradient to study organic matter... | ecosystem: Environmental > Aquatic > Marine >... | reverse complement strand
TTTATTTCATTGAAAATGATTACATACACAAACCAGAGTCTGCAAAGATAATACAGGAAGGGTTTGAATTAGGAGCATCATTCGTAGCACTATATGATCATCCTGACAAATACCTTGACCCAAGCAAAGGAGGTAATCCGTATTGTGTTGGGGGGGCTGAAGACACAAGAGTTTATTTGACTGATAGTTGCCATTGGAAAATAACCAATAGCACGACTATGACATTTTCATCAAAAATATCCACACTAAAACGAGTAGAACCCATATTGAGAAAACATACCGCGGGAACTCATCCAAATGATTTCCAAATGTTTTTAGAATTGAGACAACAAGGAGAACTATTAATAACGCCGATACCAGGTTATGCAACACACGGAGAAACTGCTTGGTTATCACCTTTAACAGATTGGGAGGCATACTTATGAATAAACAAGAAAAATTAAATCAATTAGAAAATAAATTAATATTAGATATTAATAATAAATCATACTATGAAGACTTTGATCATGAAATCTATGGTAATACATTGGAGCCTGGTTCAATGCCCGCTCCATATTTTTATGATTGGGTAGCTAATGAAACATCGAATAGATTAAATAATCAGCCAGTATTAGGGATCGAAGTGGGTAGTTTTTTAGGGTATTCTGCAATAGGATTTGCTAAAAAATTAAAAGAAACAGCTCCAGGATCTAAATTAATATGTATTGATACATGGTTAGGTAGTCCGGAGCACTATAGATTTTTAAAACGAGATGGCGATAATAGACTAGGATGGAAAAATGGCTATCCAACCATGTATCATAAATTCATATCGAATGTAATTTATAATGATTTACAAGATGTTATTATACCATTAGCATTTCCTTCAACGATAGCATTTAAAGTTTTAAAGTCTTTGTTTGATGAAATTGATATTAAAGCAGATTTTGCTTACATCGATGGTTCTCATGAAGAACACGAAGTTTATATGGATTTGTATTATTACTACCAACTTTTATCCACAGATTCTTATTTATGTGGAGATGATTGGGCTTGGGAGTCTGTTAGAAATGATGTTACTAAATTCGGCCGGGAACATGATTTGAAGGTTAATGTTCATCAAAATCAAGTACATTGGAATATTATAAAATGATATCAGTAATAATACCAACATATAAATCACCAGATATGCTTGATCTATGTTTACGGTCAGCTATCAAAGGACAACAACACAAAAATCAAATCATAGTTGTGGTTGATGGGTTCTATGACCTTAATAAAGAGGTATTAGAAAAATGGGAAGAACATATCAACATTCTTAATTTAGAGGAAAATGTAGGCTTGTGCCGGGGAACTAACCTAGGAGTATACAATGCAAAGTATAATAAAATACTAATAGTTAATGATGATAATGTTTTCCCAAAAGATTGGGATGCAATATTAGAAGAAGAATGGGAACTTTATCAAGAATTGAATAAAAAAGTAGTAATCTCTCCAAATCAAATAGAACCTTATCCTTCAATGTTTAAACAATTCGTACATAAAGATTTAGGGAAGAATGTGGGTGAGTTTGATTTGAACAAGTTTTGGGAATATGAAGCCCTTTTATCGGGAGCATCCCCAACTCGAAATGACGAAACCGGATCCACACTCCCAATTTTTATGAGTAAAGTAGACTACCTTCGTTTAGGTGGATGGGATGAAAATTATGAAATGGGAATGGTAGCGGATTGGGATTTCTTCTTAAAATGTCAATTATCGGGATTAAAAATGATTAGAAGTTATAGATGTAATTTTTACCACTTTGCCTCGGCTTCAACAAATGGAGAAAAAAGACAAATAGCAGAAAGAAATGGACATGCTTACGCACAATATAAATGGGGTTCACCTATAATGCACGAACCTAATACAAACAAAAAATATTTAATCTGATGTAATATGTCCCAAGTTTATATTTATATTAAAATAAACAAGTTTAGGACAACATCATGAAATTTTTTCGAGATATTTTAACTGAAATCAACAACAAGACAAATTCCAGAGAATGGTCACAAGGTCGTGTATATTTAATGATTTCGGTTATTGCATATTATGCTGTATTAACAGTGTTGACAGTAGCAGGAATGCACCGAGACAACAACGTAGACTTAAATAAATTCCGAATCGTTATAGATGCATTGGAATTCGCAATGGTTCTGTTTGGTGGATATGTGTTTGGCGGTAAAATTGTCAGTGTATTCAACGCAATCAAATCACCAGAAAAGGAATCTGAAAAATGATTATTCGAAAAGGAAGCAGAGGATCGCAAGTTAAACTAATCCAGGAATTCCTAGAAATTTCTGCAGATGGTATTTTTGGAAGCGGTACCGAAGCAGCAGTCAAAGCATGGCAATCTGAAAATGGATTAACTGCCGATGGTATTGTTGGTCCTAACACATGGGATGCAATGGGATTGGCAACTACTGACAATTCAGAACAAATTGTTAGCCATGGCGATTTAAAAATTATTCCGAACTTTCTTCCAGCTGGAGAATACAAAGCAGGACCAACTCGTAAAGAATATGCATTTTTACATCACACCGCAGGTTGGAATAATCCATATAACACGATTCATGGTTGGGCTAAAGACAGTAGAGGAGCGGTTGGAACAGAGTTTGTGTTAGGAGGTCAAAAAATTGATACTGGTGATGATACCTATGATGGTGTATTACTCCAAGCTATTCCAGAAGGCGGATATGGTTGGCATCTAGGAAAGAATGGATCACAACATATGCATACACATTCGGTTAGAATAGAAGTGTGTAACTTCGGATGGCTGAAAGACGGAAAAACATATGTAGCCACCAGAGCCATCCCTTCACAGATTGTTACTCTAAAAGAACCATTCAGAGGATTCCGAGAGTGGCATAGATATTCAGATACTCAAATAGAACAAATGAGAAAATGGATCCTGTTTATTGCAGAACGAGATTCAATCAACATAAGAGAAGGCTTGCCTCAATGGGTTCGAGAAAAAGGCGCAAAAGGTTTCGAATTCAACTCAGACGCATATTACGGACGAGTGAAAGGGTTATTAACACACACTAATACTAGAAAAGACAAATGGGACTTGTTCCCTCAACCTGAACTTTTAGATATGTTAATGGGACTATGAAACGAATGAAATCTACAAATGTTCGAAAAGGTAAAATGGATTGTTATCCACATCCTAGGTTAGTTAAAATACTAGAAAATTTATGATACGGTTAGACGCAAAGACAATAACAGCAATTGCATTAGCAGTAGTAATAATGCTATCATTCTTTGTGGTTAAAACTTTAGTAATGGTTGATTGGATTGAATATACTCTGATGGTAAAATGGTATGAATATTTATCTGTTATAGGATTTATGCCTCCATTCTTTTATGCAATGAGTAAAATATACCGTATTCAATACCTAGAAACACTTAAAAAACGAACCCTCGAATCTATACTAGATGAATCATGCCTAGTATCCCGTACAGATAAACATGGACTAATTACAGATGTTAATAACAAGTTCTGTGAAGTATCTGGATATAAACGGCAAGAACTTTTAGGTAAAGATCATCGAGTATTAAATTCTGGTACACATCCACGTGAATTATGGACTCAGATGTATGAAACAACTATCAAATACAAATCGATATGGCATGAGATTGTAACGAATCGAAAGAAAGATGGTGATTTATATATCGTAGATTCACATATAATGGCTACGTTTGATGGTGCCGGTAGACACTCAGGCTTTATTTCTGTGCGGCAAGATATCACTCAGCTAATGAATTCTTTGCAAGAGGTCGATCGAAAAAACGCTTACCTCGAACATGCAGCTAAAATTTTAAGACATGATATGCATTCCGGAATCAATACGTACATTCCACGGGGTATATCTTCGCTTGAAAGGCGCTTAAATAAAATGGTGTGTGATAAAGAATTGAAGAGTATTGATGCACCGATGAAGATGTTGAAAGAAGGATTAGCGCATGCACAGAAGGTGTATAATGGGGTTAAGGAGTTTACTAATCTTGTGAAAAAAGATGCAGTGATGGAAAGACAGTCTCACAACCTCAAATGTATAATTGATGCCTATCTCAAATCAACATCTTACAAAAGTAATGTAGTTGTTGATGATATGGGAGAGGAGATGGTAAATGAATCACTCTTCTGTACAGCTATTGATAATTTGATACGTAATGGATTACGATATAATGATAACGATACTAAGTATGTAAAGATATATAGAGAATCAAATAAAATTATTGTGGAAGATAATGGTAGGGGAATGTCTCAAGAAGATTTTGAGGAATTATCTAAACCATATACACGTAAAACAGGACAAAAAGAGCCGGGTTCTGGATTAGGTTTAAACATATGCATAGCCATCATGAAAGAACACGGATTCGAAGTTACATGCGAGAAATTAGAGACAGGAACAAAATTAAAAGTAAAGGTATCGTAATGATAGAGTCAATCATGTTAGTAGATGATGAAGATCTATTTCATTTAGTGTTTGAAGATGCATGTAGCTTGTTAGACATTACATTGTCACTACAGGCACTGAGTAGTGCAGATGAAGCTGGAAAATTATTTAAAAAGTGGTTTGAAAACGGACCTATAGAAGAAAGACCAGAGTGTGTGTTTGTTGATTTAAACATCATTGGATCTACATTTGATGGAATTGAATTAGTTAGACGTATTAACTTTGAATATGGAGACAATGTTGTTATTGGTATTATATCTTCAAGCAACGAAGTTTCAGAGCAAGCAAAGGCAGTACAAGCAGGAGCTCAATTCTGGATAGTTAAATCAGATGAAATTGAACCTAGGTTAGAAGAATTCTTGCAAGACTACGAAGGATATAAAACAAAGTCTGCTCCTTTTAAAGTTTATAAATGAAAAAAATAAAGTTACATAACGAAACAGTAAAGCAGTTATTAGAATTAAAAAAAAGTCGAAGAGTTACATTAGAAGGCAACCTTTTAAAACTGATAGATGCAGAGCATGATGCTGAGTTTAACAAGTATCTGCAGGATGCTATTGAAGAAGGCAAAACTAAGCAAAGACAACGTTTAGACATTACTAAAAAAATACAAACTCAGAACAAAGAGTTATTAGAATCGCAACAAGAAAAAGATAAATTAATGAGTCAATTGGAATCTGCATTGACTCAAGCCGAATCAGCAAAAAACGAAGCATTAAATGATTTGGATGTGTTGCAACGAAAAACTCAATTTAAACTCATACAAACCATAGTACGGATTGCATTGGCAATAATCATTGGAGTGGGTGTATGCACTACGGTATTATACATATACTCAATGACTCTAGATCGAGATACTGAATTGATTGGAAATACCTGGAGCAACATGTTCGGCATCCTGCTAACTAATGCTTTTAGTATCATAGGTACTATAATGGGTGTTAAATATGCCAGCAAAGACTCTGCAGACTGATTTGATTTTTAGTTGATTTTTCATATTATATATTATGAATTTCAAAGTAATATTTAGTGCATTCTTAATGTTTGCACTCGGCCAAGCTATTGTTTGGTTTCAAGTGAATGGGCCGATCATATGGCCATTAGCAAAACAATATCGTTGGGTGTTAATTATATTAGGTGTACCAATCACTTTGTTGTTTATGCGAGCCACTGCAACGGCTGTAGATGCTTTTCAAGGACAGTTCTGGCCCGCTCGCTTTTTATCCTTTGTTACGGGTATTGTTATTTTTACTGTGTTAACATGGTGGTTTCGTGGAGAAGGAATCAATGCAAAAACTGCAGTGTCTCTGTGTTTATCATTCATGATCATATTTATACAGCTCTTTTGGAAATAATCATATTTATATTAAAGACACTATTATAGGAAGCAATTGATGTTAGGAAAACAAGCACCAATGTCATTTTTTGACAGCATAATGAAAAAACTAGGAGTTACTATTACTCCAGAAAAACAAAAGTTCTTCAAAGCATGGCAACGAGCTGAAAACACTGATGCTAAATTTAACCCGTTAGCAACAACATGGAAAATGTCAGGAGCCGAGTCATTCAACTCCGTTGGCGTTCAGAATTATAACTCAGAACAACAAGGCATTGATGCTACTGTTAAAACATTGAAATTATCTTATTATACTGAACTAACTGATAAACTTAAGGATGATGATATCACCGCTCGTGAATTAGCAGCAAGCACTACAGCATTATCTAAATGGTCAGGAGGAAACGGTCAATATGTGTCTAGAAGTTTAGGAAACTACGGAGGTCCAGCTCAATCAAAACTAACATCGAGTTCAAACATAGAAGTCGAATCTTGGCCAGGATTCAAACAATGGGCGAAACAATCATATCCAGAAATTGGAGATTTTGGTAGTCGAATTGAAATATACAATATACTTCCTGAGAAACATGCAATATTGCGAAGCGATAATAAAGCTGAGGTCGTAGATGCAGATAACTTTAGAAGTTTAAAAACTACGAAGAGTTGGGCCGTTCAAGTAAAAGATGATTCTAGTATATCATTGATTATAGATGGCAAAGAATATAGTCCAGAATCTATAGAGTATCAAAGCGATTTGGAAAAGGCCGGCGAAGAAGTATGGGAAACTATAGATTACGTGCAAATCGTATTAGACTTTTTAGGATTTATTCCTGGGTTTGGAGATGTAATTGATATTATAAATGCAGCAATATATTTTTATCGAGGTAAATATATCGACGGAGCGTTATCGATTATAGCAGTTATACCAGTAGCCGGATCTTTCATAAAAGTTGGACTCAAAGGATTATTCAAAAGCATTGGAAGTGCCTTGGTAACAAAAGCAATTAAACGAGCTATAAAAGGAGATCCAAAATTATGGCATTCATATTTAGAACGAGCTGTTAAAGAAGGTAAAATTACTCGAGCTAATCTAAAAGCCATGGAAGAGTTTGGAGATACAGCAGCCGAACTGATTCGTATGACTCCTAGAAAGTTAAAACGATATGAAAAACAATTGAAAGCATTGGGTCTTGAAGATTTCAACAAACTAACATCGGTTATGGATGAAATGGCTGACTATGTACAAAATCTATTAAGAAAAACACCAGTGCCAAAAACAGGCTTGGCAAAAGTTGCGGCAGATTTCTCAAAATTGCCGAAGCTAGCAGGAAAGGGTGCGTTAAAGTTAGCAAAATTACCTTTTAAATTGGTACGGGGAATAATAAATTTTGCATTAGATTTCGTAACTTTAACTATGTGGGGACGATCTACTAGATTTCTCAAAAAACATTTTGGAGCAACCGCTAAAACCGCAGAACAGTTTGCAAATGCATTAAAATACAGCTATCGCAAGAAACTAGAAGCCAGTCCTACATTGACGGCATCAATGATTAAAGCAAACAAGATGGCACCGGGACTATTAGCTAATCGTCTTGATGAATTACCGACCAGCGAAATTATTTCTAAACTAAATAAATTGAAATTAAATGATCCGAAAACATATAAGAAAGTAGCAATACAAGTAGCCGAACAATCAGCTAACGCTAATAACAACCTATATTATAGAAAGTATATTGCTAATGAATTGACACAGGCATTTCAAGCATTCCAATACGGAAACCGTTTTAAAGGAACGGTAGATGGGTCTATTTTAAAACTATTCGGACAAATGAAATTTGGATTGAAAAGTTTCGACGTCATTTCAAATGAACTGCAGGATGTTGCTGAGAAAGTAGGATTTGATGAAACAGATGATCCAAATGGCGTTGTTGTACCATTACTAATACAAGCAGTTAATTATATCTCCGGAGATAACGATGCAACAAAAGACATATTAACTCCAAATAACGTTATATCCAACGAAACGTTTGAAACAATGAAATCATTATATGATACAGTAGAAGGTATCGATGATACTGAAAAATTAGAGAAACTGTATGATGATGGGTATGATGAACTACAAATTTGGGCATTTGAAAAAATGTTAGGATTATGATAAACGAATACGAAACACAGTCAGAACTAAGCCCCGTTTTATGGAAAGATGATTCTATTCCAAAAAAGATCCGTACGGGTTTATTGAAGATTGCACTACGTTTCTATGAATATCTAGATGTAGATGCTCCAATAAAGGACATTACACTTACTGGTTCTGCTGCTAATTATAATTGGACTCCTAACTCAGATATAGACTTACATGTGCTTATTGACTACTCAGACGTTGACGATAATGTTGATTTAGTTAGAAATCTGATGATGGCTAAAAAAAGCATATGGAACTCGAAATATCCATTGACATATAAAAACATGGATATTGAATTGTATGCTCAGGATTCAGAAGAACCACACACATCAACCGGCGTATATTCTTTAATGCATAACAAATGGATAAAACAGCCAACGCCACAAGACATACAGATTGATGATGCTGCAATTGCAGATAAAGCAAAACCATTTGCATACATGATCGATCGGTTGGATACAGAGTCTGATTCAGTTTTAGATGAAATTGATGCAATTCGTGATAAATTGAAAAAATTTAGAAAATGTGGATTGGATAGCGGTGGAGAATATTCATTGGAAAACTTAGCATTTAAATGGCTTCGTAATAACGGATACCTAGAAAAATTAGCTAAGACACGAGAAAAGGTTATGATGCAAGACATGGAAATAACAGAATCAAAACAATTCGATGCAGAAAGCATAATACGCAGACATTTATATACTAAAGATAAAATGACTGAATCAGAATGGTCTCAGCTTCATGACGCTATGCAGGCTGTAACAGATCCAATGGGACAATGGGAACACCCGGGCCGTTGCACACTGATACCTTCGAATAACATCACAATGCAGTTCGTAGACTATCCAGTATTTGGTTTTGACGAAACAGGTCATTACATATTAATGAAACCTGATGAACGGCACATGTACCGAGGCAAGCAGGTGTTTGAGATACCACTGAACCGAAAAGACTATGCAGAGATGGTAGAAAGGATTATGCAATGAGTGGATTAGGAGATGACATTAAACGAATAACTTCTGCAACGGGATTAGATCAGCTTACCAAAAAAATAGCACAAATTCTAGATGAAGATTGTGGATGTGATGAAAGACAACGATGGCTCAATGAAAAAACAAAAGATTGGCCTATTTATAAAAAAAGGAACGTAAACAATGGCAACAATAAGTAAAACAGGTATTAGCAATGGTTCAACTATTGAATCAGAGCACATAACCAGAATCATCGATGCATTGGATGGCACCAGTAGTGCAGAAATCGTTGCAACAGGATCATTCACCGGGACAGTTCGTGCTAGCAAAGAACATGTTTTGGTTACTAATTCTACTGCAGTTACCGGGCATCCATCAGGATCAGGAATATATCCAGGCATGATAGCTAGTATAGATTTATCTGCTAGTCCATCTAATACTGTATATTTTACATTAGGACCAACAAGTGAGTATCAGCCAGGCGACCGCTACGAGTTTATTATTACTAAAATTCAAGGAAGTAGTGAACAACTTAGAATTGCAACTGATGCCTCCGATCGTATTTATGGTACTGTGCTAGGAGCAGATAATGTGAATTTATATAAAAATGCTGCAACCGATGTAAGAAGCGGCGCCGGTACCGGAGTACCCGGAGATCGAATAGTGTTTACCGTGATTGACACATCAGGAGGAGCAAAAGGATGGAATTTACAAGGACAGGTTTCTGGCTCTGCAGGATATTCATAAACATGAAAATATAAAGGAATTACATGATACAAGAAGATTACAATGAACATGAAGGCCGAATGGCAAAGCATCAAGCAATGGAATGTGCAGACGACGCACAAGATGTAGCCAACATGATCAAAGATACAGATAACTTGCCGGAGTGGTTAGAAGCTAAAATAACACTTGCTGCAGATTATATGAACAAAGTTAAAGACTACATGACTCATTATGTAAGAGGTACAGAACCGGCTCCAAGTCGAGACGATATGTCTCTAAAGAATATTATGAAGTCTACTGTTACCGAGAAGGCACCTCCGGGTCGAGAAGACCAAGTAAAAGCGTTAAAGGGTAAAGTAGAAAATCCATATGCGGTTGCGTGGAACTCTTATAATAAAGGTAAAAAATGACTTCATTAAAACATTTACTTTTAGAAGCTAAAACGGGATGTCCTGCAGCAACACAGGATATTCATGTTAACCTAGAAAACCGACAACATGCAATCGATGAATATTATTACGGACCGGCTAATCCAGATAAGCCGGGATCATATTGGAAAGATGCAGCAAAACGTTGGAAAATTGATGAATCTACTGCTAAAACAATGAAATGTGCAAACTGTGCAGCATTCGATGTTTCAGACAAGATGCGGGCATGCATGGAAAAAGGAATACAAGGAAAAGAAAAGAACATCGATGCCATGGCTACGATTGAAAAAGCTGATTTGGGATATTGTAACTTTTTACATTTTAAATGTGCTGGTTCAAGATCTTGTACTGCTTGGGTAGAAGGCGGACCTATTAAATCTAAATCAAAGTGAATATACCACGTGGAATAAAATATAAACATATTTATATTAAATGATAACACCCAACCACATAAACGAAGCTCAAGTAATACCATTACAACAATATGTAAATGCAATGGTTGCTAGCAAATTTAGTTATAGTAGCAATGTGAATTTAAGGCATGAACTTAAATATGCTATCATAAAAGCTATCGTTCCGGTATTAAAAAAATATGGATATATTATTCAGAATGATACCGAATATGATTTCACAGGTATACGAGATGTAGATTTAGACGAATCCATGCAACGTGAAATGACTGATGCTATAACAGAAGATCTTCGCAAATGGTTTGATCAGGAATGGGTTCGGTTTGATACCAAAGGAAAAATAAAAGGACCATGTGCTAGAGAAGCGGGTGAAGGCAAACCAAAATGTTTACCAAGAGCCAAAGCACAGTCAATGTCTAAAAAGCAACGAGCAAAGTCAGCACGTCGTAAAAGAAGAAAAGATTCTGTTGCAGATAGACCAGGTAAAGGTGGAAAACCAATCAACGTGAAAACAGAGTTGGTAGAAAAGCTGAATTTATTTTTAGAAAAAAATGTGCCAAATGATCCTGGGAAATGGTCTTACGCAAAATCACAAGCAAAAGAAAAATACGATGTTTATCCATCTGCATATGCAAATGCGTGGGCTTCAAAGAAATACAAAGAGCTAGGCGGACCTGGGAGAAAAGAAAAATGATTAGATTACGAGACATATTAACAGAAGCGGTTGATAAAAAAAATATAGATGCAGTTCTTAAAGCAACTGGGTATTCACCATCGTCTCCTGCATATCAATTAGCCCGTATTATTGCTAAAAAAGAAGGATGGTTACCTGACGCGAACAACGGCCGAGGTTCGGTTGCATATCGTAATAACAATCCCGGGAATCTAGATTATCAAGATGACTTTAAATCAATTGATCAAGATGTTAAAAGAGAAAAAGAATACGACCGGTTTGCCAAATTTACAACTCCGGTATTAGGTGCAAAGGCATTAATCGAGAAAAAGATTATCAAATGGGCTAATGGCGGTATGCCAGCAACGAGTGCCAATCAAAATATGCAGCCCAAATATAATCCTGGCGATAAACCAACTATTAAACAATTTTTCTACACGTATGCTCCGCCAAACGAAAATGATACTACAGGTTATATTAATATGGTGTTGCGAAGTATTAAATCTGTAGCGCCAACAGCGACACAAGATTCGCGGGTTATCGATATAATCAAAAATAAAAAACTAACACCAGCATCTACTAGCAAGTTGCAAGCATCTGACTTTACACTATATCCAAATCCCGTCTCTCCAAATACTCAACTAACTATAAAAGTCAATCCTGATAAATTACCTATCGACGAATTAAACATTACTATATATAACAGCGCGGGTAAAAAAATAACAAACAGTATGGGTAAAGATGAATCAACTCATGCATGGAACAATATTAAAAAAGGCATATTGCTGTTTCAAAGTCCAGAAGACACAGGAGTATACTTAATTAACATTAAACAAGCTCCCGGTGTTATATTGAGATTTACAGTACAATAATAATTTGGATCAGACTCGTATTTTTCATATTATATTTATATGAATGAAGACAATCAAATAGATCGATTAATAAAAGTATC
>Ga0070754_10002992_pt1 | contig 12162 bp, 17 predicted proteins | sample VirMetDEL_Sep_01_FD_75181 | JGI IMG/M metagenome (GOLD analysis project Ga0070754, IMG submission 75181) | Aqueous microbial communities from the Delaware River and Bay under freshwater to marine salinity gradient to study organic matter... | ecosystem: Environmental > Aquatic > Marine >... | reverse complement strand
GTGGTGCCTTCTGACTTGCGACATTTGGCAATTGCTTGGCTTGCACGAGCAGATGGAAAGACCTTGTACTTCCGTTTGATCTTTTGGTAGCAGGCATCTTTTGGCATGGTTACCGCCTGGACTTTTCACCGCTACACCGCCACCGCTTGCGCGACAGCCGGAGCGGACTGTTGGGGTTTTTAGCAGCAGAGGGAAACTCTTTCATTTGTGCAGCGGATCGGGCGCAGTAGGCATCGCCTTTCTTTGTTCCTGGTTTCACGTCTGCACCCACAGCGCCATAGCGCACCACACGACGCCGCCCCGTTTCCGGGTCGGTGTAGACTTTCTTTCTTGCCTTTTTAGGCATACGCCCTCCAGAAAAAACGGCGACGGCATAGCCGCCAAGCAAAAGGAGCAAAGACCCGCAACCATGCCGCGCCGTTAACCCTGGCCATGCCCCCCCCGTTCGGCGGAAGCCTTGGCAGCTAGATAGGCATCCCACGCAGACCGGGGCGCATCCACCCGCCTGGTTGTACCAGACACTCGGCGCCCGGTGCTGGTTTGCGTGCGCAGCTCGGCAGCTCGGCGCCGCCGTTCCTGCTCTGCTTGTTCCGCAGCCAAGGTCGAGCGACGCGCACCGAGCTGGCCACGGGCAGCCCAGTAGGCTGTTTCCAGTTTCATATCTGGATTGTCTTGGAGCATGGACACGATGGAAGACTTCAGCTCTGCATCGTCCACCATATCTGGATGGTCCCGCCGAAAGGTTTCCAGCTCGGCGCGCCTTTGTTGGACGGCTAGATCTTCTTGCAAAGGCGCCACGAGCTTGGCCACCATAGCCGCCGCCCGCTGTTCCACCAGAGCAGACAGCCCCTCTTGAGACCACGGGTCAAAGCCCTCCGCCGTGGTTGGATCTTGCGTGGCTTGTTCTTGGATAGCCTTGGCCGCATCACTATTAGCAAAGACCGCCCGTTGACGTTGGAACTCAGCCCGTTCCGCCTCCAACGACCTGCGCAGCTCCGCAAGCTCTTGAGTCTTGCGGGTGTAGTCTGCCCGCATGTTTCCCATCAACCGTCTTCCATCTTCTGGAATCCTGGCCAGGATATCGGCGTAAGCAGGCAAGCCAGAATGTTCCTCATTCAGAAGGGGATCATCAATCTCCGCCCCGAAGAGCTGGCCAATATCATCCACGGGCTGCGCATCATCCACGGGCTGCGCATCATCCACGGGCTGCGCATCGTCCATCGTTGTTGGTTCCATGTTTGCTCCTTTAGTTTTGCTTTACATGCGAGCCATGAAAAGCGCGTCTACATCATCACCGCCAGGCTGCGCAGCAGGCGCCTGGTCTTCCATCGATTCGTTTTCCTGCTCTTCAATCTCTTCTTCCAACCACCGCCGGAACTGTTTGTCGGTCGCAGCCTTGCGAATCTTGCCAGCCAGATAGGTCAAATCCTGGTCGGTCTTGATGGTATCCAAATCGCAAGCCATCTCAGCATCCAACACGCTATCGTCCACCGCGTCGTTTACCGCATCCACGATATACAGGAGCTTTCGCATAAGGTCTTCCCCCAAGGCGCCATCGGCCACCAGCTCGCCACTCACCTTGGCCGCTGCGCTATCCATATCGAAATGCGGCAGCATCGCCTCAACAGCACTGGCCAGGCGCTTGGCGCCCACCTCAGAGAAATCGCCAACCAGTTTTTGCGCATCCATGAATTGCTTTTCCACCATGCCAGCTCGGTCGATAGCTTCACTGACCATTTCTTCGCTCTGTACCGGGGTCATCATCACGCACCTCTCTTGTCGTATTTGCCAGCCAGAATCTCACGAGCAGGCATCACCTCAGATACCGCCCGCGCCATATCACCACCAAACTGCGCAGCCGTAGTCTTCAGCCGATGCGCTAGTTTTTCATCCCGCTCTTTCTCCTCGAGCTGTTTCGCCGTGTTGGTTTCCCACCAGTCTTTAGGCATATCTTCCAACGGAATAAGACCGCGACTGCGCACAATACGGTCACGCTCCATACTGTTGTGATAGCGCGCACCAAGACCACGGTCATGGAATCCATTGACTCCCCACTTTCCGGTTTGATCTCCCCAACGACCGGGCGTCTTGGACGGCAACGACATTTGTTTGCGCAGCTCGCCACCGTCACACCGTGGGCAGGGAATCGAACCAGGCGCCTCATCCATGGAAAACAAATCCTCGGCTTGCGCACCGCAGGCGCAGGCGTACTCATAGAGCGGCATGGTTACACCTCTTGTTGGAGCTGCATGGCCAGTTGCTCCGCAGCGGTGAGATTCGTTGGAGTAGGCGCCACGGACTGAGGCGCAGACCGAATCGAACCCTCACCCGCTGGCAGATCCGGTGCATCGAAATCCCCCGGCAAATCAAACTCTCTCACGATATACCTGCGCACCGCATCGAGAGGGACGCCAACGGCTTGCAGCGCAGGAAGCAGAGCCAGCACCTGTTGCCTCTTAAGACTGGAAGAAAGAGGCGTGGAAGCCTGGTCGAGCGCAGCATATCTAAAGCGCCCGTCAAGATCCGCAGGCTGTACCACACGGGGAGAATCCCCCACAGCTACCACCGCCCGCTCACCTTCCTCGGCCAGCAGATGCACCATGCGCACGTAGATGGACGCCACCATTTCCAACGCCTCATCCCGCTCCCTCGCAAGTTTACCGATCTCACTAGCAGAATACTGGGCCAGCGCGGTGACCTCGGTCGCGGTTGCCTTGGTTGCCTCACCTTTAACAAACGGAGCCAAGAGCGATGCGCGCTGAAGATCCCCGTCAATCTGCGCTAGGTATCTGTCATAATCTACAGACAGAGAAGGTTTTGGCACAGCTTGAAGCAGAGCGCCGAGCGGATCGGTGCTCTCGGTCTCAGCTATTGCGCCATCAATCCCCGACGTCAGCTTGGCCATTTCCTCGGCATTAAATGCATCCTTTCGAACCAGGAACTGGCGACTATCCCTGCGCACTGCGTTGGCCATGAACGACCGAAACACGTTCTTTTCCACGAACTGGTCATAGACACGGGACAACGTTGAATAACCTTCCAACGGTCTATCGGGTTTGGTTGCATAGTAGAGCGGTGCAATGGTTGGCATCGGGCGCCCGTCATAGTCCACCAACGGAATCTCAATCCTTTTCAACAGCTTCTCACCCTCGGCCAAATCTGGCGACCAGGCCAGGAATCGGTTGTTTTCCAAATCCCACAGCTCAACCACGTTCACATATAGATGCGAGGATGGAACCTCGGCACCCACACGAGGCGCCTGGCCAGATGGAGAACCGCCCGCCGGATTGAAGTAAAACGACTTGGCCACGGGTTTAAAATCCCGTGCGCCATACAGGCGCCGCGCCTCACTAATCGGCAGGTAATAGGTGTGGCCTATGTAGCGAGCATCAGACCAGCGCTCGGCGTCTAGATCCACGATGCATTCCCAGGGAGGGACTGCGCGAAGAGCCACCCTGTTAATCAAATCGTCGCTTTCCTGCGCAGCCAGCTTTAGACCAGCCCAGGGATAAATGAGAGCCAGACGGGTCGCCCGTTCCAGCTCGGTGCGTTGACGGTGCAACCAGGCATTGACCACCGCAGACGTAATCTGCGCATCACCCGTGGCCGAGCTGTCATGGCCAACCACCATCGCAGGCGCACGGGTAAACAGCGCCGCCACATACGCCTCCACATAGGAGTAAGCATCCGAGGTCTCAACCCGAATAGAATGCTCACCAAATAGATCCCCTTTGTGGAGGCGCCAAAACTCGCAATCATACAGCGCACGCAGGCGCCGCATCAATCCACGGTCTCGATCCCAGCGCTGATTATGTTCCGCCAAGGCCGCACGAATCAACGCGATATCGTCAGACACTGTCATGATGGTTTCCCCTTAGCTGTACCGACGAAGGCCAACGCCAGCTCGGCTCTTGAGCCTATCGGCCCTGGTTTTGAGAATCAGTCTATCAACCTCATTGCGCCGCCGTACAGACAAACCACGGGAGGCGAGCACAGCCAACGCCAGAGATACCGCGCCGTCGCAGTGACCCGCCGAGGTACGTGGCAGCACCACCCGGCCAACTTCATCCACGGCCACCATGCGCAGGTCGGTGAGTGTAGCCGAATCCACCTCCACAATCGCCCCGGTCTCGATAGCCTGGCGAAGACCAGACCAAAGAAGCGCACGGCTACGCGTGGACGTGACGGGTGGTTTTCCATCTTCTGTAAACAGGCGCACTCCAGCGCCTGTATATCCAGACCGTATCGCCTCAAAATACCCGTGGCCGTGGTTGTTGTACTCGATAGCCAGCCGCGCGCCATACCGCAGCACCGTATCGGACACCATCGCCAACGCCTCGTCAAAGGTGTGGACGTTGCTGCGCCACGTGGCCACCACCCGACCCGCCGTCACATCCAACACCGTCAACGAGCTGTCATCCAGACCGACACCGCCAGACGGGTCGAACCCGGCCACATATACATGGCCAGGCTGCGCATCCACCAACAGACACCGACCCGAAGAGGCGCCCTCATGCACCGCCAGCAGACCCAACACCGCGTCGCTGAAATAGGCGCCCGCCGCTTGCGAGTAGGCATCCGACACCGTCAACGGATATTCCCGACGAAACAGCACATCCCCGATCTTGGACACCTTGGCCAGCCTCCACAACATTTGGCCACGTGTCAGATTGTTGGAGACCCGGTATTGTTCATCGTCATCCGATAGCGCCTGGCCATCGTCAGGACAGCTGTACTCAGGCACATCCCGCCACGGGAAGAAGAGCACCCGCCAAGATGCCTCCCCCCGCTCGGTCTTTTGGATCGCCATATGGAGCGCATCGCCCCAATGGTTCGCCGTAGACTCAGCCACGACCTGGCCACCAGGCGCCAGAGATCCCTCGGTTGTTGCCAGCAGCTCGGCGCCGTTTGGAGCAAACGCAAACTCAGATAGCCAGATGCCTTGCGCAGTAAACGACCGGGTACCCCCATCATCCTGCGCACCCATCGCCAGCACCTAGGCGCCGCTGTCTTCCAACTCCATCGCCGTGGAGCTGGACACAGATAGCGGCCTGCGCAGCTCCACCGGGAGCGCGTCATAAAAGCCGCGCACCATGCGCAGCAGATGTTTGCTGGACTTTTGTTTGTAGCTGAGAATGACCAGGGTCACAGGGTCGGGCGACGTAAACCAGACCCAAAAGAACCAATACGCCACCAATGTGGAGGCGCCGATTTGTCGGGGCTTTAGAACCAACACATCTTCCCCGGACTCCAACGCCTCGAGCAAAACTGTTTGCTGCGCATTGAGATTGAACGGCACCATGCGCCCGGTCTTGCTGCGCACCTGGAGTCTTGGAGCCAGGCGCCGCACAGGTAGCCAGCGCCGCCAACTCACAGATCCCCCAGCAACCGCAGCACCGACGCAGGCGGAGACCCAGGCTGCGCAGGCTGCGCACCCCCCGCATCCGCCGCGCCTTCTTTGTGGTGGTACTGCAACCGCGCCCGTTCCAGCTTGCCCAGCTCCACAACCAAATCCAAAACCCAATCGGGAATCGCACCCGCTTCCAAGGGAGCTTCAGCCGCCAAGATTAAACTATAGGTCAACGCCTCATAATCGCGGGCCTTTACAGCGCTCTTAACTTGTGGCCAGCACTTCCGTTCGCTCATCGGTCTTCCCTGTCTTGTGTTGTGTCTTGGACATTATATCGGAAACACCGACAAAAGCCGAGACCGCAAGACAGTAAGACAGCAGGTTTCCAAACCTGCGCAGGTTGGCGGGAAACAAACCATCATCAAACCTCTTTTGTCTTTCTTTCTTTCTGTCTTACTGTCTTAAGAAAGAAATAATAAGGGAACAAAGACAACAATAGCAAGACAGATGGCAAGACAGATAGCAAGACAGAAGACAGGTAAAAACGTCCCCCACTCCAAAACCGTTCCTGTTATACTGGCCAGGCACACAGAAGGAGGACAGCAGATCATGCCCAGATACAAACAACTGGCCATCGCACCAGAGCTGCACCAAGAGATAGCAGAACGAGCACGAATAGCAGAGCAACCAGCCGGGGCATTTGTTGCGCAGCTATTGCGCCAAATCTTCGACGCCACATCCCCCGCCGATGCCTCACCACTACCCCCAGAAACGCCGCCGCTCATGCCCTGCGCAGACCTGGCCGCTTTGCTTGGATGCACCACCAGCGCCATCCGCAAGGGATGGAGAGGCGAAGAGCGTTGGACGATCCACGTGCCTGGAAGAGTAGGCAGACGCCCCACGCTATACCCCACGCGCCCGCTACCCATCACCGTGGAAGATGCGCAAGACGCCGCCGTGAGAGTATGTAAAGCGCTCGGCACAGATCCAAAGACCGCAGCCATTGAGGCGCCAGACGGGACACAATACCCTGCGCAGAAACAAGACGAGGCGCCGCCCCTGTTCATATAAAAGACGGGCGCCGCCCACCTCAGACAGCGCCCGCCCCACACTCACAAGAAGGAACCAAGAAGGAACCACCATGGACAATAACACGATCCTAATTCTAGATGCACTGTATCCCCAACGGGACGACCTGGCCCAGATCCCTTGGAGCCGTGGCACCGACCAATACACGAGCACCGGACTGTTTAAAGAGGGAAACCCGCGCACCGTGGAAGCCTGCGCAGAGGTCGTCTCTTTGCTGTTTGATGCCGATGCTGTGACCCTGTATCGGAGCGACCGACACGCCGCCGGGTTGCCTGCGTTTGAGAAGGTAGCCGACTACAAAGCCGCGATGTACGCACTACCAAAGCACGACCGCCGGGATTTGTTTGAGCGCCTGGACACGCTCGTATCCAAGGCGCTGGCCACCGTGCTTGGCCACCCCACCGCCAAGGTCTTCTCTGGTTGGGGCTTCCATTACTACTTCTGTTTGCATCCAGATGTAGCCACACAGAAGGCCAGGCTATCCGCCGTGCACCAGAAAATACAAACCGAAGTCGGACGCGTGGTAGCCGAGCGCAGCGGACGGGACGACCTGGCCAAGATCCTTGATCCCACCCACGATGTTGGCGCACGGGTAGCTAGGCGCGTAGGCAGCTACAACCACCGAGCACCAGGCGCCCCGCGCCAGTGCCGCATATTGAGCGGAGACCACACCCGACGGATCACCGCCGAAGAGCTGGAGCACATAGAGCGCAGCCTGGCCACACCCATGCGCAGCCCAAAGAAGACAGCGCCGCCGCCATCCACCTCCACCAGCTCCGCACCAAACACCATCGATTGGACAGCGCACCACGAAGATGGACAGACCTGGAAGGCGATAGCCGACCAGCTATCGGATGGAGCTGTTTATAAGGTGGTGTGTCCGTTCGGCGGCACATCCAAGGGGAGCGGGTTCATCAAACGCACGAGCGACGGGCGCACGTTCTACCGCAGCCACCCGCTCGGCAAAACGTTTTGGATGGAGCAGACCCAAGGACGGGCAGAGCTGAAACAGAAGCGCGGACAGGATGGAGAACCGACCGGGCCAGCAAATACAATCTCCAACGTCTACCGTCTACTGCAACAAGACGACGGAATCTCTTTATGGTTCGACAGCTTCAGACAGCGCCACATGTTCGGCGAAGACGTGTTGGACATACCACGGGCGCAGACCGCAATTCGCCGCCATGCGCAGGACGTGTATGGATGGACTATGAGAGTAAGCCGGGAAGATGTGGCCGTGGCTATGGTAGACGTAGCCGAGGAAAACCCCAGCAACCCGCTCGAGGCCCGCGCCCGCGCCACCACATGGGATGGAACGGAGCGCCTGGCCACATGGATTCCGGCCACGTTTGGCGTGGAATCGACCGCCCTGTATCGAGCCATCGGGCGCCGATGGTTTGTATCCATCGCCGCCCGCATATGTCGCCCAGGCTGCAAAGTAGATACCATGTTGATTCTTCAGGGGAGACAGGGGACATACAAAAGCGAGACGTTCAAGACCATAGCTGCGCACCTTGGCGCCGACTTGGTGTTGGATACCCGATTGGATTGGAGCAACACCACGAAGTCCCGCCACCTTCTATCGGGCCGCCTGTTCTACGAGGACGCCGAACTAATGTCCATGCAGCGGGCGAGCGGGGACGAGCTGAAAAACCTACTCTCGAGCCGAACCGACAGCTACATTCCACCGTTTGGCCGCACCGAGGTTAGCCGCCCGCGTACCGCGCTCATCGTTGGCACCACCAACAACAGAGAGATCCTCACCGACCAGACAGGCGCCCGACGGTTTTGGATTGTAGACGCCGAGCGCAGCCCATACCAAAAGGCCGACCTGGCCTGGTTGCGCCAGAACATTGCGCAGCTCTTCGCAGAGGCCATGCACCTGTTTGACAACGGGGAGCAATGGTGGCTCACCCCCTACGAGCAAGACGAAGCCGACCGCGAAAACGAATCGAGGACAGAAACCGACCCGTTGCTAGAAGCCGCCCGCCAGGTCTTCCACTATTCTAGTGGGGGCATTGACTGCGGTTTTACCGCTAGCGCATTCATCGAAGCCATCGGCGTGAGACAAGACACCGTGCGAGACAAGCGACTAACGGCCAAAGCGGTGTCTTCTATCCTGCAAAGCGCAGGGTTTGAACGTGGCCGTACCTACCAACATGGCCAGCAGGTCCGGGTTTACTACCGACCAGACATAGTGGATACCGACGGTCTCACAGGTCTCCACTCACTCACCACACCCACACACATAAGGAGCGCATGTGCATAGCCTATACCTCAGACACCAAGAGCAAATCGTGTACAGAAAGAAGGCATACCCCACCATAAACACCTTGGCCGACGGGATCATGGCCATACGAGCACGGGCGCCGCTTGGCCGCGACCAGCTCACCACGGCACACCTAAACCCAGACGACGCCATGAGCTTGCTAGCTGATTCCATGGCCGTGGATAGCCTGCTACTCAGAGCAAACGAAACCGTTTGGTTGTTAGGTGCGCAGCTCCACACCGATTCCAGCATCCCCACCGGGACGTTTGAAATCCGCGCACACCTCATCACAAAGGAGAACCCATGCCTACCATGAACCTCTTCCCCCTTGTCCGAATCTATTTGGACGGGCTTGGATACGCCGCACGAAACAAAGCAGCGATGGAGCCGCGCACCATACGAGAAAGCAACAAGGCGCACGACCGAGCAAAGGTGCTCGCAGCTCTGCTCAGTGCGCTGGAGATCCACCCGACCACACAGTGGGGAGCTGCGCACTGGTTCGACCGCCGCCATTTGGAGCGCCTGTATATTGACCTCGGCAAGCGCCGGGGCATCATCGAGGCGCACGGCATCCGAGCACCCAGCACACGGGAACAAACGTTGGACTGGATTGGCCAGATGTTGGCCACCATGAACTTAGAGCTGGAGACCAGCACCGATCCCGACCGTGGCCAGGTGTGGCGCGTATCGCCCACATCAATGGCCAGCGCCTTGGACGATAGCGCAGACGAATACCAGCGCACCAGACCCGCCGACGGCTACACGCCGAACCCCAGCGAAATCGCGTTTTTCTCGCTGGGCATTGTAGCCAGGCCGCATCTATAAAAGTATTTGTTCAAAACTGGTTGCGTTATATGTGAGCGCCGGGTATCTTGTTTGTGTGTGGTTCACTTCCCCACACTCACGAGGTACCAGATGGACGACATGAGTTTCATCGAAGAGATTGAAGACTTCTCCAACAGCCCCGAAGCAATCGAAGCGATGTTGTTGGACATGGCCAAAGAGCACGACGGCGAATGAACACCTCACCCCCATGCTGCGCAGCATGGGGGTTTTCTCACAAGGAGCAAAGACAATGACCAAGCAACTCACAGCCCCCGCTCACATGGAAGGTCTCACCATCGCAGAATCTATCTACTGGATTTGGCGCGATGATTACGCCCAAGATGGCGTCTGCATTGAATGGATGTGCCTGGCCAGCGCGGTGCGCACCGACTTTGATTCGTGGGACGTCCCCACCTACTTCTTTAAGGACGGGTCATCCATCAGCACCGAAGGCCGTTTGATCTACGTAGGCGAGCCAATCGACCCGACCGTATAGCCACAGGGTTTTCCACAGCTATGCACAAGCCCCGGCACACGCCGGGGCGTTTTACTTTTGCAGGAGCTGGCGAACGATGGACAGACTTTCCAGGATAGCGGTGTGCTCCGCCGCGTGACGCTCCGCCATATCGTCAATCTGTTTTAGGTGTCGGTTTACTGCGCCCTCAATCAGAGGGACAATCTTTGTAGCCACCAGCTTATAAATGCCAGCACCGACCAGCAGACAAACCAGGAGACCAGCACCAGGCCCAGCCAGGTAAGGCGCCACCGACTCGATTGACATCACACCCCCCTATACATGCGCAGCGCATCGAGAAGCACACGAGCCATCGGGCGACTATAAGCCACCGTGGGACTCGTAGAACTAGCCGGGTCATAAGCCGCCAGCAGCTCGGCCACCACATCCGCCGGAATGATTACAGGGATAACCACACCGGACACATCGATGAACTGGCCATGTTCATCCACGGTTTGGACGGTCGCATCTTGAATCTGTGTTGTGTCTGCTATTGCGTAAGCCATTAGATTTTCACCGTCAGAGCTTTGTATTTGATGCTGAACTTCTGTTCATCGCCCGCGCTCACAGTGCTCGCCGTGGTATTCAAATTGCCGACGCCGATCATCAACCGGAGCGGTAGCGAGGTAGAGCCGTAGAGGTTTGCATTGCGCGAGACATTGCCCGACGCCACGTTGAGCGCGTCGTATCCCTGGCCACACACCGCGCCCACGCCGCCGCCGCCACGGTGCGCAACAATCACCGCATAGCTTTTGTTGTTGACCTGTGTCGCCGTGCTGATTGTCCAGGCGCCGTAAAGATTGTTGGAGCCAACGTATTTCCCAGCAAACCCGCCCGCTGCGCTCATGCTATTGGCCGGGTCTAGGTTTGGCCACGGTGCGTGCGCAGCAACAATCGCCTGATCGAAGTTATCCACGGTGCCATCGATTTCCATGCGAAAGGCGATTACAGCCAGATCCCCCGTGGTTACCGTGGTTCCATCAATCACGAGATCTTTGTACCACCGAGGCGCCACATGGTCAGCCCCCGCCGTCCAAGAGTAATCGCTACCATTGGCAGCAGCTCCCCACCGAACCCTCATAAATCCGCCGCCGACGTTGGTCACGGTGTCGAGCTTTAGGCCGCTATCTTGGAGCGTCCAAGATCCATCGGTCAAATCTACATCGGTCCATGGAAGATTATACAGGCTTGCGCCGCCGCCGCCGCCGCCGCTTTTGGGGGGGGGAATGACTACGGTCATTGTCCAGACTCCGCAAAGGTGCGAGCTGTCAGCACCACCACCACATCACCGACCAACGTACCGTCACCCTTGACAGCCAGCAGAGGCGCCCAGGACTCAGAGCCAACGCGGAGAGGTTGCAACCAGGCCGCAGCATCACCGACAACGGATTGAATATTTGTACTTGTGGCCACGGTATCGGACGCGGTGAGCGCCACCCCGGTCTCTGAATAAGCAACCAGGTCATCTGGCACCGCAGCCACGACAGCAGACGAGGCGCCCGCTGGAGTATCGCCAGTGATTAGTTTGATATCGATATTCCCATTGACCACGCCGCCGCCCGTCTTCAGCCGATACCGACCCTGCAACAGCGCACCGGATACGCCAAGGCCACTTGCCCGCAAGCAATGCCAATCGGTGTTCGCAGCGATGGTAAATGTATGTGTGGTTGTTCTCACCATATCAGCCCCCAGTATTAATATCGTGCAGCTCTGCCAGGATAGCCGAGCGGTCAGACGCCGACAGGCGCCCCCATCTACGCCGGAAGATGCGCACCACCCGACGAGCCACCAGCCGGAAAACCGAGCGGTCTACCAGCTCCACCAACCCAGCAGCGGGAGACCCCAGCACCGACGCCAGCGCGTGCGCACTATCCACATGGTCATCCAGAATCCATGCGATATCAGACACCAACTCGTCTTCTGTATCGGCATCAATGCCAGCCAACAGCTCGGCCACGATGAGCATCTTTTGAATCCTGGCGACCAGGTCAGCATTCACCAGACCGTGCAAGCTGCGCAGCTCTACTAGACCAGCCATTGACGCACCCCATTCCAATACGCTTGGCCGATCTTCGCATGGTTGGCCGGGTCGAGCAAGAACCGAGCGTCATCGAT
>Ga0070754_10002989_pt1 | contig 12181 bp, 9 predicted proteins | sample VirMetDEL_Sep_01_FD_75181 | JGI IMG/M metagenome (GOLD analysis project Ga0070754, IMG submission 75181) | Aqueous microbial communities from the Delaware River and Bay under freshwater to marine salinity gradient to study organic matter... | ecosystem: Environmental > Aquatic > Marine > Coastal... | reverse complement strand
TTGCCGATGGTCTCGCAGGCGCCCGCCCGCGTGAGCTGATCCAAATCCTTCGCGGCGCGTGTGTCATTCCACAGGATCGCGTTGCCGAGAGGCTCCCCATCGGCATCAATCGCCCAGAACCCGTCGCCTTGCGCACAAATCCCGAGGGAGGCGATGCTTTGGGGGGAAACCTGCTGGCTGATCTCTTTGAGGCACTCCGTTGCCGCGCTCCAAACGGCCCTCATATCCTGTTCACAATGCCCGATGGCCGGGCGTAGCACCTTATTCGGGCGCTCCGCCAAAGCAAGGCAGGCACCGTCAGGGGTATAGGCGGCGGCCTTGATTGCGGTCGTGCCAATGTCCAAGCCGATTCTGATTTTCTGCACGTTTTCCCTCCTCCGAGACTTTACAAATGATTTAATTATTGACTTTTGTAAAGCGTATTGTTCTTGTGAGTCCGTGGGCACGGGGAGGTGCCTTGCTTGACTCGGGAGGAGTGTAAGATGAAAAAACTACTGACAGCGACCAGCCTTTTGGCTGCTATGGCATCAGGCCAGGTTTTTGCCGAAGACCTGAGCCTCGACGGGAAATCTATCGGGGTTGCGGTGGTCGGAACACAGCATTTCTGGGATCGTGAAGCGTTTAACGGCGCGGTTGAAATGGTCGAGGAATTGGGCGGGACGGTTGTTCCGGTCGATGGCGGGCGTGACAATCAGGTGCATGCGGATAACCATGATGTTTTGCTCAATCGCGGTGTCGATGCTGTCATCTCCATTCTGGGGGATGGGTCGGTTGAGCCGAAATTCGAGGCCTTGAAAGCTGCCGGCATTCCCGTTTTCACCGTCGATCACCCGAGCCCGTCTGCGCTGAACAACACCACCTCGGATAACTATTATATGGGCACGACCATCGGCCGATACATGGCGGATGCGATGGGGGGCAAAGGCAAGGTTGCCGTTTTCAACGCGTTTGAAAACTCGCTGCGGATTTGCGGTATTCGCACCGGCCTGTGGAAATACGTTTTGCAAGATTACCCGCAAATCGAGATCATTCAGCCGGAGCTGGCCGAAGAATTCGCCAATGCTCCCGAGGATGCGCGCCGCCAAACGCTGGATCTGCTCAGCCAATATCCGGTCGGCACGATTGATGCGATCCACGTCGGATGCTGGGATCAGCCCGCGATTGGGGTGGTGCAGGCGTTGGAGGAATCCGGCCGGACCGATGTGATCGTCACCGCGCTGGATGGCGGGCCGGAGACGCTGGAGATCATGGCCGAGGAGGGGAGCCCCTTCGTTGCCAATGTGGCGCAACAGCCGCGGCTGATCGGGCAGACCTCGGCGCAAAACGTGGCGCGTCATTTCGCGGGCGAAACACTCCTGCCGCAAACCTATGTTGATGTTCTGCCGATCAACGGGGCCGCCGAAGCGATAGCCGCCTATGAAACTCTGGGCTACGGTTCCCTGAAATAATCCTTCCCGATGGCGTGGCGCCTCGAAAGCCGTGATTGGTTTCGAGGGGCCGCGTCCTTTTGGGGGCGGTTTATCACAAAATCCACTCATGTCGGGGTTTGACACTATGTCAGAGCACGCCTTTCGGCTGCACAAAATCGTCAAAGACTTTCCGGGCGTGCGCGCTTTGAATGAGGCGAGCCTTTCGCTGCGAGAAGGGGAGGTGCACGGCCTTGTCGGCGAAAACGGCGCCGGAAAATCGACCATCATCAAAGTGCTTGCTGGGGTCTATTCGGTGGACGCAGGCGAGATCGAGGTCTGTGGAAAACTGCAAAAGCCCGCCACGCCCGAGAAAATCCACGCGGCAGGTGTGCGCTTTATCCATCAGGAATTGCATCTCGTTCCGCATTTTACCGTCGCTGAATCGGTGTTCATGGGCCAAGAACGCAAAGGGCGGTTCGGGCTGGATAGGCGGTCAATGCGCGCCGAAGCCGAAGCCTTTTTGAGGGATCGCTTGGGGATTTCGCTTCCGGCGAACCGTTTGATCCGTGACATCAGCCCCGCCGAACGCAAGCTTGTTCAGGTCGCGCGCGCGTTGATCGACGGGCAGGCGCGGGTGGTTGTTTTCGATGAACCCACGGCCCCTCTCGCGAGCGATGATGTCGCGATGGTGATGCGGGCGATTGCCCAGCTGAAGGCGGAAGGCATCACCATCCTTTATGTCTCGCATTATCTCAATGAAATCACGGATATTTGTGACCGTGTCACGGTGTTCCGCCAAGGTCAGGATGTGGCTGTCTTTGACAGGGTCGATGGCTCGATCGGGGGCGCGATGGTCAGCGCCATGATCGGGCGCGAGTTGGAGAGTTTCTTCCCCGAGAAACGCCGTCAGATCGGCGCGGTTGCGCTCGAGATGCACGGGCTCACGGACGGGCGGACGTTTTCCGACGTGAATATCTCCCTGCGACAGGGGGAGATCTTTGGCCTTGCGGGATTGATCGGATCGGGACGCGAGGAACTGATGGATGCGCTCTACGGGTTGCGCCCGCTACGATCGGGGCGGTTGACGCTCTCGGGGAAGACGCTGACGAACGGGTCTGCCGCGCAGGCGGTGCAAAACGGGTTTGTGCTGGTGCCGAGGGATCGCCGCCATGACGGGCTGGTTCTGTCGATGACGGTAGAGGAAAATGCGAGCCTCGCGACGTTGGGGGAAACCTCGCGTTTCGGGATGATTGATCGCAAAAAAACCCGCGCGCTGACCGAACGGTTGATCACGGAACTCGATATCCGCCCTGCCGCGCGCGCGGCTGTCACGCGCTATCTGAGCGGCGGAAACCAGCAAAAGGTCGTGCTGGCCAGATGGCTGGCGACCTCGGCGAAAGTGTTCCTTTTCGATGAGCCGACTGTCGGCGTCGATGTGGGGGCGAAGGCCGAGATTTACCAGCTCATCGAGCGGCTTGCCGAAGATGGGGCACTGGTTCTGGTCTCCTCCTCTGATCCGGTCGAGCTTGCGGGCTTGTGTGACCGTGTCGCCGTGATGATGCGCGGCGAGATCGCGGCGGAACTCTCGGGAGAGGAGTTGAATGTGGATCACCTCGTCGCGGTTACCACGGGGGCTGTGGGTGCGAAAAGCAAGCAATCTCAAGAAGATATAAGCGGGGCGCGCCATGTCATCTGACGATCTATCCGTTCCAGCCCTGCGCGGATCGCAGGCTCGGCACGGTGCGGGCCATATCGCCCGATTTTTGCAGCTCCTGCCGCTTTTGTTGTTCCTCGGGCTGCTGCTTTATGTCGGGCTGAATGCTCCGAATTTCATGAGTTTCGTGAATCTGAAACTTGTGTTGATGCAGAGCCTTCCCGTGATCCTATGCGTGATCGGTCTTTCGACGGTCGTCATGGCGGGCGGGGATGATGTCGTCTCCGGGGGGATTGATCTCTCGATACCCGCCACCGCGGTTTTATGCGCAGGGATTGTCTCGGTTCTGACGGTCGCGGGGCTTCCGCTTGGTCTCGCAATGGGGTTGGCGCTGGCGGCCAGCCTTGTCATCGGCGTGCTGAATGCGCTGTTGGTGACGCGGCTGGGGATGACGCCGTTGCTGACCACGCTGGCGATGTTCGTCGCGGTGATTGGCGTCAATAATGTGGTCACCGAACGCAAGCGGATCGATTTGACCTCGGAGGCAATCGCTGCGCTCCGGAATGATTTTCTGGGCCTTCCGCTGGGGATTTGGATCGTCGCGATCTTCTGCCTTGGCGGTTTTCATCTGTTGCACCGCTCCAAATGGGGGCTGAATTTGCAGGCCGTCGGGGGCAGTCGGGATGCGGCGGAGATCTCCGGCATCAAAACCCAAAGGCTGATCGCGCAATCCTACCTCGTCGCCGCTTTCATGGCGTTTGTGACAGGGTTCTTCATTCTCGTGCGCGGGAACGGATTCTCGACCGGAACCGAAAACAATCTCATGCTCGAAATGGTGCTCGCGACCTTCTTGGGCGCCGCATTCTCGCCGCGGCGCGTTGTGACGCTGTGGGGGGCAGTTTTGGGGGCGGTTCTGGTGGCCGCGATTTCGATTGGCTTGAAAACCATTGGCGTGAATGTGTTTTGGACCGATCTGGTGAAGGGCGCCTTGATCGTCGTGGTGGTGGCGGTGTCCGCGATTTCGGAAAGGGTAAGCTGATGGCACAGGCATTTCAGGCCGAGCGCGCGCCGCTGCGCGATATGGTCAAACGCTTTGGATTTTTGATGGTCTTCGCGGCCTTCTTCCTCTTCTTCGCCATGTGGAATCCGGTTTTTGTTCAGGGGCAGAACCTGCTGAACATCGTGGAAGGGTCTGCGATTTTGATGATCGTCGCCTTGGGGATGACGCTCATCGTCGCCACGGGCGGGATTGATCTCTCGGTCGGGATTGCCCTGGATTTTGGTGCGGCCTTTGCGGTGGTCGCGATGAAATCCTACGGGGCCGGGGCGTTCGAGGCCGCCTGTGTCGGGCTGATTGGCGGCGGGCTTGTCGGCATTTTCAACGCGCTTTTGGTTGTCGGACTGAAAGTCAGCCCGTTTCTGGCGACGCTTGGGACGTTCTTCATCGGCTCCTCGGCGCAGCGCATTTTCACCAACGGCGGCGGGCCGATCTCGCATCGCAAAATGCCCGATGCGTTCCGCGATCTGGCGGTCGGCGATGTCATGGGAGTCCCGATGGAGGCCTTGATCGCCCTCGTCGTGATCGTGTTCTATTTCTTCTTGCTGGAGCGGTCCGTCTGGGGGCGACGTGTCCATGCGATGGGAATGCAGCGCTCGGCCTCGGTGGTGGCGGGGCTTCGGGTGAACCGCATTCTGATCGGCTGCTTCATCATCGCCTCGATGACCTGCGCGATTGGCGGGCTGATCGCGGCGGCGAATATTCGGATGTTCACACCGCTTTCGGGCTTCTCCTACCTGTTGGACGCGATCGCGGCGGTGTTCATCGGTGCGGCGCTCCATCCGCGCGGTCGGCCCAATGTCCCCGGAACCGTCGCGGGGGTTTTGTTCCTCGGGATGGTGACGAACGGGCTCAATCTCATGGGGTTGAACTTCAATCTGAAGGACGCGCTCTCGGGGATCATCTTGCTGTCGGCCTTGGCCATCGCCGTGGCGCAACGCAATATGCGGGGCGGCGCATAGCCGAGCGCGAGTTTCCAGCGCAGAGATCAAAAAGGGTGCGTCTGACGCACCCTTTTTATTGGCGATGGGTTAGGGACGGTCGGTGAAAGAGGCCCCTTCAGTGAAAGGCGGGGGGCGATCCACCGACAAGGCGGGCAGGTTGCCATCCCATGGCGCGATGCGCACAAGGCAACTATGCGCGATATTGCCTTGGGACAGCTCCGAGCAGCCGATGTCGCGCGTCAGCATATTGGGGTTGCCATGCACCTCCAGCCGCTGCCCCCCAATCTCTTGCGGATCGAACCACGCGCCGGTGGGCAGGAAGATGCAATCGCGCCGCAACCCGTCCTCAAATCGAACCCCCGCGAGACAGGCCCCGCGTGCGTTAAAGAGCTGGATGATCTGGCCTTCGCGCAGGCCATGCGCCTGAGCCGTGTCGGGGTGCAGATAGGCAGCCTCGCGGCCTTGGATCTTATCCGCCTGCGCCTCGGAGCCGCGATCGTTCTGGGCATGTAGCCGCGTATCGGGCTGACCCGAGAGCAAATGCAGCTCATCACTCTGGGCATGGATCAGGTTTTCATCCGGCGCGAGCCAGCTGGGATGGGGCGGGCAAGAGGCCAGATTCATCTGCGCGATACCTGTATTGAACAGGGTGATCTTGCCGCTTTCGGTCGCGAGCGGCGCCTGTTCAGGATCGTCGATAAACCCCTTCAGCGCGATACGCATTTCCGTCGCATCGGGCACGTCAAAACGGCCTTCGGCTTTGAAGGTCTCAAAATTGGGCAGGGAGAAGCCGTGGGCTTGCGAGATGCGCATTGATTTCTCCCACAGATGGCGCAGCCAGTCCTGCGCGCTACGGCCTGCGGTGAAAGCCTCGGCGAAGCCCATTTTATCTGCGAGACGGGTGAAAATCTCATAATCATCCAACGCCTCGCCCATCGGCTCGAACAGTTTCGACATATACAGCAAGGTGGGATCGCGACGGTTCATCATAATGTCGTCCCGCTCGAGCGGGGTCGTGGCGGGGAGCACAAGATCGGCCCGCCGCGCTGTTGCCGTCCAGCTATGGTCATTGACGATGACGGTCGAAGGGCGCTGCCACGCTGTTTCCAAACGGGTGAGGTCTTGGTGGTGGTGGAACGGGTTGCCGCCTGTCCACCAGATCAGATCGATCTCGGGATAGCGGCGCGCCTCGCCATCAAACGCATAGGGCGCATTGGGCATAAGCAGCATGTCCGCGATCCGTGCGACGGGAATGGCGGAGTTGATCGGATTTTGCCCCTGTGGCATCGAGGGCCAAGGGATCAGCTTCGCGGCGCGGCCCACAGGCGTGGTCGCACCGTAGCCAAAGCCGTAGCCCGTGCCCGCCTGCCCGATCTGCCCCAAGGCCGAGGCAAGGGCGAGCCCTGCCCAGAGCGGTTGCTCGCCATATTGGGCGCGCTGCAAGGCCCAAGCGAGGGAGATCATCGATTTGCTGGTGCTCAGATCGCGGGCGAGGGCGCGGATCGTCGTCGGCGCGACATCGCAAATCGGCGCCGCCCAATCGGCGGATTTCGGGCATCCATCCGTGGCGCCGGTCAGATAGGCTTTGAACATGTCCCAGCCGCTGGTGTAGCGCGCCAGAAATGCCGTATCTTCCCAGCCGTTTGCGACGAGCTCATAGGTCAGGGCGAGCAAGAAAGCGGTGTCGGTCCCCGGCCGGATCGGGATCCACTCCGCCCCTTCGAGATCGGCGCGGCGCGGGGAGAGGCAAATGATCCGCTTGCCGCTCGCAAGCATCTCGCGCAACCAAGGGCCAACCTCATGCTTGTTTGTGCCGGAGGAGGTGATCTGCGCGGTGCGCGCGGAGATCCCGCCCACGGCGAGGAGAATGTCGCAATGCTGGGAAACCAAGGGCATTGCGGTCATCTGATCTTGCAAACGGGTGTTCGTCAGACCCAGAATATGCGGGAACAGAACCTCGGCGGCGGCATGGGAATAGGTCTCATGCGAGCGGGTGCAACCGCCCGCGAGATTCAGAAAACGGCGCATCTGGCTTTGCGCATGATGGAACCGTCCGGCGCTCGACCAGCCATAGGACCCGCCGAAAATGCCGCGATTGCCATGGGTTTTGATCGTGTCCTTCAGGGCCGTGGTCGCCAGATCGATGGCGCGGTCCCAACTGATCTCGATATAGCTATCGCAGCAGCGCTTGGCCCCGCGATCCCCCTCCAGCCAGCCTTTGCGCACCGCCGGACGCAGGATGCGGCTGGCCTTGTCACGGGCCGCACTCACCCAGCCCTTGCCGATGCGGGAGGGGGCGGGATCATCCGCGAGCGGGCGCAGCGTCTCGCCGCCGATTTCGTAGCTGCCCCAATGAGCTGCGGTATATTTCATGGCGCGGCCTATCTCGTGTTGATCGGTGGTGTTTCACCCTGCAAACGCGTCACTCATTCGGCTCCAAGATGACTTTGATCTGCACCTCATCGGGATCGGGCTTGCGCGTCAAGGCCTCTTCGAAGTCTTCCAGCGCATAGGCATGGGTCACGCAAGGATCGCCCAGAATGAGCCCGCGCGCCATGAGATCGAGCGCCGTCGCATAGGTGAAGGGCGCGAGATGACCGCCCCGCAAATCCAGCTCTTTGAATTCGCCGAGGATGTTGAGATCGAACGCCACCTTGTCCTTGTAGACGCCGAAAACCACCATGCGCCCCGCTTTGCGCAGGAGGTCCAGGCCCAATGTGAAGGCGGAGGCTTGGCCTGAGGCTTCGAGAAACACATCCGCCCCGCGGCCCCCTGTGAGGTCCTTGATCGCGACCTTCAACTCTGGATCCTCGGGATGGAAGGCGAGATCCGCGCCGAGATCGCATCCGAGTTGGCGCTTCGCGGCGCCCGGATTGACCAGAATGAGTTTGCGCGGGGTCTTCAGGCGCGCGGCTTGCACCATCCCCATGCCAATCGGCCCGGCTCCGGCAATCACCACCACATCTTCAAAGCCGATGTCCGCGCGTTGCACCCCGTGGATCGCATTGGCGAGCGGCTCGGTATAGCAGGCCGCACGGTTCGACAGGGTCTCGGGGACTTTGTGAACCACCGCCTGCGCGGGATAGATCATGTATTCGGCCCAGCCCCCGTCGAGCGTCGCCCCTAGAACATCCATGTGATCGCTCAGGTGATAGAGCCCGCGCTGGCGGTAGAAATCATTGCCATAGGTGATATTCAGCTCGGCTATGGCGCGGTCCCCGACGGCGATATTATGGAGTTCGCCCGCCCCTTCGCCCAGCTCGACGACGGTGCCAGTGAATTCATGGCCCGGCGTGAACGGGAACTTGAGCGCCCAAGGGGCATTACCGGTCCACATCGCGCGATCGGCGGCGCAAATGCCGCTGGCGTCAATCTTGACGAGGATTTCACCCGCGGCGGGGCGGGGCACATCTAGCCCTGTTTCGAGGCGATGGTTCTGGCCAAACCCATAACATCTAACGGCTCTCATGTCGGTCTCCTCCCCGAATGTCTTGCGGCGCGTGTTTCGCGGTCTTTCGTCCTTGGCACCGTTTCAGAAACACCCAGACGGTGGCAAGGCTCAGAACCCTGTTGCTTTTTACATTTGCACACATTATTGACATTTGTAAAGTTAAGAGAGGAGGGCGTTCCGTGAGAAATGAGAAATCCACCGAGGAGATCGCGCTGGGGATCCGGCGTCGAGTTTACGAGCATTCGATTCGCAACAATGGGGGGTATTTGAGCCAGGCCTGCTCTGCGGCCGAACAGTTGGCGTGGCTCTATAACGAGCAGCTCAATCTCGGCGCGCCGACCTTGCCGATGATACCCAAGCCGTTTGAAGGCGTGCCCTCGCCGAGCAACCCCAATTATCACACGGGCGCGGGCTATAACGGCCCGGTCGCGCCCGATCTGGATCGGTTGTTCATCGCGCCGGCTCATTATGCGCTGGTGGCCTATGCGACCTTGATCGAGGTCGGACGGATGGCGCCAGAAGGGCTCGAGATGTTCAATCAAGACGGCTCGTCTGTCGAAATGATCGGCGCGGAGCATTCGCCCGGCATGGAAGTGCATAATGGGACGCTCGGGATTGGTCTCTCGACGGGGGCAGGGCTGGCCTATGGGCGCCGTCTGCGCGGGGATACCGGGCGGACATGGGTGTTCATGTCGGATGGCGAAGTGCAGGAAGGCCAGACTTGGGAGGCGGTGCAGGCCGCCGCGCATCATGGCATCGATACGCTGCATGCGATTATGGATGTGAATGACCAGCAATGCGACGGGGCGATGAGCTCGGTCATGGAGGTTGGCGATCTGCGTACCAAGTTCCGCAATTTCGGCGCGGCCTGCGTTGAGGTTGATGGCCATGATCTGACCGCCATCCGGCAGGCCTCCGAGGAGAAACACGAGGGCAAGCCGCTGATTATCCTCGCCCGCACCTGCCCGTATCACAGCATGCCGATCCTGAAGGAGCGGTTCCCGCGGCTGCATTATCTGCGGTTCAAATCCGAAGAGGAGCGTGCGCGGATGAATGTCTCGATTGCCAAAGATCTGGGTGTTGACCCGATCAAGTATGACCACTGAGGAGGAGGAACAAATGGTAGAAATGGTATCGCGGCCCTATGCCTCCGCCTTCGAGAAATTCGCCGCTGGCAATCCCGATATTCTGTGTCTCTCCGCAGATTTGACCTCCTCTTGCGAGATCGACGGATTCCGCGATCGTCACCCCGAACAATTCATGTCGATGGGGATGGCGGAGCAAAATATGATGAGCTTTGCGGGGGGGCTTGGCCTCGCGGGGTTCCGGCCTTTCATCCACACATTTGGCGTTTTCATGTATCGCCGCCCCTACGATCAGCTGATGGCATCGATTGCCTATCCGCGGCGGAAAGTGCGCCTGATGGGGTTCTTGCCCGGTGTGACCACCCCCGGCGGGATGACGCATCAATCGATCGAAGACATCGCGGTTATGCGCTCGATCCCGAATATGACGATCTTGGAAACGGGGGATGCAACGGAGGTCGAGAGCATCTGCGAAGCGGCGGATAGCATCGATGGTCCGGTGTGGTGCCGTGTTCTGCGCGGGTCGGTGCCGCGCCTGTTCGATACGCCGATCAAGGTGGGCGAGATGCGCGAACTGAGCGGCGGCGAGGATGTGCTGGTTATCACCTCGGGGATTTGCACCGAAGAGGCGATGCGGGCGCGGTCGGCGTTGAAAAAGGCCGGTCTTTCGATCCGTCATTTGCATCTTCACACGATCAAGCCGTTCAATGCGAAGGCTCTTCTCGACCATATCGGCAGTGTGAAACACGGGGTGATTACGCTGGAAAACCATGTCACCGAAGGCGGGATCGGCTCTCTCGTTGCGGAGGTGATGGCGGATGCGGGTGTTGGCAAGCGGCTCGTGCGTCTGGGGCTGAAGGACACCTATGCCCATGGCGGATCGCGTCCTTATTTGATGCGCTATTACGGGCTGGATGCGCTTGCTTTGGTGCGTGGAATCGAGGATCTCATGGGCCAACAATTCGGCATTTCTGAATCCGATCTGGATGCGGCGCGTGTCGAGGATGTGCATTCCTTGGTGAAGGCAGAGGCCCTCTAAGGTCTCCACAAACGATGAAAAGGGGCATGATGTGCCCCTTTTTGCCAATCGGCAGGCAATCTTGGCTCTGACGAACATTGTGTGATGTTTGACGGGTCCATCCCACATTTGCCGCTGCGCAAGCGGAGGGCCCGACGCAAGGCAGTCGCCACGCGCGCCAATCTCCGCTCCCTCCGTCAACGGCCAGCGTTTGCGGGTGCTCAAAGATTCATCGGCCCGTAACCTGACACAAACGCCAATGAGCTAACGAGACACAGGACGCGCGACTTCCCATCTTGGTGAGGGGCAAATGGAATGGCCCCGAAGAAAGACCTAATACATAGGAGCAGGGTCAGCGTTGCATCAACAAATCACTTGCAGGGGAAGGCAGTTCGACCATGCTCCCCCTTGGAGCGCCAGTTTATGAGTTAGCGCTGTTTTGTCAGGACGAGACCGAGAACCGCGCCCCGTTTAGGCCGCCATTTCGGCCGCATAGGTGTTCCACAGGCTAAACGCGTCAGCCCGAGATCGGCGATAGGGTGCGGCGTAAAGGCGGCGGCGTTTGGGACGGAAGATGGTCGCAGCCCTTTCGGCACGCTTGGAAACTGTCCAGAAGCAAGACTGGGAAGATGTTCTTGGAAACGCGTCCGCCATTTTGCGATCGGTCCAGCGCTTCGTCACTCGAACAAGCGGATGCGCGCGGCGATTGCAGCGGTCCTCAAGAACCCTTGATCGGATCCGGTCAGGAACGTGGTAACCCCAAGATCGCGCAGCGCGGTGGCGTCGGTGCGATCGTTTGCAAGCGCGAGGGCGGGCAGAGCGGCGGATTTCGCCGCCTGCAAGAGATCCGCGACCGCGCGGTCCAGCCCCCCGTTTTCTGCCGCAGCGCCCATGCTTGCGCCGAGGTCCGCACGGCCAATGAAGATTGCGTCGAGCCCCTCTGTCGCGACGATCTCGTCGATCTTGTCTAGGGCCTCGGCGTCTTCGATCATTGCGATCACGGCACATTGCGCATCTTGCGCCGCCATATGCTCCGCCACGGACACCCCGCCGAACGCCCCGGCGCGGGTGGAGGGGGAGAGACCACGTGCTCCCCCATAGCGAGCAAGCGCGACGATCTCGCGGGCGACTGCGGCCGAGGTCACATGCGGCACCAGCACGCCATCGGCGCCGCTGTCGAGCACGCGCAGAATATCGCCGGGCTGACGCACCCGCACCAATCCGGCCATGCGATACGCCCGGCAGGCCAGCAGGATGGCATCCGTCGTCTCGGGGTTCAGCGGCGCGTGTTCCTCGTCGATCACGACAAAGTCGAAGCCCAGCGACCCGAGGATCTCGGCGGGCTGGGTCGAGGGGATCTTGAGGAAGGTGCCGAGCATCGGCTCCGGCGCGCGCAGGCGTGCGCGGAATCCGGCGCTCATGCGAAAGACACCTTGTCGCGGCCTTTAGTCCCGAGCATCGCGCGTGCCTCGTCGGGGGTGGCGATCTCGTGGCCGAGCTCTTCGAGAATGCGGCGTACCTTCGCCACCATCTGCGCATTGCTTTGCGCGAGCTGACCCTTGG
>Ga0070754_10002988_pt1 | contig 12186 bp, 14 predicted proteins | sample VirMetDEL_Sep_01_FD_75181 | JGI IMG/M metagenome (GOLD analysis project Ga0070754, IMG submission 75181) | Aqueous microbial communities from the Delaware River and Bay under freshwater to marine salinity gradient to study organic matter... | ecosystem: Environmental > Aquatic > Marine >... | reverse complement strand
TGTTAGACGTCAGATGACTTTGACCTTTACGTCATCAACTGACCCAAAATGGAAAACCGGACCTTCGTGCACGATGCAGCGAAGGTCTCAAAAGAGCCCATTTTGACCGGTGTTTCACGTTGGTAGAAATCGACGATCAACCCGGTAAGGGGCTAATCTTTCTCAACGCATGAACATGAGTGTCGATCGTTTTGGCTCCAAGTGGTCCACCATGACCAATATAGAATTTTCGCGCCCCTAGTGCCAAAAGCTGTTCAAGGGACGTAGCAACCAGAGCGGCACTTTCTTCAAAGGGAGGGCGTTTGGGGCGTTTGCGAAAGGCAATTCCACCGAGAAGTATTCCCGAAGCTGCCAGATCACCAGCGATCACCCGTCCATCGTCAAACAGTACTGATAGCGACCCAGGAGTATGTCCAGGAGTGAAATGAAGTGTACACATCGGAAAACCATATTCTGAAAGATTCAGTTTGGGCTGCGCTATAGGAACGTCTGGCCGGAAATAGGGGAAGGGTTCCAGAATCGCGCCTGTTTTGTAGAAGAGGCGTCCAAACAGCCCCGTTGCGTTCAAGGTGGGCCGTTCACCTTGGCAATATGGTATTTCCATTTCATGTGCGATAATCGGTGCGGATGTTAGGGATTTAATCGCGACTGCAGATCCAGCGTGATCGATATGCGCATGCGTCAGGACGATGGCATTAACATCCGACCAGACTAAAGAGTGTTTCTTCAACGCCTTGAGAATTTTGGGCTCTGATTGAGGGAGGCCAGTATCGATAAGTATGGCTTTCCCCTCGAAGGCGATGAGGAATGAATTAACCATGCCAAATGGCAGTATGGGGATTGTTTCTATGACAGTTTTTGACATTCTAAGTGCTAGCTCCAATCTGTGTTGAATGCGTTTGTTAAACGCTCAGCCGAGCACGACAATTGGGTACTTTTTTGTAACGGGAGATCAAGGTGACAGAGAAAAATGTTCTCATTAAGTCTTGGGCAGATCCAATCACCGGTGCGTGCCCCGTCGCCGAAATACTTCGTACGTTAGGTGGCAAACACGGGCCAAGAATTTTGCACTGCCTAACGGAAGGTGAACTTCATTTTCTAGAGCTCACACGAGCGATAGACGGCATCAGTCGGAAGGTACTGACCGATCAGTTGAAGGAATTCGAGGAGCAAGGGTTGATATTGCGTTCTCCAAAGAACGATGCACGTCAACGTGTCGGGTACTCGCTTACTGCGAAGGGAGATGCACTTTGCGGTGTTTTCGGACAGCTCTATGATTGGAGTCAATACTATAGATAGAAGATGGGATTGAGGCTGTTCGTTGAAACGGCGGCTTTGTCCGGAGGGTGTGTGGAAACTCCGTTGATCATTAACCAGGCTGTGGCATTGAACGTTTGTGTTCAGTTTCGTGCGGGAATGTCATTACAGCTGTTTTGATAGATTGCGGGGCCAACGGTAGCCTTCTGTGACAGATTTGGCGTTTTAGACGGATATTTTGGGGTAAACGGAACCCCTCACGCCTTCATCGCTGCGATCATTGCCGGAATGCCCATGATGTTCATGACGCGGGTCATATTGTAGGCGAGGACATGCAGCGCCATCTCGGTGGCGACGTTTTTTAGCCGTCGCATTTTGAAGTGGGTTGCCCCCATCCATGATTTGATCGTGCCGTAGGGATGCTCAACGGTCATACTGCGAACAGCCAGTTGGGCTGGGTCTCCATCCAGCCGTTCCTGGACCCGCTCAAGCACACCTTCTTTCTCCCATCGACGCACGCGCCGCTCTTTTGAGGTCGTGCATTTGTCTTTGATGGCACAGTCGGCGCAGGATCTCGACCAATACGATCTGATGGCTTTGCCGTCTTGCTGGCCGGTAAATCTGTACGTCAGGTTCTCACCCGCCGGGCAGATATACACATCCTTTTCGCTGTCATAGGCGAAGTCAGCCTTGTCAAACTGACCGCGTGCAGCGGCGTTTGATGTCATGGGTTTGGGAACGACAACTGAGATGCCCGCGTCTTCGCTCGCAACGATTTCCTCGCTTTTATAGTAACCCTTGTCTGCGATTGCTGTGAGCTGACCTGTCGTCATGACATCTTTTGCTGCCGCAGCCATCATCGACAAGGCATCGCGGTCAAACCCAAGCATTGTTACCTCGTGCGCGACGATCAGATGATGATCTGCTTCAACGACCGTTTGCACATTGTAGCCAACAATACGCGGCATGCGTGCTGTGGTCGCCATCGAGCGCGCATCAGGATCGCTCAACGAGACCTGCGTCTCGCCCGTCTGATCCATGCGCTGCTCGATTGATCTGTAGCGCACCGCCTCCTTTTGCAGGTGCTCCAGCTTTCTCAAAGTGCGTTCCATGCGGGCCTCTGGCAGCACCGTGCCGGTTTGCTCAAACACTTCATCCGCACGATCCAACTCACCCAAATAGCGCTCAATTGCCTTGTCGATCTCGCCCAACTTCTGGCGCAGCTTGCCACGTGTGTAATTCTTGGCTTTGGCATTCACGGCCTTGAATCGGCTGCCATCAATCGCGACCACATCCCCATCGAGCAAGTTCATGTTGCGGCATAGCGCGACAAACTGCTGGCACACCTTGCGGATCGCGGAACCGTTATCTTTCCGAAAGTCGGCAATCGTCTTGAAGTCCGGCTTTAACCGACCCGTCAGCCAAATGAGCTCCAGGTTGCGGCCACACTCGCGCTCCAACCGTCGCGACGACTGCACTTGATTAAGGTATCCGTAGAGATAAATCCGCAGCATCAACCCCGGATGATAACCCGGCCGACCCGTGGCAGCAGCCTGCGTGTTGAAGCCAAGCGTCGCCAGATCAAGCAGGTCTGCAAAGGCATCAATCGCACGAACAGGGCTGTTCTCATCAACGTAATCGTCCAGACATTCGGGCAGCAACATCGTCTGCTGACGGTTCAGACCCTCGATAAATTGCGTCATCATCAACCTCCGTACCGAATACGGAAATTATACCATCAGTCCGCTCAAAATGGAGGAGTTTTCACACAGCCTCTCCGCACACCAGTCCTTCGCGCGGATCGCGGCGAAGGTCAGGTATAGGTCAGAAATGCTTGGCATCTGGGTCGGGATTGCTTGGCACGACCTTCCGACAAGAATCAGAAAAGCCGCAAGTCGAGTCACTTTCGCGGGGCATTCGACACGCGCTTGCTCGGAGAGACACGCTCACCACATGAAGGTCGCGTTGCAAGGAAGGCGTGCAAGGTTTAGCCTAATGCAACCCCTTGTAGGTGCATCATGCTAACTGATCTTAAATCAGCATCCTTGTTAGAAATTTCGCAAGAACTCACCCGCTTCAAGTATGAACTGCGTGGACTTTTCCGTTGCCCAACATGTCTTTGCGATTACCCTATAGCCAGCAAGGAAATCACCGAAGAGCACATAATTACAGACTCTAACGGCGGAAAGATAACAACATTCCTTTGCAAGACGTGTAACAGTTCGTTTGGGCACAAGCAGACACGGTGGCTCTCAGACTGGATTGAGTTAAACGAGGGAAATGGACTGTTTCATGTCGATCCCAAGAAGCAACGCGCACAGTTGAAGGCCGATGATCGAACCCTAAACGGATCACTTGCGATTGCAGAAGACGGGGCGCTTGAATTTACCACTGACCCTAAAAGATCAAACCCGGTCGACCTTGAAGCCCATTTGAATGGTCCAAAACCGGCGAAGATTACCATATCAACAAAGTTGCCCGTTTTCAGCAATGAGAACTCACTCAAGGTCGGGTTTCTGACCGCAGCCTATGGGCTTTGGTTTAAGAATTTTGGCTATTCGTTCGTCCTGCAATCGTCACTGGACATCGTCCGCCAACAAATTCGGAATCCAGATCACAACCTAATGGATTGGAACTATCTGATTGAGACACCCGCAAGAGAAATTATTAATCCCTGCATTGGACTTATGCGCTTCGGAACTGATTACTTCCCGATTGCACTGATCTATGACCATCTGGTCATCTTCCCTTCTCCAAAGCGGCAACATCCATCCAGCGCAGCGCCGTCAGAAATGTCTAAGAAGGTGATGAGTTTTTCCGACCAAATAACATCACGGTACCAGCATCGTTGCGTCGGCCCTGCCGTGCTGATCTGTGACGGGCAGGAAATCGTCAATCCTAACCTAATCCCGAACGCGACTATTCCCCCTCAGTACAGTTGGGTTGATCGGTGGGACTGATGCGCCTCCGTGACCTACGGCAACAATAGCCAACGGCAGGTTTGTCCCCGCTCACCGGACCTTGGTGCGGATCGCGTCGTCGGTCCGGTTCGAATCGCTTTCACATGGCATTCTACACGCGCTCGCGCGGGGATCTCCGAACCCTCTTCCGCCAGAGCTTTCCAGCCCGCCCCGGCCAGGGGGACGGGGCAGGGGCCTTGCAGGCGACGAGCTGGACCCGCCTTCCACACAGCGAAGGGAAGTGAGGCAACCTGTGGGAAGGTCTGGCGCTGCGAAAGCGACCGTTACCCGAATGGGCCGAGACTGGCCCCCTGACAGGACCATGCGCCGCGCTGCCCGGTGGCTCGGGACGAGACGGCGGGCAGCGCTACCCTTGGCGCAGGGACGGGCAGGGGGAAAGGCTCGGGGCGCAGGGCGCTTGTCGGCCGGAGCCTAGGGCGCGGTCCTGGGCGGGCGTGTCCTCGAGCATCCGCACGAGGTCACGAACGACCCGGATTCGCCCGGAAACTATTGGTCCACCACCTAACCGTGAGGCATAAAAGGGCGATGATTTTGTGAAGACCGAACTCGTATGAGGTCGGATGAAAGGAGTTTTCGATGAAGCGGAACGCGACAATCCTGATGCGAAGCCTGCCAGCGGCGGCATATCTGCTCGGTACCGCAGCGGCTCATGCGCAGGAAAGCACGGCTGACGATTGCGAGCTGGTGAGCGCGGCCATGTCGCACATGGTACAGGCGAACATCGCCAACATCGAAGTGACCTGCAACATGCTTCAAAATCAGGCTGCCATGCTGGCGCATCTAGCAACGAGTGGCGATGACAACGCCTTGGCGGCGGCGGCTGCCGTGACCGACAATCTGGGCCAGTTTCAGGTGCCAAGCGGACCTGCCATTACGGATGGAATGGCCGCGCTTCGGCGCATGTGCCCGGAAGGGTAAGGGGGCTGTCTGCCCCCGCGCCTTGTGGCGCTCCCCCGAGGATATTTCAGGGAAGATGAAATGCAAAAAGGCCAAGCCCCGGAGGGCCTGGCCGTTGCAGCCGCCCTAATCGGGGCGGCGCTTGATGGTGATCCCGACCTTCAGGAAGCCGAGGTTGATCGAGATCGTAAGGCTGAGGTCGATTGCGCGCAGCTGCTTGCGGATGGCTCGGAGCCGGCGAGCGGCGATGCGACGGAGTTTGATGGAACGCTTGCGAATATATTTCATGGTCTGTCTCCTGATTGAAAAAACGAGGCTCGGTGACACGGCGGGAAAGGCGGGCCGTCAACACGCGCGCAGCGCCCCGAAGGGCTTGGTGTTGACGGTTCGCCGCGCCGTGTAGAGTGGCCGCTGTTTTTCAAGGAGGCAGACCCTTCATCTTCGCAGGGGGGTCCAGTGTCGCAGCGCCGCTTATCGGCGGATCGGAGCTGAAGGCTGTGAAGCGCAATCGGCCGCCCTCTCGATGGGGGCGGCCGATTGGTCGGGGCGCAGCGCCGCGCCCGGAGGGCAGGCGGGCCGTGAGGCCCGCCCGGGCGGTTAGCCCGCCTGTTGCCGCTCCATTTGCTTGCGGATCGAGAAGGCGTAGTTGTCGAAGCTGTCGCAGGCCAGCTTCACGCCGTGGCGGGTTTCGCCGCTATTGGTCTCGTAGCTCTCGGAGCGGATGGTGCCGGTCGCGCGAACCAGGTCGCCTTTCTGGGTGTTTTCCTTGACCCATTTGATGACGTTCTCGTTGAAGATGCTCACGTCGTTCCAGAAGGGTTTCGACTGAAAGTCGCCGTGATTGTCCTTGCGACCGTATTCGGCGGCGATGGAAACCCACAGGACGCCGTTGCCTTCCTTGATCTGACCGACCCGACCGATGATTTCGAACTCTGCGAAGGTTTTCATTTTGTGTCTCCTTGGTATCTAAGTGTTTCGATGAAAAACGGTCATGCTGGTCCTCGATGCGATCAAACCAAAAATCGGAGGGTCCGCAAAGCGGAAACCGATTTTTTGATTGAAGGGCGGGGCGTTAGCCCCGGACGGTCGCTAAGAGAGGAACAAGCAATGTTCCGTTTGAGAAACACGAGCCAAGGAGACGGGTGAAAGCCTGGGTTGCACGAATTTCAGTGTCGGTTCCCGATCAAGGAAGGTGGCGGTGTGTGGATCTCGACAGAGGCTCGATTGATAATGCAAGGACAATCACGGCGACGGTCGAAACCTGGGGCGGACGGATGCTCATCTGCGCAGCGGAAAATGGGTCAAGGGAAACCCGATGGCGGCCTAGCAGAGACCGGCACAAGAACGAAAGAGGGCAGAGCAGCTTGCGAAACTGGTGGCGAGAAACTGGATCGAGACGCGCGCAACGTGCGCGACGCAGGCGCATGTTTGGGGCTGCGGCAACAGGTGCGATGATCGTCGCAGCCTTGCTGTCTATCGACACCGGGACAGCAGCAGAGCCGATCAATCCCGGTTCGGTCTATGTGATCGACGGCGACACGATTGACCTGGGCGGCGAGCGGTTCCGGCTGGTCGGCTTCGACACGCCGGAAACCTACGATCCGCTATGTGCATATGAAAAGGCGCTTGGCGACGAGGCGACGAGGCGCTTGCGTGAGCTGATCGGCTCGGGTGAGCTGGTGGAACTGATCGTGGTGCCGGGCCGCGACCGATATGACCGAGGGCTTGCACGGCTTTACATCGGTCGCGCGGACGTGGCCGGTATCCTGATCGGGGAGGGGCTGGCGCGGGAATACAATGGGGGCAGGCGGCAGGGCTGGTGCTGACCGGAACGGAGCGCAACGGCCAAGCCGCGAAGCGGCCCCTGCGCGGGTAGCGCAAGGCCGGGGCGGCGGGGCGCAGTCCCGGCTCACCGGGCATCATCCTCGGCGCGGCCCCCTGCGGAACCAGCCCATGACAATAATCGTGATGCCAATGGCGAGAAGGTAGAGAACGGCAATCATCCAGATCAGCATGAACGCTTCGCCAAGCTGCCGGGTGAATGTCCGTTCCGCACCGAACAGGAAATGCTCGGACCCGCTCATAGCCCACCCCATCACGATTCCGAAGCCGAGGGCAGGCAGGAACACAGTAAGGAAGGCCAGCATGTAGCGGTTGATGGTCGGTCGCCCGCCGCGCCAACAGGCCCGGATGACACGGCCGGGACGAAAGACGATCTCGGCCATGCGATACTGAAGCAGGTCGAGCCTATTCTTGAAGGTGGTTTCGTCGTCGTCGCGCATGATCGTCCTGAATGTCGGTCCCTGGAAAAAAGAGACCCCGCACGAGCGGGGCCAGTGTTATCCTCACCACAAGGATATTCTTCAATCACTCAATCTTTTGGCACGTGGCAGCGCGGCTTTGCAACGGCGGACTTTCTCACCAAGCACCTCGAAGCGCACAACATCATCGAAGAACAAGGGATAGTCATTCGCATTAAACCGCTTGTTTCGGGTCAAAAGGTCCGCGTCCCTTATCTGGTCCGTCTTGTCGGTCGGCTCACTAACATGCTTTCCAGAAAACGCGCGACTAAGTGTGCGCTGGAACATCCGGTCATGTTCGTCGGGATCGGCGCGGCCTTCAGCGTCGAGCCAGAAGGTTTTCGCAGTCGTATCCTCGGAAACGGCAACCGGCTCCCCGTCTATGGTCAACAGATCGAAGTTCACCACCATGACCTTCTTGCTCGCCAGCCCCGGAACAGAAATTTCGCCCTTCTTAAAGGGCGTGATCCGTTCGAAGGCGATCCGGTAGCCGACTTGTTCCTCAACGTCCAAAACGTAGTTCCTAGACTTTGGCTTCAGTTCCTCAAGCACCCATTCTCCGGCCTCTATCTCGGTAACGTGTTCGTTCCAAACGCTCAAACCCTCAGCATTGACTTCGCGCGGCGACGCGATCCGAACGGTCACGCGGCCTTTGTCGGCAATAGTCGGCGTGTCGTCGTCGTGATCGAGCATGGCGAAGATCGCTTGCATTTTCTTCCGGCGTCGTCGCTGATCGACCAGGCTTTCTTCGTCAGGGATTGTTTCGAAGTCGGATGCCGACAACGAAAATTCAATACTCAGCGGCGGCGAAAACACCTCGAAGGAGAACCGGCCATCGGCTGCGGTTTCCAGCCCCGGCCACATATCGCCCACGGTCTGCGCAAGGTCTGCGATATAAGGGGGAGTTGGCGGCAGCCCAATCGCGCGCATAGCGCGTATCAGTTCTACTGTGGGTTCTGGACCTAAGATAACACTCGGCACGGTCACGATCCTTGCGGGATGCACCGGAACAACGGTTCCCCGCCGACGCTGTGTTCATTCAAGTAGCGAACAGCCTCACGGCCCGCTGCGTGACAGGTCTCGTTGTCGTCGTAGACGATGGGCGAGAACGAATGCGTCGGAAGCGGCGGCTGAACCCACGATTCAGGATCAGCTTCTACCGCCGGCCCACCGCTGGTGAGAATAATCATAAGGAATTTCATGAATCGTCGTCCTCGTTGTGGGTAGTGGTGGACATGTCAGCTTCGTCTTCTGCCGGAGCGAACCACGGATTGATTACCTCAACCCCTGCCGCCTCGAAGGGACTAACATCACGGCTTGCCACGGCGCATTTGCGCCATGCTGCGGTGGCCGCGATGAGACCATCCTGAAAGCCGATCGCCAAACCATTGCGCCGGGCTTCGCCTATGATGCGACCGAATAGCATGGCGGCGCCCAGATCAAATGTCAGGGTGCGCCCGTTGAACAACTGCACCATGTCTTGCAAGCGGCGGTCCAGATCGTCGCGGCGCTTGCCAGCGTCCAATTTTTGAATGCCTGCGCTGATCTCGGCAACTGTTATGGTCGTGATGAACAGCGCATCCTCAGATTGCCGATTGATCCACTCCAACACAACTGGATCGGGCGAGGGTTTCATGACCTCAGAAATGACGTTGGTATCGAGAACAATCATTGCAGGTCAATTGGCTCGTAAGGAGTCTTATCACGCTCAAGCTCGATGCCGGAAAGATCGGCACCACTCCATAGCGCCGCCATCCGGTCGCCAAATCCAAGGCGCGACTCCGGCAAGAGCGAACCTTCGAGAATTTCGCGAGCGATAGATTCCGCGCTGCGATGCATCTTGCGAGCGCGAGCCTTCAATGCGCGGTGTGCTTCGGGGGCCAACTGGCGAACCAAAATCTGGGACATGATCGGGTCTCCTTTCCTCTTTTTGATATCAAAAAGTCAAAGTGATAGCAAGCATAAAAAGACCCCGCCGAAGCGGGGTCAGTTAGTTCCTCACCACAAGGAATGGGCTAATTGGGGCCATGAACAGCGGTCCGCTTCGCGCCCCTTGGCATGTTGTCGGCCTCGCGCTTCAGGATCATCGGCTATCCCTCAGAACAAGGCCAGTTGCTCGGGCTGTGGCCGAATGCCGACGCGCCCGCTTGGGTCAATGATCCAGCCGTCGCCGTCGCGCAGGATGCTGGCGTCGGGTCCGTGCTGGTCGATGAAGACGCGATCCGCCTCCACCTTGCGGCTGTGATGAAAGTCGCTCGCCTTGTGGCCACTCGGGCGGCGGCACCAGACGCCGGGCGCTCTGCCGCAATCAGGGCAACGCACGGCGAGGACCGGATGACGGTGGGCGGTGAAATCAGGCATGGGCGTTCTCCAATTCTCCGAGGCGAAGGAATAGCTGCGAGGCCAACACGCGATCCTGGGCTGCGCGATCTCGATCCTTGTTCTTCGATCCCGCCAGTTGAAGATGGTGATAGGCTGCATGACGTTCCGCCAGCGGGTGCCGGTCAGGATCGGCGGCAATCTCCCGCGCCTTCAGGATCGTCACGAACAGGTCGGATGAAGCGAACAGGTTTGCGATCCTCGCGCCTGACGCATCGGTGCGCGACAGCGGGAAAGGCGGGCGTTTCAGGTCGATCCTGCCTTGGCTGTAGCTGTGCAGGACGCTCAACAGATAAGACGGGTCGGCGGGGTATGGGGCGTAGTCCCATGCCCGCCGCACGGCGCGGCGCTCATCGTCGGGCAGGGCGTCGATCTGGCGGCGGGCTTCATGCCACTTCTCTGCCCGTGCGCGACGGTCCCTGACTTCCTGTTCGGACCATGCCAGTGCGCGGTCTGCCATAACGCGGTCCTCGCTCGGCTGCGCCTCGACAATCTGATCGGCCAGCAGCGGCAGGGCCTCGCGCTCAAGACGCTGTTTCCGGCGCAGCGCGGCCCGCTTGCGGGGCGTGTCGGTGAACGGGTGGCGGGGTGAACGCTTGAATCTCATGGGAACCTCCATCAGTGGGCGGGGCGCTGACGCCCCGCCCTCGAACTCACTCCATGCCTTCGGGCAGCCATGCGCCGATCTTCGCGGCCTGCTCGTCGGTGACGCCAAGGGCGCTGCGCAGATCGTGATCGCCACGGAACAGGGCTTCCAGCTTGTCGGCCTTCTCGCCCTTTTTCAGCTTGGCGAAGCTGGTGGCAGTCGGGTGATCGGCGGACAGGTCCAGCAGATCGCGCCACAGGTCGTTGAGGTAGGGGCCGCCGACGCGGGAAAAGAAGTTCGCCGCATTCGGAGTCCAGACTTCGCGGATATTCGGCTGCGTCTCCTTGTCGATCATCGCGGCCAGCTTCTCGTCGCCGCCGCGATATTGAGGGGCAAGGAACCGGACCAGTTCACCGCGCACATGTTCCGGGCCTTTCTTGCGAAACGTGCGGAAGGATGCGCCAAGGTCTTTCGCATCCCACATATCGCGGGGCGGGTTGCTGGTCAGGCGCTCGTCAAGGGCATAGCCCTCGGCCTCGGTCGAAGGCCAGTTCGGCACTTCGGTCGTGGCGATGCCAAGCGGATCGTTCCAGCGCAAGGCGTGGCTCAACTGATAGGCCAGAAGGTCGATCAGAAGATCAGGATCGCGCAGCACCGCGTGTTGCCGTGCGCCCTGTGCGACACGGGACAGGTCGTCGCGCAGCTTCTGGCTGATGGGGGATTTCGGCTCGGCCTCGGCGCTCGAATGGCTGGACTTGCGCAGGAAACCAGCCTCGATGGCTGCGGCCCGGTCCTCGCGCGTCACCAGCCCCTCGGCGGTCTGAACCTCTCCGCTCTGGTTGACGTAGAGAAGGACGCCCGAAACTGCCTTCTGCTCGGCGCTGAATGCGCCATCCAGCACGGCTTGCAGTGCCGTCAGTGCCGCCTCGCCCTCGGCGTCCAGAACCTCACCTTCGGCCAACTCCGCCAGTTCGTCGTAACGCTCTGACTGTTCCTCGGTGAGCGTCCCTTCATCCCGATAGATGCGGTCCAGCTTCCGTTCCTCGATCTCGTAATAACCGAGATAGGTGGTGTCCATCGCCTCGGCCCATTTCCAACCGTCGCCGGTCATGGCCTCGGCGGTGGCTTTCAGCTTCGCCTTGAACAGTTCGTCCAGTAGGGCAACATCATCGAAATAGGTCTGGTCTGCGAAAAGGTCGCCAGTGACGCGCCCGCCCTCGGCCTCGTAAGCCTCAAGACCAACAAACTTCACGCGCCGATCCGTGCTGCGCACCGAGTCCGGTTTGAGCATCTGCTTGATCTGGTGATCGCTGTAGCCCTCGCCGCGCACCTTTTCCAGCACGGCCAGCGTGTTCGCCTCGTCCTCGCTGACGGTGAAGGCGGCGGCGTTCGACAGGGTGATTTCCCCGGTCTTCAAGGCGTCCAGAACCGACACCGGCAGGCTTGCCAGCTTCAAGCGGCGATAGACGTGCTTTTCGTTGACGCCGAACGCGATGGCGATGGAGGGAACCGGAACGCCCCGCTCGGCCATGCTGCCATATTCGCGGATTTCATCGGCGGCATGGGGCTGCTCGCGGTGGTGGTTCTCGCTCGATGCCCAAACCTCGGCGGTCGCCTGATCGGGCGCGATCTTCACGGAAACCGTAGCGAAGCGCGGATCGTCTTGCAGCAGGGCCAGGGCGCGAAGCCTCCGACCTCCGGCCACGATGCCGACCTTGCCGGTTTCGTCGCGCAGCCCTGCGATGTTCTGGATCAGGCCAAGCTGGCGGATGTTCTCGGCCAGTGC
>Ga0070754_10002983_pt1 | contig 12191 bp, 9 predicted proteins | sample VirMetDEL_Sep_01_FD_75181 | JGI IMG/M metagenome (GOLD analysis project Ga0070754, IMG submission 75181) | Aqueous microbial communities from the Delaware River and Bay under freshwater to marine salinity gradient to study organic matter... | ecosystem: Environmental > Aquatic > Marine > Coastal... | reverse complement strand
TCATCGCCATCCTGCCGAGCGCGCAGGACACAAGCAGGACGATTACCGTGCGGGCCGCCATGCTTAATCTAGGGCTTCGGCTCAAACCGGGCATGTTCGCGCAAGTCACATTGGCACCTGAGCGACGTGAGACGTTGCTGGTTCCTTCGGAAGCGGTCATTCGCACTGGCGAGCGGACTCTTGTGATGATTGCACAGGAAAGCGGCGGCTATCGCCCCGCAGAAATTCGCATCGGCCGCGAAGCGAACGGGCGCACCGAAGTCCTTGCTGGCCTTGCTGCGGGCGAGCAGGTCGTTACTTCGGGCCAGTTCCTGCTCGACTCCGAAGCCAGTCTTACCGGTATCGATGTGCGTCCTGTCGATCAGGCCCCATCGGCGGCGACCCGAGACCAGACGTCAAGCGAGGCCGACGAGCCGCAAACCTATAGGGCAACCGGTACAATTGAGCGTATCACCTCAAGCAGTGTGACCCTGCGGCACAGCCCGGTGCCTGCACTCGAATGGCCAGCGATGACCATGCCTTTCGCCACCGAGGGGCCAGAGCAACTGCGCGGTTTCGCGCGCGGTGACCGGGTTTCCTTCACATTTGCGCAGGCCGACACCGGGCCCCGCATTGTCTCGATCCGAAAGACCGGCCAATGATTGCGCGCATTATCGATAGCTCGATTGCCAATCGCTTCTTCGTGGTGTTGGCGGCGATCGGGCTGGCATTGGCCGGTTTCTGGGCTGTGAGGACAACACCGGTCGATGCATTGCCCGATCTGTCCGACGTGCAGGTGGTGATCCGCTCGAACTATCCGGGACAAGCTCCCCGAATTGTCGAGGATCAGGTGACCTACCCGATGGCCACAACCATGCTGTCGGTCCCCGGCGCCGAAACAGTGCGCGGCTATTCCTTCTTCGGCGACAGCTATGTCTATGTCATCTTCGAAGACGGAACCGATCTTTACTGGGCGCGCTCGCGGGTTCTCGAATATCTCAACCAGGTCCAGAATCGGCTGCCCGAAGGAGTTCAGAGTACGCTCGGGCCCGATGCCACCGGGGTCGGCTGGATCTACGAATATGCACTGGTGGACCGTAGCGGCGGACACGACCTTGCCGGGCTGCGCAGCTTGCAGGACTGGTTCCTGCGCTACGAGTTGCAGACCATACCCGGGATCGCCGAGGTCGCCAGCGTTGGCGGCATGGTCAAACAATACCAGATCGTTCTCGATCCCTACCGTATGGCCTCGCTGGGTGTGACGCATGCGCAGGTTGTCAGGGCAGTTCAGGCGGGCAATCAGGAAACTGGCGGCTCAATTGTCGAGATGGGCGAAGCGGAATATATGGTCCGTGCATCGGGTTATCTCGGAACTCTGGCGGATTTCCGCAGCATTCCGCTGCGCGCCGAAGCGGGCGGCGTGCCGGTCACGCTCGGCGATGTCGCGAATGTCCAGATCGGTCCGGAACTGCGGCGCGGCATCGCCGAGCTGAACGGTGAAGGCGAGGTTGCAGGCGGTATCGTCATCCTGCGGCAGGGAGCCGACGCGCGGAGCGCGATTACGGCAGTGGAAGCCAAACTCGAACAATTGCAGGCGAGCCTTCCTGAAGGGGTGGAGATTGTCACCACCTATGACCGCTCGCAACTGATCGACGCATCGGTCGACAACCTGACGACCAAGCTGATCGAGGAATTTATCGTCGTGGCTTTGGTGTGCCTTTTGTTCCTGTGGCACGCGCGCTCGGCTCTGGTCGCGGTCGTGACGCTGCCTATGGGTGTGCTCGCGGCCTTCCTCGTAATGCGCTTCCAGGGAGTGAACGCCAATATCATGTCGCTCGGCGGTATAGCCATCGCGATCGGGGCGATGGTCGATGCGGCGGTGGTCATGATCGAGAATGCCCATAAACACATCGAACGGTGGACTGAGGAAAATCCCGATGCGGTTCTGTCCGTCAACGAGCGATGGCGTATCGTCACCGATGCCTCGAAGGAAGTCGGCCCGGCGTTGTTCTTCAGCCTGCTGATCATCACCTTGTCGTTCCTGCCGGTATTTACCCTGCAGGCGCAGGAAGGACGGCTCTTCGCGCCGCTCGCCTTCACCAAGACCTATGCCATGGCTGCTGCCGCGATCCTTTCAATCACTCTGGTTCCAGTACTGATGGGTTGGCTGATCCGGGGTAAGATCCCTGCAGAGGACAGCAATCCGGTTAACCGCGTGCTGACCCGCGCTTACCGACCCGGTCTCGACTGGGTTATGCGCCGCCCCAAGACCACGCTGGCCATCGCCGGTCTGATCTTCTTGACGACGCTTGTTCCCTTTTCCCGGCTCGGCGGTGAGTTTCTCCCACCGCTCGATGAAGGCGACCTTCTCTACATGCCCAGCGCCCTGCCCGGACTGTCACCCGGCGAGGCGTCGGCGCTGCTCCAGCGCACCGACCGGCTGATCATGACCGTACCGGAAGTCGAAACCGTGTTCGGCAAGGCCGGCCGTGCCGACACCGCCACCGACCCCGCCCCGCTCACCATGTTCGAGACAACCATCCGCTTCAAACCGCGCGAGGAATGGCGCGAGGGCATGACGCCCGACATGCTGGTCGAGGAACTGGATCGTGCCGTGCAGGTGCCCGGCCTCGCCAATGTCTGGGTCCCGCCAATTCGCAACCGGATCGACATGCTCGCTACAGGGATCAAGAGCCCGATAGGGATCAAGGTTTCCGGAGAAGACCTGGGCGAGCTCGAACGAGTTGCGCTCCAGGTCGAACAAGCCGCCAAGAACGTTCCGGGCGTGAGCTCTGCACTGGCCGAACGGCTATCGGGAGGCCGCTATGTCGATGTCGATATCGACCGGCTGGAAGCAGCCCGCTACGGCCTCAACATCGCCGACGTCCAGCAGATCGTATCTGGCGCAATCGGCGGTGCAAACGTGGCCCGCAGCGTGGAGGGGCTGGCGCGATATCCGATCAACGTGCGGTATCCGCGCGAAATTCGTGACAGCGTGGACGAGCTGCGTAACCTGCCGGTTCTCACCCCGTCGGGTCAGCAGATTACGCTTGGCACCGTGGCTGCTGTCAGCGTGACCAGCGGCCCGCCCATGCTCAAGAGCGAGCAGGGCCGACCGACAAGCTATGTCTACATTGATGTGCGCGGACGCGATCTTACCTCGGTGGTTGGCGATTTGCAGGAAGTCATCGCCGCAGAAGTCGATCTGCCAGCGGGTGTCAGCCTGTCCTATGCCGGGCAATTCGAATATCTCACACGTGCCTATGAACGCCTGCAGATTGTCGTCCCGGCGACGCTCGCAATCATATTCCTGCTGCTCTATCTGATCTTCCGCCGGTTCGACGAGGCGCTGCTCATCATGGGCACGTTGCCATTCGCGCTGACCGGTGGCTTCTGGCTGCTTTACCTGATGGGGTACAACCAGTCCGTCGCAACCGCTGTCGGCTTTATTGCGCTGGCCGGTGTGTCTGCGGAATTCGGCGTCATCATGCTGATCTACCTGAAAGCCGCGTTGGACCGGCGCGGCGAGAATGCAGATGCAGAGGAAGTCTCTGCCGCCATCCGCGAAGGCGCCTTGCTGCGAGTGAGGCCCAAGGCGATGACCGTGGCGGTTCTCTTGGCCGGTCTGTTCCCGATCCTGATCGGCACTGGGGCTGGCTCCGAAGTGATGAGCCGAATCGTCGCGCCGATGATCGGCGGAATGATCACAGCTCCGCTTTTGTCCATGTTTGTACTTCCCGCCGCATATCTGTTGTTGCGGCGTCCCCGGCCAGATCGGCCAAACCACTCCGAAGGAGAAGAAAAATGCGTACCACAACCCTCTTGACCTCATTGGCCGCCCCGCTGGCGCTGGCAGCCTGTGATTCCGGCCAGGATATGGCTGAGATGAACGATATGCCGATGGCTGAAGATGGCATGATGATGGATGATCAGGACATGTCGGCAATGGACCCTGGTGACATGATGCAGACCGCCAGCGCTGAGGGAACCGTCACCGCCATCGATGGCGAAGCTGGCACGATCACCGTCGAGCATGGCCCGGTCGCCGCAATTGACTGGCCGGCAATGACGATGGCGTTCGAGGCAGACGAGCAACTGCGGAGTGATGTCAGCGTCGGTGAGGGAATTTCCTTCGAGTTTCGTACTGGTCCTGAAGGCAGTGTGATCACGTCGATCACGAAGCAGTGAAACGATGGGGCGGCGTCGGACAAATCCGGTGTCGCCCTCGAGGAGCAACGCTATCATGAACCGCAAAGGCCAGGTATTCCCCATCGAGCGTCGTGCATTGCTGAAGCACGCGGGCCTGGCCGCAGCGGGATTTGCGGTCATGCCGCTTGCAGCGTGCGAGGCACCCAACAAGCTTTTGCAGGGCAGCACTGGCGGTTCCAACCCGCTCGCCATACCGCCGTTGCAGGTGGGCCGGATCGAACAGGGCGAGCGTGTTTTTCGCCTCTCCTTGACCTCGGGCCAGAAGGAATTCGTGGCTGGCGTCGCCTCACCCACGATCGGCATTGACGCACCCTATCTCGGGCCGACACTGGAAATGCGCCGCGGCGAACGGGTGCGCTTCCACATCGACAATAATCTGGCCGAAGGCGCCACGGTCCATTGGCACGGGTTCGAACTCCCCGCCTCTGCCGATGGCGGACCGCATCAACTGATCTGCCCAGGCGAGAGGTGGAGCCCGTCTTTCGAAGTGCGCCAGCGCGCCTCGCTCTACTGGTATCATTCGCATCTGCACCGCAGAGCCGGGTCGCAGGTTTATGCCGGACTTGCCGCGCCGATCTATGTGCGCGACGATCAAGAAGAGCGCCTCGGTCTGCCGAGCGAATATGGCATCGACGACATTCCGCTGATCGTCCAGGACCGGATGATCGATGGGTCCGGTCAACTGATTTACCCAAGCGGAATGCAAGCGCGCATGATGGGCGTTCGTGGCAACCGGATTTACGTCAACGGCACCGAAGACGCTGTCTTTGACGCAGCGACCGGACAGCTCCGTCTGCGCCTTCTCAACGGATCGAACGCACGGTTCTATGATTTCTCGCTTGAGGGCGGTGCACCGATGCAGCTTATTGCGAGCGACGGCGGCTTGCTTGATCGACCCCATCCTGTCCGGTCGCTCAGGCTTGCGCCGGGGGAGCGGGCGCAGATCATCCTTGATCTCGCCGAAGGACGCCCGCTGCGCCTTGTCGCCAGCAGCCCGGACAACATGATGGGCATGATGGGCGGACAGGGCCGCGGCATGATGGGCGGAGGGATGATGGGCCGTGGAAATGACGGTGATCCTTCCGGCGGGGTATTTCGCATTCTCGACATCAGGCCCGCAGATACGGCTCGGTCTGTCAGGCTGCCGGCCGAACTTGCTCCGCTTGGTGTGCCCGATCCATCGCTCGCCGTGCGAACCCGCCGGTTTGTGATCGATATGGGTATGATGGGCGGGGGAATGTCGATCAATGACGCGGCGATGGACATGGATGTCATCAACGAACGCGTGCCGGTCGGACAATGGGAAATATGGGAGATCGCCAACGCTTCGATGATGGCGCACCCCTTCCATATCCATAATACGCAGTTTCGCGTGATCGAGCGCAATGGCCGCGCGCCGCCGCCGCTGGAAACGGGATACAAGGACACCGTGGTGGTGAACCCGCGCGAACAGGTGCGCGTACTGGTCCGCTTCGAGGAAAACACCGACCCGGACCTGCCCTACATGTACCATTGCCACATCCTCGAGCACGAGGATGCAGGTATGATGGGGCAATTCGTCGTCATGAACAGCTAGGAAGGAAATGTTGTGAGCAAGGATGAAAGCGTAATCGAGGGCACTGCCATCGACCCGGTATGCGGCATGAGCGTTGCGATCGACGGCGCGAAGCACATTGCGCCGTATGAAGGCGCCGAGCACTATTTCTGTTCTTCGCGCTGCCACGACAAGTTCCTTGCTGATCCCGAACTCTACCTGTCGGGCGCGCACCTCAATGCGGTCGAAGAGGTGCCTGAGGGGACGATTTATACTTGCCCAATGCACCCTGAAATCCGGCAGCCCGGCCCCGGTTCGTGCCCGATTTGCGGAATGGCGCTCGAACCGGAGATGGTCTCGCTCGACGATGGACCAGACCCTGAACTGATCGATATGCGTCGCCGCTTTTGGTGGAGCGCGCTCCTGACGCTGCCATTGTTCGTCTATGCAATGGGCGACATGGTTCCCTGGATCAGTTTCGACCAGCTTATCGAATCTGCCTATGCGCAATGGGCGCAGTTCGCTCTCGCTACCCCCGTCGTTCTGTGGGGAGCCTGGCCGTTTTTCACCCGCGCCGTCGAGTCGCTGAAGACGCGCAATCTCAACATGTTCACGCTGATCGGGTTCGGCGTGGCGATCGCCTACATTTTCAGCGTGGTGGCAACGATTGCACCGCATATTTTCCCGCCCGCGTTTCATGACCATTCGGGGCGGGTCGGGGTCTACTTTGAGGCCGCGGCTGTCATCACGACGTTGGTCTTGCTGGGGCAGGTCCTCGAGCTCAAGGCAAGGGGCTCGACCTCCAGCGCATTGCGCGCGCTGCTCGAACTGGCTCCGCCAAGCGCGGTCAAAATCTTCGGGTCCGGCGACGAGCGCGAGGTGCCGCTCGATCAGCTGGCCACCGGTGATCGTCTGCGCGTCCGTCCCGGCGACAAAGTGCCCGTCGATGGCGAGATTGAGGAGGGTTCGAGCGCAATCGATGAATCCATGATCAGTGGTGAACCGCTGCCCGTCGCCAAGAAAACCGGCGACACAGTTATAGGCGGGACAGTCAATCAGACCGGCGGCTTTGTCATGCGCGCCACCGGTGTAGGCAAGGACACGATGCTGTCCAAGATCGTCCAGATGGTAGCCGAAGCGCAGCGCAGCCGCGCACCGATCCAGCGCTTGGCGGATCAGGTGGCGGGCTGGTTCGTGCCCGCCGTGGTGGTGATCGCCATCGTCACGTTCATAGTCTGGGCTATCTGGGGCCCCGCGCCCGCGCTGGCCTATGCGCTGGTCAATGCCATCGCAGTCTTGATCATCGCCTGTCCGTGCGCGCTTGGGCTTGCCACGCCGATGTCGATCATGACCGGTACCGGTAAGGGCGCGCAGCATGGCATTCTGATCCGTAACGCCGAGGCGCTCGAAACATTGGAGAAGATCGATACGCTGGTGGTCGACAAGACAGGCACGCTGACGATGGGCAAACCCGACCTGGTGGCAGTGACACCTGCAAACGGAATTGACGAAACCGAATTCCTGGCCGCGGTCGCGGGTGTCGAGATGGGAAGCGAGCATCCGCTGGCCCATGCGATCGTCGAAGGCGCAAAAGCGCGCGGCGTATCGCCGGCCGAGGCCACAGACCTCGCCTCGACCACCGGCGAAGGTGTCGAGGCCAGCGTGCAGGACCGCCGCGTTGCTATCGGCAATGAGAAGATGATGCGACGTGTCGGTATCGACGATGACGTCTGGCTTGGCTCGGCGGAGGGCGGTCGCAAGCAGGGCCAGACAGTTATGTTCGTCGCGTTCGATGGCCGTCCGGCAGGTCTCATTGCGGTAGCCGATCCGATCAAGCCGACCAGCGCTGCGGCGATTGCGGCGCTCCATTCGCGCGACATCCGGGTGGTGATGCTCACCGGCGATAGCCGTGGCACAGCCGAAGCGGTGGCGCGCGAAATGGGGATCGACGAGGTGCATGCCAATGTCTCTCCGGAAGACAAGCACAGCAAGATTGAGGAGCTGAAGGCACAAGGCCGCCGCGTCGGTATGGCCGGAGACGGCATCAACGATGCCCCCGCGCTGGCCGCTGCAGATGTCGGAATCGCCATGGGTACCGGCACCGATGTGGCGATTGAGAGCGCAGGCGTGACTCTGGTGCGCGGTGATTTGACGGGGGTAGTCCAGGCCATCGTGCTGTCGCGCTCAACGATGCGCAACATCCGGCAGAACCTGTTCTTCGCGTTTGGTTATAACACGCTTGGCATTCCGGTCGCCGCAGGCGTGCTGTTTCCGTTCTTCGGATTGCTGCTGAGTCCCATGATCGCGGCGGCGGCCATGAGCCTCTCTTCTGTATCGGTGATCGCGAATGCGCTGCGGCTGCGGAGCCTGCGCCTGGACACATGACGCCGAATGGCGGCGATCACAACAAAGCCGTCGTTACCCATTCGCCGGTGACGAACACACCGACAAGGATCACGACTGCAGAGAAAATGTATGTTAGCGTCCGCTTGCGCGCCGCGAGGCTGTGCGAGGCCCAGGTTCCCAGCCAGCCCCCCATCGCGCCTCCGCCAATGAAGAACCCGGCGATCGGCCAATTGATCAGCCCGTCCAATGCGTAATTGGCGGCCGTGGTGGCGCCGAAAGCGGTTACGGAGACTAGCGAAGAGCCGATCGCATTGAGGATCGGCATGGCCGTCGCGGCAACCAGGCCCGGCACCACCAGGAACCCGCCGCCGATACCGAAAAAGCCGGACAGTGCGCCGACAACAAACCCACCGGCCGCCAGCCGCGGGGTCAACCGCAATGCGGTCGCTGCGGTAAGGCGGACATCCGGGTCGGACCCACCCGATTTTTCGCGTATCATCGACAGGCCGACAATGATCATCACCAAGCCGAACAGGCCCAGCAGGAGATCGCCCTGTGTCATCTTCCCCATAGTCGATCCCGCCGCTGCACCGATAATACCGAATGCCGCGAAAAGACTTGCGCAACGCCATTTCACACTGCCGCCACGGGCATGTAACAGCAGGTTGGCCAAGGCGCTCGCGGCCACGGCGGCAGCGGATGTGGCGATTGCGACATGTGTGTCGCGAACGCCGACAACATAGATCAATAGCGGCACGGCGAGGATCGATCCCCCGCCGCCGATCAAACCCAGCGAGAACCCCACGAGGAGCCCTGAGGCTAGCGACAATGACGCCTGAACAAGACCGATATCCATCAGGCGGGCGCAGCCGTCATTAACTTGTCTCGCCGGGTCCGCTGCCGGCTTCGCCGTCCGGACTGCAATAGATGGCGTAAAGCGTTTCCAGCACACGCCGTGTCGCATCGCCGGACAGGGAATAGTGGATTGAGCGACCGTCTCGCCGCGCTGCGACCAAACCGTCCTTGCGCATCAGCGAAAGATGCTGCGAGACGACGGTTTCACCGATCTCCAGCAAATTGGCCAGCTCGCCCACGCTGCGCTCGCCCTCCACAAGCTGGCAGGCGATCATCAGGCGGTTGTGGCTGCCCAATGCCTTGAGCAGGGTCACCGCTTTTTCGGCTTGTTTGCGAATATCTTCGGCTTGCATACTTGCATATATGCGAAGGTGTGCATATAAAGTCAATCGTAATCTGCCGCCGCGCTATTGCGGGCCGGGAGCTTTGAACCAGATCCAGGATATTCCTTATGACCCACATCAAGACCCTCAACGACAGTTTCGCCGTCTCGGCTGCTCCGCCTTCCGAGAGCGACCTGCGCGCCTTGGCGGAGGATGGTTACAAAGCCGTCGTCAACCTGCGCTGCCAGGATGAGGCGGATCAGCCAATCGCCCCGGACCGGGAAGGTGAAGTTGTGGCATCGCTTGGCCTCGAATATCGTCACCTGCCGGTGGCGGGCGGCGCCATGTCGGATGAACTCGTCGATGAATTCAGGGCCAGCGTCGAAGCGCTCCCGAAGCCGGTGCTGGTCCATTGCGCTTCGGGCAAGCGCGCAGGGGCCTTCACAATGATGCATCTGGCGGCGCAACAGGGAATGGGCGGCGACGCGACGCTGCAGCAAGCGGCGGATATGGGCTTCGTTTGCGATGAACCGGCGCTGGAAGATTTTGTCCGTAATTACGTCGACCGAGCGCAGGACTGATCACTCCGACCCGCCTTCAACCTGCATACAAAAAGAGCTTTCGATGAAACCTGACGTAGAGGCATTTTTCGACACAAATACCAATACGGTGACCTATGTCGTGTCCGATCCCGCGGCCAAGGTGTGCGCGGTGATCGATCCGGTGCTCGATTTCGATGCCGCAGCGGCACGAACCGCGACAAAGTCCGCCGATAAGGTGATCGATTTCGTCCGGGAGAAGGGTTTCAAATGTGAGTGGATACTGGAAACCCATGTCCATGCCGATCACCTGTCCGCCGCACCTTACATTCGCAGCGCGCTAGGCGGCAGACTCGCTATCGGCAGCCAGATCACCGTCACGCAGAATACCTTCGGTCCGATCTTCAATGCCGGGGTGGACCTGCCGCGCGATGGGCGCCAGTTCGACCATTTGTTTGCCGATAATGACAGCTTCGACCTGGGCACCATATCGGCTCGGGCACTCCATACGCCGGGACATACGCCCGCGTGCTTGACTTATGTTATCGGCGATGCCGCCTTTGTCGGCGATACGCTGTTCATGCCCGATTACGGCACGGCGCGCGCCGACTTTCCCGGCGGCGATGCACGTACGCTCTATCGCTCTATTCGCCGGATCTTCGAGCTACCAGGCGAGACGCGGCTGTTTATGTGTCACGACTACCTACCGGAAGGCCGCTCGGAGCATCGGTGGGAAACTACGGTACAAGACCAAAAGCACAGCAACATCCATGTCCACGCCGGGATCGGCGAGGATGCATTTGTGGCCATGCGAGAGGAGCGCGACGAACAGCTGGGTATGCCACGTCTCATCCTGCCATCAATCCAGATCAACATTCGTGGTGGGAACATGCCTGGCGCAGAAGAAAACGGCACGATCTATCTGAAACTGCCGGTCAACGTTTTGGGTGAACCGCAAACACCGCCCGAAGAAACAGGTCCACGCACCCAGTAAGTTTGCCGTCGATGCATCAACCTGAGGGTGGAGGGTGCATTATGATCCGGAATGTCGAAAACAACCTAGCGATATGGGCCGCAAAAGTGCGATTGATCGATCCGGTCTTCCGCCTCTCTTTGAGCCTCATATTCATCATCGGCGGATTGGGGCATTTTCTTGCACATGAATATATGCTCGACCGGATGGCATTGTCGCCATGGAAAGATCATGTTGTTTTAATTGGTGATGCGTCCATCCTTTTGTGGCTGTCTGGCTTGGTGTTCATCGGTGCAGGCACATCGCTGGCCTTGGGGTGGATGACTCGGCTCTCATGCACCGCGCTATTTCTCACTCTCGTTCCGATAACTTTCGCGATCCATATCGCCCCTGGCCACACAGGCCCGCTACTCAAGAATATCGCTATCCTGGGGGCGCTGGCATTTGTCTTCGTTCGCGGACCAGGAAGTCATTCAATGGATACGGCGCTCGGTCGCGCCGCTAGTTGAGCGACGAGCACGCTGACCCGCCACATACGAGCAAAATCTCGCAAAAGATTTTGACGTGCTTTGCAAGAGTTTCACGCTTCAAGCTACGCGCTTCAGCCGGACGCGTTCTTCCACGCCCCCATGGAACCAAGATAGATGTCGAGGTGCTCGAAACCCTTGCTGGCCAGCCAGCCCGCAGCAACGCTCGCGCGCATTCCGCTCGCGCACATCAGCGTGTAGTGATGATCCTGCTTTAGCTCTTTCCAGCGGGTATTCAGCTCGCCGACGTAGATATGTTCTGAGCCATCGATACTGGTTTGCTGGCGCTCCTCGAGATCACGCACATCGAGCAAGGTCCATTGGCCGCCGTTCTGGTCGAGTCTTTGCGCGACTTCATCGGTGTTGATCATGGGAACGCTGCGCATCGCCGCGCCCTGTGCAGCTGCAGGAACGACGCCCACGTAACCACCAATGATGTTGTCAAAACCGATGCGCACCAGATGCGCCATCGCCTCGGCAAGCTGGTCTTCTTCGGAGGCGACCAGCGCTATCGTCTCGCCCTCGGTGATGAACCACCCTGCGAAAGCCGGGATCATTCCCACCGGAAGGCACATCGCGCCCGGCAGGTGGCCGCCGGCATAGCCAAGCGGTTCACGAACGTCGATCAGGTGGTCAGCGCCGCTCTTGGTAATTTGCTGGAGCCCCATCCGGCGGGGGCGCATGATGCGCGGCGCAGCATCTGCGCCCTCCAGATTAAGCCGCTCCATCAACCGGAAATACGGCGGCTGGTAATGGTGCTCTGCAATTTTCGCCTGAATGAACTCGTCGCGATCAAAGATGCGCAGGCGCGGATTGTTGCGGCGCTCGTGGCCGACCGTGGAGAATTCCCGGTCCGCCATACCCGATCCGCAGACCGAACCCGCGCCATGCGCCGGGTAAATGATT
>Ga0070754_10002976_pt1 | contig 12201 bp, 21 predicted proteins | sample VirMetDEL_Sep_01_FD_75181 | JGI IMG/M metagenome (GOLD analysis project Ga0070754, IMG submission 75181) | Aqueous microbial communities from the Delaware River and Bay under freshwater to marine salinity gradient to study organic matter... | ecosystem: Environmental > Aquatic > Marine >... | reverse complement strand
TGGGATGAGCAGCGCAAGCAAGAGCGCGGCGAACGTCAGGGAAGGTTGGATCAGTTGGCACAAGAACAGCTTGATGCCGTCAAGGAAGCCTACGATGCAATCAGCGGGGCAATGTCGAGTCTGGGTGAGTGTCAGGATTTGTGGTTGTCTGATGTCAAGAAACTTGACGACAGTATGTGGCAACTGCGCCGTCAGTTCAATCTGGACAAGGAGGAAAACTAATGATCGAACTGCATTTGAATACCCTCGACGATGAAACGCTGTCTTTAGGTGATCAGGTATACCTCGTAGGTTCGCGGTTCGCGGTCACAGAACGGTTTGTCAAGCGTGGTGTAAGAGAGCGCATGGTAACCGTGGTTATGGATGGAATACACAACAACGGCGGCTGGTTAATTGACGAGCCGATGAACGTGGTCATAGAGATCATAAAGGAACAGACGTTGGAGTATGTGGGATGAAGATATCCATCGGTGACACAGTAAAAACACGATATGGTGAAGCAAAAGTTGTAGCCATTGATGAAGTGCAGTATGGTGAAAAATACGGGCATGAAGTGTGGGAGGCTAACATTGGTGCATATGGAAGTATCTTAAGAACAAAGTATGTTGTGGACATGGACAATGGTCATTGGGTGTACGCAACGGCGATAGAGGAAAAACTATCATGTGGCAGTACCTCATAGTGATGTGTTTGGTAACGGACTTCAGTGGGTTTCCGGTGAACAAATGTTACTCGAACATGGAAGCAACGACCTACGACACAGAGACAAGTTGCAAGGTCGCAGCCAAGGCTGCGGACTGGCGGCTATACATGGAGACTAGGGAAAAGAATGTGGGGCTTCCACTTATTAAAACAGCCTGTTCAAAAACAAAGGAAGGAACGTAATGGGGCGAGTAAAATCTTGGCTAATGGATATGGAAGAAGATGCGTCACATATGCCGAAGGAGTCTTGGACTTTGGTTCACGGTACGTCTAACGTAGACATATGGAACAGAGTCCAGCAAGACCAACAGATTATTTTCTTGGAGAGAGACAGTGACGACAGCAAGAAAAAGAAAAAATCAGTATAGAACGTGGGAAGATATGCCTTATGCTGCGATGAATAAGATTGAGGCTGACGAACGAGCAGCCAGAATTGCAGCGACAAAGAAGCTGTCAGAAAACCTTCCGCCAAATGCTTTTGCTGACAATGTAGTGGAGAGCGACTTTGGTACATATTACCCGAAGGGAACGTACATCAGCCCGGGCGGACACACTATCTTCGATGATGGAGAGGACATAACCTAAAGGATGAAGATTTTGATACCATTAGAAGAAAGAGAAAAGGCAATGCAAGCATCAGAGAAACTTACTTCTCTGCTAAGGGAGTTTAGTGACATGAAACTAGACCCTGACTTTGCATCCTACATTTTGGTGTCCGCAGGTCTTGGCCTCGCCATCGAAAACAACGAGTCATCACCAATGGTGGTGACGGAACTGTTAAGCATTTCTTTAAAAACTGCGAACGAAACAATTATGCATGGGTATGAAGAAGACGAAGAGGAGACAAAGCATTGAGTGCGATTAAAAAAGGGGATGGATCGTGGCAAAAGGCATTGGATGCCGACCGCTGTCCAAAGTGCGGCGGCAGTATCGAGCATCAGGTTGTGCCACCATACAAAAAGCAATGCTCTGTGTGTAAACTCACCATCATTGACAGCAGCCCAACATCTGATAAAATAAAAGATGATACTATGCCATCTGAATGGGAGGCCGATATGTATGAAACTAGGTTAATGCCGACAGAAGAGCAGATCGTTTTTGATCAGAACCAAGCATCGCGGATCGAGATGCGAGACGCGCTATGTGCTGTTGAAGCTGCTGTAACCTTTAAGCTGGACATCATGCAGCAAGCCACACAAGCGTACACCAAAGAAGACATTGACTACTTGGAGGCGGCATGGAGACGTATACTTCAGGGTTAAACCGTATCATTAGGATACTTGACGAGGAGTACACAGAGTTGCAGACTGCGGGTTTGTACCGCGAAGCGGAAAAAACTCGCGCTCGTTTGTTGCAATACATGGATATGCGTGACAGACGAGCAGCAATTCTGGAGGACTTCCCTGATGTCGAATAACGACAATGTCATACCATTTCAAGCTAAGAAACTAGAATATCAAAAAGCACCTGTTGAAACAGTATGCACAGTCGCGGGTCAAATACTTGAAGACGTACTGATTGTTGGTATGGCGCGGGATGGAACAGTCAAGATGATGACAACACAGGAAGATGTTGCCGACATTCTGTTTTATCTCGAGTCCGCCAAGCATGCAATGATGAGCGAGGGGCTGGCATATCCGGATGAACCGGAAATCTAGGAAGACAAATGACGAGGGGCAAATGCAATTTAATCTCAAGACACAGCCGTACGAGCATCAGCGAGTCGCGCTTGAAAAGTCTTACAACAAAAAAAATTACGGATACTTCATGGAAATGGGATGTGGGAAGTCGAAGGTTCTCATCGACAACATCACATGGCTATACGAACAAGGACACATTGACACGGCGGTTATCGTTGCGCCGAAAGGTGTTTACAGAAACTGGGAAATATCAGAGATACCTGCTCATTTACCGGAGGACATTGAACACGAGGTATATGTTTGGAATCCGAACCCAAACAAGACTCAAGCACAGCACCTCAAGGAAGGCATTCAGGAGCGTAAAAAACTCCGTTTCCTACTGGTCAATGTCGAGGGGTTTGCGACTATCAAAGTACGAAAATACTTGGAGATGTTTGTTCGCGGATCGACGTTTTTACTTGCGGTTGATGAGTCAACTACTATTAAGAACCCCAAAGCCAAACGGACTAAAACACTGCTTGAGGTTGGTAAGAGTGCATCGTTTCGGCGCATACTCACAGGGTCGCCAGTCACTAAGTCGCCGATGGATCTTTACTCGCAATGTGCCTTCCTCAGTCCTACCTTACTGGGCTTCGACTCATACTATTCGTTTCAAGGCAGGTATGCCATCACAAGAACTCAGCGGATCGGCAGTCACAGTTTTCAACAAGTCGTGGGATACCGAAATCTTGATGAGCTCTCCACCAAGCTGGACTGTTTTTCATACCGTGTTACAAAAGATGAAGCACTTGATCTACCGGACAAAGTATATACTCTTCGTGAAGTATCTTTGACTGACGAGCAAATCAAATACTACATGTCGCTAAAGAACAACGCCATTGCACTGCTGGACGATGGTGAGTTGGTGTCTGCCCCGGCGGTGATGACTCAGTTGCTGCGCCTGCAACAGGTGCTGTGCGGTCACCTTAAGACCGACGACGGGGAACTGATCGAGTTTAAAACCAACCGCATTGACGCACTGCTTGAGACTATCGAAGAGATGTCAGGCAAGGTCATTATCTGGTCACGTTTTAGGTACGACATAATGTCTATTGTAGCTACTTTAGCTAAGACCTATGGCAAGGATAGCGTGGTCAGCTATTTTGGGGATACCTCAGACGATGACCGACAAACAGCGATCCGCAGATTCCAGTTCGAAGACGCTAGGTTCTTTGTAGCCAACCCGCAAACCGCAGGTTTTGGTCTTACTCTAACGGCTGCAACCAATGTGATTTACTATGCTAACGACTTTAACCTAGAAACTCGGGCACAGTCTGAAGATCGATGCCACCGGATTGGTCAGACGAATAAGGTTCTTTACGTTGATTTGATTTCGAAGGGGACTGTTGATCAGCACATTGTGAAGACTCTTCGGAACAAGATTGAACTGTCGGCGAAGACTCTTGGGGAAGAAGTTCGTCAATGGTTGGAGGTGTCTCCCCGTTAAATCTACGGTTGGCAGCGTTGCGGCGCGAGTGCAAGGGCACAGTGTCACGAGAAAAATGGTGGGGGTATTTGTGTACCTCGTAGGAGTCAAGGCACACATAGAGTAGTTGCACCCCTAGTTTTTGTTGGAGGTCAGAAAGAGAACGAGAAATAATAGTACCATCTTTGCGACGCGACACAGTCTTGACATCAAAGCGATGTTCAACACCTTCTTTGTCTAACGCAATGAGATCAATGGGACCCTGCTCGATGAACGGCATGTACACATAACAACCTTTCATCATTAAATAGTCGGCGGCAATTAGTTCAGATCGCTTGCCCATTGCTATTTTATAGTCCGGTCCGTCACTTATTATTTTACTACGTCTCATTTTGTACTTGACTCCCCGATTACATATAAGATACGTTAGGACTGTAGCACACAAAAAGAAGAGGAGTAAAGTGGTGGATACAACAAAGTGGAAATCAGTTGCTGTGTCTATCGATGTTTACAAAAAGCTACGCGAAATGGCCGATCAGAATGACAGAAGCGTTAGTAAACAGGTAGCACATTTGGTTAAACAGGCTGACACAAAAGCCGCATAAATTATATTGACTACCCCGTATCTACTGTTGTAGATACGGGTTCCATACCCGAAGGGGTAAAACTTAAACGTAACCATAATGGAGAAGAACGATGAGCGATATATTTTCGCTAATTGATGAAGCAGTCGAACCCGATAAGTTTGACACAGTGAGCACAGAAGGGGCATCTCGTTTGTCCAATCTGGTTCGCGAGTCTATAGCCCTTGACCAGCAGATCAAAGATGCTGAACAGTATGTCAAGGATCTCAAGTACAAAAAAAGAAAAGTAAACGAAGAGGACATTCCCGCTCTTATGCAAGAGATGGGCATGGACAGTCTTACCGTTGACGGTAATAAGATTGCTCTTCGTCAGTTTGTACACGCTCGTATCCCGGAAGATCAGCGGGATCAGGCGTTTGCATGGCTGCGTTCCATCGGCGAAGGGGACATCATCAAGCATGACGTTACCGTTTCGTTCAACACGGGGCAGGATAATATTGCCGGTGCTGTTGTAGATGATCTGCGGCAGCAGGGGTTAGACCCTGCACAAAAAACCCACGTCCATCCTCAGACTCTTAAGGCATGGGTGAAGGGGCGCATAGAGTCAGGCAAAGACATCGACTTTGAGATGTTCGGTGTGTATGTCGGGAATGAAGCTACAATCAAAAGGAGCTCGTAGAGAGATGGCTGAATTAGCAGTAGCAGAAAAGAAGTCCACTGCGGTGGCAAATATCATGGACGATCTGTACGCAAGCGCAGGTCAGGGTTTGGAAAACGTAAGCGCCGAGGATATGCAGATACCGTTTATGCGGATTTTGCAACCACTATCCCCACAGCTTATCAAAAGCGACTCGAAGTTTATCAAGGGCGCGTCGGCTGGTGATCTTTTCAATACTGTCACCGGACAATTCTGGGAAGCTGACGAAGGTGTAACTGTCATCCCGTGTGCCTACCAGATGAAGTTCCTTGAGTTTCAACTGCGCGAAAGTGGTGGTGGTTTCTTGGGGGAGATTGATCCAAACGACCCCGACATCCGCAAGGCGCAGCGCATGGGGTCAAACGAAATCCTGCCGTCAGGTAACGAGTTAGTTCGGTCAGCACAGTTTCTTATTCTTGCTGTCGACGCTAACGGTATTACAAGCCAGCTAATCTGTGACATGAAAAAGACACAGATGAAAGTGGCAAAGCAGTGGAACACTCGCCGCGCTGGGCTAAAGATCATGCACCCAGAGAAGGGGCTATTCAACCCACCAATGTGGGCAACGGTGTGGCAGCTTCGGACAGTGCAGGAAAGCAACGACAAAGGTTCGTGGTTCAACTACTCTGTTTCGCAGTGTTCGATTGACGATGTACCTCAGTCGGCTGTGCTTGAAGCGCGTGACTTGTACGAACAGTTCCGCAAAGGCGAGATAAAGACATCGGCTGGAACTGCTGATGAGATGGAAGCAACAAAGAACGACACGTCTGACGAAATTCCATTTTAATAAATGCAGGAAGACCGCGGTTCGCGGTCTTCCTACCCCCAACCTAAACCAATTAGGGGCATAGTTATGAACCAAGCAGAAAGGTTCATGGCTGCATTTACCGGCTTTAGTGCAGCGCATGGACAGACAACAATATCAGAAGAACGTAGGGCTGGAAAACAAAAGGCTAAGTCAAGGATTGTACGGTCACCTTTAACGCTTGAGCTTGTTCAATCGCATCTCAATGGAAAAAGTGGTGTTGGTTCAATCCCGATTAATGAAAACAACCAGTGCAAGTTTGGTGCATTGGACATTGACAAATATCCGCTGGACCTAGAGGCGCTGGACAAAAAGCTGCGCGACATCGAGGTGCCGTGCGTTGTGTGCCGATCCAAGTCTGGTGGTGCACACATATTCTTTTTCTTTAGCGAATGGATTAGTGCAGGAGAGTTCCGTGACAAAGCGTCAGAGATTTCTTCATACCTTGGGTATGGTGGCTGCGAGATATTCCCGAAGCAAGAACAGATTCTTGTCGAGCGTGGGGATATTGGCAACTTCATTAACCTTCCGTACTTTGATGCGGAACAGACGCTCCGCTACGCAATTCTTGAAGACGGAACACCCGCGTCGTTAGAGGAGTTCCTTGAGCTCGTCAAGGAGAGGACTGTAGACCCGAACGGATTTGTTGGTTTGACGTTCGGCGAACATGTTGACGAGTTTAAGGACTGGGCCCCCTGTCTGAACTGTATGTTCGGACAGGGGATTCCCGAAGGCACCCGCAACACTGTGATGTTTGCGGCAGCAGTGGGCTGTAAAAAAGAAAAGCCCGAAGACTGGAAAGCGCGGCTTGAAGAAATCAATAACAAGTATTGCACTCCGGCGCTTCCTGCGTCAGAGATTGTCACCATTCAGCAGCAGCATGAAAAGAAAGAGTATGGCTTTCCCTGTGATCAGGAGCCGCTCAAGTCTTATTGCAACAAAGCACTGTGTAAGACAAAGAAGTTTGGCATCGGCAGTCATGTGTCCAGTGTTGAGGTTACCGGCCTGTGTGTAGTCAAGTCCGAGCCACCCGTGTGGTTCTGTGATGTCAGCGGACAGCGTGTCGAGTTAACAACAGACGACTTACAAACTCCGCAGCGTTTTCAAAAAGCTTGCATGGAACAAATTCATAAGATGCCACCAATGATGAAGCTAGCAGACTGGCAGACTATCGTTGGTATGCTGATGGAAGACATGAGTGAAATCGAGGTGCCAGAAGAACTTACATACAAAGGCCAGTTCATGGACTTTCTGGAAGCATTTTGCGACGGCAGGGTTCAAGCACAGTCCGCTGAAGAGGTTAGCCTTGGCAAGCCATTTACAGACGAGGAAGACGGGTTAACCTATTTCAAGATCGAAGCCCTGATGAAGTATCTTCGCAATCAGCGGTTTGATAGTTACAGCCGTGGACAGATACAGGAACGCTTAAAAGAATTAAACGGAGACGGAACTGCAAACGGCGTGAAGAGGTTTCCCACAACGAGGGGAGAGCAAAAACAGATTCGTGTTTGGTGGGTCCCGATGTTTAACCGTGAGGTTGAAGTTCCGCGGATCGCGGTCCAAGGTGATGAGGTGCCATTCTAATGGATGTTATAACAGAGACCACAATCTTTGGACCACCGGGAACGGGCAAGACAACGCGGCTTATTAACATTGTGCAGCAAGAGTTAGAGCGCGGCACAAGGCCGGAGGACATAGCGTTCGTATCCTTTAGTCGCAAGGCGGCAGAGGAAGCAAGAACACGAGCTTCAACGAAGCTAAACATAGACGCGAACCAAATGGTTTGGTTTCGTACACTACACTCTTTTGCGTTTCAGTCTCTTGGTTTAACAACTAAGCGCGTCTTACACGGGAAAGACTTTACCGACATTGGTGATCTTCTTGGACTGACGTTCTCGTCCAACGCATCTTTGAACATGGCTGATGGAGCTTTGTTCACACCGGGCAGCAGCGGGGATGCGTACCTGTCTATGCTGCAAATGGCTAGAGTTACAGGTCGCACACTTGAGGAACAGTTTCGAAAGACCGCGGACCGACGGCTGCATTTCCAGCAGTTAAAGTTGGTGGATCAGGTTGTGCGCGATTACAAGCGCGAGATGCACAAGGTAGACTTTGTTGACATGATTGAAGACTTTATCGAGCAGGGGCATTGTCCCCAGCTTGAGGTACTAATCGTTGATGAAGCGCAAGACTTGGTTCCATTACAGTGGCGCATGGTACATGAGGTGCTGAAGCCACGGGCGAAGCGCATTTATTTTGCGGGGGATGACGATCAGTGCATCTATTCATGGATGGGTGTAAACGTGTCCGATTTCTTAAGTGCATCGGATAATAAGATCATATTAGACAAGTCATATCGTCTCCCCATATCTGTCCATAGCATGGCGGACTCTCTTGTAAAACAACTACATACAAGACAACAAAAGTTTTGGAAACCTACCGATGAAGCTGGCGCTGTTGTGTGGCATCGTGATATTCTAGATGTGGACTTAACAGCCGGAGAGTGGCTAATCTTAGCCCGTACCAATTTCATTGCTAATAAAATCTCAAACACACTTAAAGAACAAGGATTTTTATACTGGCGTGAAGGCTCCGGCTGGTCCATCTCCCCAAATGTTCTTACTGGAATTGAGGTTTGGTTAAAGCTATGCAAAGGTCTTTCGCTGTCAGCAGCAGAATTGAAGAAGCTATCTACCCTTTTAACATCTTCCGTCATAAGCAAAGCTGGCAGAAAAAAACTTGCATCCCTCGACCAAGAAGTAGACTACACGCTAACAGACATACGAGACCATTGCGAACTGACTGCGACAGACCAGACGCCGTGGTACGAAGTGCTGAAGGTATCCGAGACGGAGCGTATCTACATTGCATCAGTACGCCGTATGGGCGAGTCTATTTTGACGGGGACCCCGAGGATCAAGATATCGACGATTCACAAAGCAAAGGGTGGCGAGGCGGATAACGTCGTCTTACTACTAGATTCTTCCCGTGCATGCGCTGAAAGCGAGGATCAGGACTCCGAGATTCGGACGTTCTACGTTGGCCTGACTCGTGCCAAAAAAGCGCTGCACCTTATCGAACCACAAACACAGTACGGATTCCAGATATGAAAACCAGAGAAGACTTTCTTAATAAAGCAGAAGAACTAATCAACGGACCGAGGGCCAAGGAGTATGGTCCTGCTAAGATGAATCACGAGCGGATTGCTGCGATCTGGAATGTTTTCTTGGAGCGTAAGTTGGTTCATGCAATTACCCCAGAAGATGTGGTAGCCTGCATGATTGGTCTGAAGCTGGCTAGACTTGCAGAGGATACAAGCAAGGACGACTCGTGGGTAGACATCATTGGGTACGCCGCACTCGGAGGAGAGATTGTCAATGACGATGAATGAGCAAATGAATCTTTTAGACATCGATGTCAAGGAGGTAGCAATGGGATTCGGAGACGAAGATGACTGGGCACCGCCGTCATCGTTTCCTGATCTGACTAACTGTGATCGCATTGCAATTGACTTGGAGACTTGTGACCCCAACTTGACAACGCTTGGCCCGGGGTGGTGCCGTGGTGACGGGTATGTTATTGGCTACGCTGTGGCAGCAGGAGATTTTGTTGGATACTTTCCTGTACGCCACGAGGGTGGCGGGAACCTGCCAGAAAAGTTTGTTGTAAACTGGCTAAAGAAACAGCTTGCTACGCCGCATATTGAAAAGATTATGCACAATGCTCTGTATGACCTTGGCTGGATGCGGTGGGCTGGTATTGAAGTGCAGGGTAAAATCATTGACACAATGATTGCAGCGCCACTTCTTAATGAAAACCGCAGATACTACAACTTGAACTCTTTGGTTGGCGAGTATCTGGGCGAGTATAAAAACGAAAAGATGCTAAAAGCTGCTGCGGCTATGTATCATGTAGACCCCAAGTCTGGAATGTGGAGGCTACCTGCACGGTTTGTTGGTAAGTATGCAGAGCAAGACGCTTCTGTTACGCTGCGCCTGTGGGACAGGCTACGCCCAGACATCATAAAGGAAGAGATAACCAACATCTTTGAGCTCGAGACAGAGTTGCTACCCGTCCTGTTTGAAATGAAGACACGCGGCGTTCGTGTTGATGTTGACAAGGCAGAGCTTGTCAAGAAAGACCTAAAGAAAAGGGAAGATCTTTTACTTAAAGAAATAAAGAAAGAGACCGGCGTCACTGTTGAGCCGTGGGTTGCTACATCTGTAGCAAAGGCGTTCGATGCTCTTGGTCTTAAGTACCATAGGACACAGGGGACTGACGCGCCCTCCTTTACAAAACAGTTTCTTGCGAACCACGAGCACCCAATCGCGCAAAAGATTGTACGCCTTCGGGAGTTTAATAAGGCAAACACCACCTTTGTGGAGACGATCCTTGAACATTCGCATAACGGACGTATTCATTGTGACTTCAATGCCCTTCGTTCTGATGATGGCGGAACTGTAACTGGTAGGTTTTCCTCAAGCAACCCAAATCTACAGCAAATTCCTGCTCGTGACCCTGAGATTAAAGCAATGATCCGCGGCCTGTTCATACCAGAAGAGGGCTGCAAGTGGGGCAGCTTTGACTACTCGGCGCAGGAACCACGGTGGCTTGCACACTATTGTGCACAGGTAACAGGGGTGCATCGTCACCCGCAGATCGACGATGTGGTTAAAATGTACCACGAAGGCAACGCTGATTTCCACCAGATTGTTGCAGACATGGCAGGTATTAGTCGCAAAGATGCCAAGACAGTTAACCTTGGTATTATGTACGGTATGGGTCGGAAGAAATTGGCAGGTGTCATGGACATTACCGAAGAAGAAGCTAAAGACATGCTTGCCAAGTACCACGACAAAGTACCTTTCGTTAAAGGTATTGCAGACATGACATCGAACCGCGCTTCAGATGTTGGAAACATACGGACTTGGCTTGGTCGTAAGTGTCGCTTTGATATGTGGGAACCCAAAAGCTTTGGCTACAACAAAGCGATGCGGCTGGAAGAAGCCATCAAAGAATATGGTGGTCGTGGTATGATTCGCCGTGCATTCACATACAAAGCCCTTAATCGCTTGATCCAAGGCTCAAGCGCCGACCAGACTAAGAAGGCAATGGTTGATTGTTATAAAGAAGGCTTGCTTCCTGTGCTAACCGTGCATGATGAATTGTGTTTTAATATCGAGTCTCAGGAGCAAGCGGACAAGATTGTTGAAATTATGACAACCTGTGTGCCAAACCTGAACGTGCCGTTTGAGGTTGATACAGCTATTGTGGATAATTGGGGAGAGGTAGAATGAATTGTTGGCACTGCGACGCTGAACTTATATGGGGCGGCGATCACGACTATGAAGAGGAAGATGGTCGAGAGGGTATAGTATCTAACCTAAGCTGCCCAGAGTGCGAGGCGTTTGTTTTAGTTTACTTGCCGCTAGAACACACCTCGCCCTGACAACAGTCATCAATAACCTGACTACACTCGAAGCACTGCGTGTGACCGTGAACGTGCACGAGACGTAAACGAGTGCCGCAGCGAGGACAATGCCGTCGATCATCCAAAGAACTGCTTGACTTTGTTTCGCTTGTTGACATTTTTCTTGTGTTGCCCGGGACGGCGAATCCGTTTGCGCTGGATACGAACATTTTCTACCTTCTTTGCCATTTGTTGTTCCTAAACATCAATTCTCAGCGACCTCGAGGTGTAATGATACGGTCATCGATACTGAGGTCCACGAGAATCGATGTTTTTATTTAATGATTTCAGTTGTTTGTACCTTGTAGAATAAGCGTGTAATTTACAAGGTTAGCCCTTTGCGAGGTCTCGGATTCTTTTGACCAGCCTTTTCGCGCGGTTCGGGACCTGATCATGCCACCTCGAATCGACCATTTCGTCGGCTGCGCGTTCCCAATCTCTGGCATCGACCCCTGCTTTCATGCCCTTGAACTTGGACAGGCGGGGGTAGCCGAGATTAAAGCACATGTTGGCGATGACCAACTGAGCTTCTTCGGGTAGATCATCGAAGTCAGAGTACAGCCGACCGCAGTCTTCAATCGTCACGGCGATGTCAAGATTAAATCGCTGCCTGACACGCTCTTCCGACACGGGTGTGCCAACAGGCTGACCGTACTCTGGATCGTGCTCCTTAATTAGCGCTCCGATTCCGAAAGTTGGTAGACCTAAATGATCCAAGTATATCTCGTACTTGCAGCCTTCGTCTTCTGCAAGCTCTTCTCTTAGTCTGTCTTTGTTCATTGCAATGCCAGCCTTTGTTGTAGTTCTCTGTCTCTAGGATCCGGAAGCACGGCTTCCG